>Ga0247841_10007593_pt1 | contig 16020 bp, 14 predicted proteins | sample LaCruzMarch2015__2_FD_192410 | JGI IMG/M metagenome (GOLD analysis project Ga0247841, IMG submission 192410) | Freshwater microbial communities from meromictic Lake La Cruz, Castile-La Mancha, Spain - LaCruzMarch2015_18m | ecosystem: Environmental > Aquatic > Freshwater > Lake | place: Spain...
AGGCCGATGACTCGCGTCCCATGACCACGATTGAGGCCGATCCCGAACTAATGGGAACAGCAGCCGACATCGCCTCCGGGGTATTCAGCTCGGAGTATGACGTTAAGGGGATTCCGACCGACTGGAAGGAGCGCGCCCGTAAGGCTTGGGAATATTACGTCGAGGAGCCGATCGTCTCGAACACCATCAACACCTGGCGGACCTTTGCTATAGGCGATCAGGTGAAGATTACGGCTGATGATGAGACCGTCCGGAATGAGGCCTCCGACCTATTCTCGCTTCTTGATATCAACCGCTTCCTGAAAGACATGACTCTGCAGCTTCTGGTTAAGGGCGAGTGCGTCGGGTTCAAGCGTTATGGGACTGATGGCAAAGCGTCGAAGGGCGAGCATAACGACATCGTCAAGGTAGTCTGCCTCAATCCCACCTCGGTCGATTTCGAGTTTACCGCGGGCGACATGTCGAAGGCGACCCAGAAACCCGATCCCGACGGCGGTTCCGAGGAAGAGATCGAATTGCCAGTCCCTCAATTGATCCATCGCAAGTGGAACGCTCCGCAGTTTTCCGCCAGAGGTAATTCGATGGTGACGCCGGCATTCGAGTCGATTGAGCTGTCACGGGATTACCGACGGGCGCAGCGCGCCATCGCCAAGCGATGGACGACTCCGCTTAGGTTCATTCTGGTTGGCGGCAAGTATGGCGATAAGGTGATTATGCCAACGCAGAAGATGATCACGACGATCCGAGATCAGGTCAATAAGATGGATTTGAAGTCGGGACTGGTTGTGCCGTTCTATGTTCGCGCCGAGACTTACGGAACCGAAGGCCAGGTCTTGAACACCGAAGACAAGGTCAAAGAGGTGAAGGAAGATATCATCGTCGCGCTCGGCGTTGCCAAATCGCTTGTTACTGGCGATGGTCCCAACTTCGCCACAGCCTCGATTGCTTTCCAGAAAATGGTGATCATGTTGAAGGAGATCAAGCAGGTAGCGCGTGAGATGCTCGACTGGATTTTCGATGACTGGAAAGAGCTGAAAGGGTACGGCGACAAAAACCTGCAATACATCTTCAGCGACATCGATCTGACCAACGAAGTCGAAGTGAAGAAACTGCTGATCGAGCTTTATGACCGCAATCTGATTTCGAAGAATACGATTCAGACGAAGATGGATCTCAATCCCGACGTCGAGAAATCAAACCGGAAAAAGGAGGGGACGCTGGTCGACATGTCGTGGGACATCAAGGATATCGTCTCGCTTGTGCAGATGGGGGTGATGTCGGTCGAGACCGCGCGGGAAATATTGGGACTGGATGGCGCGAAGGAAACGGGGCGAGTGAAGATCGATGAGAAGAAGGAAACTGAAGGGATGTATGCCAATGCCTCCGTTGATACTAAATGTGACGGCTGCGCCTTCTTCGATGCTGACAATAACCTCTGTCAGGTGACAGGCGAAGAACGCCGTTTCGATCAAAACGCCTGTCGGCAGTTTCGAAAGGCAGACGAGGCGGCATGACTCAAGGTGAGAAAATACAGGCAGCAGTGCTGAAGAGCCTTCTTTCTCGCGACCTCTACAGCGAGCAGCAGGTGAATGCGATGCTGAAGGTGCTGTCCGAGGCGGAGACACGCGTGAAGGCCGAACTCGTTCGGATCGGCGACGGGACGCTCCTGAAGAAGGGATTATCGGTACGTCGGGAGCAACTTCGCGGCGTTCACCAGCGAATCGATGAGATTGTCCGCGACTTGAAAGTGAACCAGACGCTGCTGATGAAAGAGGCGGTGAAGAGTTCTTTCCTGAACGGCATCACTCTCAGCATTGGTGAACTCGGTAAGGTCGGTCTGCCCTATTACGACGTCCTTACTGACGCCGATCGGGTGAAGCTCGCCGGGCAGGTGATGAGTCTCGTCGACCGATCGGCGCTTGACTTCCTCGTCAACTATGATTTGAACTTACTTGGAAATGTCACCCGCGAGCTGGCTGACAATATCGAGCAGCAGATTGCGGTCGGGATTGTCGCGGGCGATTCCATTGCCAAAATTGGGGAGAAAATTGGCGGTGTTATCACCGATCCAGAGGATTTCCGTCTGGCCGGGAAAACAGTATTCAAGTCGGCGCAGAATCGCATCGAAGTCATAACCCGGACAGAGACGCTTCGCGCTTTTGGACAGGGACGGCAGAAATTCTATCAGACAGTTGGCGTGACTCGCGTGGTATGGGTGACGGCGGGCGACGAGCGGACTTGCCCTCAGTGCGGTCCCCTCGATGGGCAAGAATTCTGGATGGATAAGGTTCCGGCGATGCCTCATCCGCGGTGCCGGTGCACTACGTATGCCGCCCGTGCTCGCGTCTGCCGGTCAGGACTTCCGTTGGAGGCTGCGTGAACATTTCACTCTACGCCTGGGCTGCGGCAAGCTCTGCAGCAGCTGAACAACCAGATTTCGATTGTGTTCTTGAGCCATCCGAGATTGCCGCTATGGCGTCGCAGAAGCATGGCGAGGCGGTGAAGGTCGGACAGGCAGCAGTGCAAGGCGAGTTCGAGAAACTGACTGTCAAGCAACTGCAGAAGTTGGCACAGTCGAATAGCATTTCGATTGCGCGGACGAAGAAGGAATTTATCGGGTTGCTGAAGCCGCTTGAGCCGGGCGTCGATATTGATTCTTTGAAGGGACCCCAGCTCTCTGACCTAATCAAGAAGCATAAGATCGGGGCGTTGCGGTCGAAGGATGAATTGGTCTCGCTACTGAAAACACTATTCGAAAATAAAGCAAAACAGGAATCTGTCGTTCAGTTTAGCATCGAGCAGGCTGCCGCTCTGAAATCAAAGATTGCCGACGGATTGGCAAGTTTGCAAGGTTTGAAACCGCAAGACTTCTCCAAAGCGCTGACGTCGTTTAAGGAGTTGAACGCTGCCCTTTCCGAGGTAAAGGCACTTCTGCCGGAACCAGAGTGGTCTGCTCTCAAAAGTCAAGTCGATTATGCTCGCGGATCTTTCGATTATTCGGTGAAGAGTTTAGGCGGTAAAGAGCTGAAGGATCTTGCCCAAAAGGGTGGCATCAAGCATTACCAATGGGCGGGTAAAGATGATCTGATCGTTCTGATGTCATCAGACGATCCGGCTGCTATCCAGGCGGCGAAAGATAATATCGAAGTGAAATGGGCGAAGTGGGCAGAAAAGCATGGCGGGAAGAGCGCGCCGACGCCAGAAAAACCGACACTTCCCAAACCAGTCGAGGCTCCGCCACCAGAGCCTCCCATGAATCCTGAAGTGAGAATCAAGAGTGGCAAATGGGAGAAGATCCCTGAGGGTCGTGAGCATCTGATTGATGAAGCGAGAGAAGCTGGTTGGCAGGGCAAGTCGCTGCCGATCGATTCTGGTGACATCGAAGATCAAAACGTCTTGCTCTACTCGGAAGAGGTCAAGGGGAAAATCCGCACCGTAATCCGTATGAAGATCCGCCCGGAGTCAGAGCGAAAGTTGCTCGCAATGCTCACCACTGGACCCAACGACACCATCGGTCAGGCGGCGGGACGAATTCTGGCTGACGATGTTTTCTACGATAACATCCTGACGGCTGTCAAGTCGGTCAACCATCACCTGGACATCGGCACTAAAAACTTCAGCAGGCCAGTGATTGACAAGGCGCTGAAACACCGAAAATCTCTGCTAAAACTTGCCAAGGAAGGTGACGCTGATCTAAAGGCAATGGCGACGCAGTATCTGAAGACTCTGGATGAGCTTGACCGTTTGATCGCCACAAGCACCAGGACGAAAATCTCGACGTTTGAGCGTTTTCTGAAGGTGGAGGCTCCTGTCAAACCGAGCGGTGATCGGATATTAGCGGTGAAGCGTACGACGGTTTATGGTGACAAAAAGGAGGTCGCGAAGGGCAAGATCATTGTGAAGAGTGAGGATGTGGCCTTCGGCAAGGTCCATTCCAACTTTACATCATCGGGACTGGAATACAAGATTGACCTTGGTGATGGCGTCGAGGGTGTTTATAAACCTTGGAGAGAAGAGAATTACTATGCCCAACAGGGACAATTAGAGATTCGGGTGATGAAGGATTGCACCGCAGAAACCGCTGACAAGCTGCTCTCGAAGTTGGAGCGACTCGGCGTCGATGCCACGTTTGCATCACCCGAGCAAACCGAGATTATGTTCCTCTCAAAACAGGCATATATCCTGAAGGAGGATAGTTCTCCCGCCTGGAAGAAACTGATGCAGCGTCTCGATCATGATAAGGCTGCTCCTTCCGAGCGCGTGCGGGCGATGCGGAGCTACTGGTCGGATCGGTTTGGTGTTGCTGATGTGACGAAGATGCCGGGATACGATCCAGAGGGGAAGTATTCGATCATGGCTTCGGGCTGGAAGCAGAAGCAGGAGGCTGGTTGGCGTCACCAGCTTCGCTTCGATATAAGCGATGAGCAGATCAACCGCGAACTTAAAGGCTATGGCTTGTATCATCAGATCACCGGAGGTGGAGGACTTCCTGAAGTGTTGGAGTCAGCTTTGGAGAACAACGGGGCGATGGTCTCAACGGTCGAGAAAATACGGATCGGGATTCCCGTTGGCGGAATGAGCCCCAGCTCTGACATGGGATCGGGAGGTGCTTCTTACTTTTTCACGAGAATCCGCAAGCTGCCAACCGCAGGCGGCGACAGCAATACTGGATTCTATTTCAAGCCGACACTGCTCAGGCGCATGGATGCTATTACGTATGACAGCGACAAGTACGGCAGGGTAACAGACGACCATGTCAGGAAACATCGTCATTCGACGATTGAGGAGTTCAAGCGGATCGGTGGCGGGCATCACTCGGATGAAACCATTTTCAAGAATAATGTCACTATCCTCGACAACATCAATTTGGTTGCTGTTTCAAGCGAAAGCGAGAGGAAGCGGGTGTTGGACGTATTCAAAAGGCATGGCGTAAACCACCTCCCCGATGGTCGAAGAGTTGAGGACATTGTCGTGAGGGGGCGTTAATGATTACAGACAGGTTTGAATTGGGGCGACTCGAATTACAGGCTCGTCTTGACGAGCTGCTTGAAGACGGTGCTGAATGTCTCGTGAAAGACGGTGAGACGATCGTGACGTCGTTCTACATCGATGGGTTTGAAGTTTTGTTGCCTCAACCCTTTTTCGACCGGCAGACCGGTGCATTAACCAGCGTGACGTGGTGGTGCTGGTTCAGGGAAATTCACTTTGAAGGCGGCATGCAGCGGTCGCATCTGTTTCACGTTACAGTGTGGGAGTGGTTAAATGACCGCAACTTGAAGATCAAGTCCGACGATTACGAATTGCTGATCGGCTCCCTCGATCCGCCAGACATCGATCCACAGGGCAATGCGATCTGGGCAGAATGGCAGAAATTCAAGCAAGCCAATCCCTGGCTGGAAGATGTGGCAGCAGACCTGCGGAAAGATTTTCTACAGACCGCGAAAAGGGCAAAAGGATGATAATCCATAAATTCATAGACTATCGGTTCAACCAACCAGTTGATGGATTGTTGCCGGTTGACGTCTGGATGCACAATTGGGTAGATGGGGTGGACATCTTCCATGTGGATGAATCGTGTCCGGAATTTGAGGAAGCGAATTGGGTGATCAATCGGTTGGTCGAAGCAAGAGTGAAGACGCCTTCCGACTTTCTGGAATACTATCAGCAGTGGGCGGGATATCGGAGGATGCGGGGGCAGGTTAGAGAGGCAGACACGGATTTAGGTTATGACGAATTCGGAAGACAGACGCTGCGGGCAGCCGTTGAGCGGGAGAGCAATGCAACCACAGATTAGACAGCAATTGCCTCAAGCTCATCAGACCGACCAGGTCCTGCTGATCTCTCGGTCGCAGATGATCACCATCGCTACGACTTTCAACATCCGTGTGACAATGTCGACCATCCATCGTTGGGCGAATGAGCCCGATTTTCCAATGGTAATGGGGCAGGACGGCAGGACGCTACTCTACGCAAAGGAGCCGTTCGTCACCTTCCTGAAGAAGCGACTAAAAAAGCTGCAAGAGGATAGATAGGGCCTAAGAATGCTCGTTAGATGAGATCTATAGGGTGGCTTTGTCCTGGACGTTCGTCGGGATCTAAGTCCCGTCAAAGAAATTTGAACAACGATAGAATAATTTAGACGCTGCATGAATGCCTTACCATATTGAGTTCTGTGGCATTTCGATGGATATTCATCCGTCGACCTCGTGACAAAATGATCGAGAAATTTATCTCATGAGACAAAAAACACTTGACAGGTAGGCATACTTAAGAGTATATTCCCACTAAAATCAAAAGGTAACGACGACAGCTGTTGGGGATGCATCGGCATTGCCAAGCCGAGAGATGGGATGGAGCGGGTTAGGCGGAATTGCCTTGGTTTAGCGCGTCTAATCAAGCCGAAGATAGTTCTCCTAACCGGTGTCGCCTTCGCAAGTAGCGTCCCACTATGATCACAATGGCGCAGTTGCCCATTGCGACTAATCCAAGCCGAGAGAACCGATTGAAGAGTAATTCTGCACTTCTGATCAGTAATCTCGCCGACCCCTTACCGCTTGTTCAAGCGCCGTCGGGCGAGCCTTCCAATCCCCATGAGACTTTCAATGCCCCATCGAGTTGCTCGCGCACATCGGTGGGGCAGATTGTTTTTGGCATACTGGTCATCTTACTGGCGGCGACACAGATAGGAGTCGCCCAATGGCCACGCGATCCGAGAGAAGCCATTGAACTGCCTGGGATGTTTAATGTCAATTTGACAACCGACAGCCTTGGCGGAGTCTTCTTTGACGGTTGGGCTGCTTCGTCGGATGCGAAGACATACGCTCTCTGGTTTGATCGAAATGGCGAGACGCACTGGAACGATTGGATCGATGTGACGCCACTGACAGGAATAGCCCACTCTGCTCACGTCGCATTATGTAGTGAACCAGGGGAACTTATCATTGCTCATGAAGCTTATTGGTATAGCGATGACACGACTCAAGACGCTCGTATTCAGAAAATAAACCGTGATGGCGAACTTCTATGGCCCGATAGCGGAATTGCCGTTAGCCCAATTTCCTTTCGCCTTGAGGATGGCGGAGTTTTGGAAGGACAGGTATATTTTGGTTTCATTGTAATCTTTGGAATGGTTTCCGATGACGAGGGCGGGGTAATTTTAGCATTCTTCGTCGAACGATTCGATTGGTTATATAATTTGAGTGAACGTCAAATCTATGTGCAGCGTATCTCCGCTGATGGTGAATTGCTCTGGGGCAACGATGGAGTACCAGTTGTTGAAAGAAATGAACGAATTCTTACCCAAGAGGGCATAGTCTCAGATGGCAATGGAGGTGCCGTTATTAAATACCTCATAGACGCAAACTCCGGACTGTTTGGAGCGCAGAAAATTGATAGAAATGGCGAGCGGCTATGGGGCGACGAAGGAGCCGTGCATGACGTAGGCTACTCATCAGCTATTGGTGATATGGCATCCGATGAACGTGGTGGAGTAATCGTAAGTGGCCTTTTATCGAATCAAGGCAGACGTAAGATTGGTCTCTTTCGCTATAACGATCAGGGCGAACAAGTATGGGGCGAGAATGAGGGAATTGTTATTAGGGATGAACCTTGGCAGGCAGGTCTGAGCGATCATCAAATTGTTCAAGCTTCAGATAGCGTGTGGTTTGTATCGTGGAAAGCCAGTGACGATTATCAGCGAAGAAACCTAATTCAGGCAATAAATCTTGAAGGACGTACAGGATGGGATGAGCCTGGATTTCAAGTGAGTGAGGGAGACTCTTTTCAAAATTCACTATATGGCGTCAAATCCTTCGGATCAGGGATTTATTTTTGGGGCGATGGGCGTGATTCGCTTGGCGCACGCGAGACAACACGCGCTCAAAGAATAGATGTCGAGGGCAATCGCCTTTGGGGTCAAAACGACGTGCTGTTACACGTAGATAGGCGCGGCACTCGTGTTACAGAGGTTGAAAGCGATGGTAGTGGCGGAGCATTCGTTTACATGTGGCTTGATATAGGTTATTTACAATACATTAATGCCGAAGGTGAGTTGGGCGTTCCGTTGGCTGTCTCAAATCCAGGCGAGCCTTTGCATCCATCCCAATTGGCATTTCGAATTTTCCCAAATCCTGTGAACGGGAGTGCCATGATTTTCTTCGATGCTGAATCCTACTTTCCCAGAACACTATCCGTTCACAATCTTCAAGGGAGACTCATTCAGGTTAATCCCATTCTACCTCGTCAAAGGCAAGTATTGTTGAACCTTTCTCAATTACCATCCGGCAGTTATCTAATCAATATCAGCACTGCAGGACAAATCGAAACCCAAAGTCTACAAATACTGAAATGAACTGCGATGAACCGATCCATCGGTCAGTGTCGCAAATAACAAACGAAATGGAGATTGAAATGAAAGCACTGATTCTCACACTTTACTGCGCTGCTCTTCTCTTCGGCGGTGCTGTTGAGCTTTTCGGATTTGAACTTTACGGTTCCGAATCTGAGGCTGCCTTCGTTACCTACGACCAGCCGATTTCCGGCACACCTGTTACGACTTTCGAGGCTAAGATGTGGGGTGACGGGTTTCTTTGGGAGCACGAGACTGACGACGGATACACGATTGTCTTGAACCAGACAACCGGCTACTGGTGCTATGCAGTCCGAGATGGCTATGGTTATTATGTTCCCTCACAGTATCGAGTCGAAATCGATGCGCCGCCAACATGGATCACCACCCACCTCAGGCGTTCGAATGAAGCGATAGACGACCTTGAAGACGAACGCGAAGCTATCATCGCTGGCTTCGATGACGCCGCTGAGGAATACGATAATCATATCAATCAAGTGCATACTACCCGAATCGGAGTCATCTTCTTCGACTGTACGTCGTCAAATCTTATTGGACAGATTTTGGATTTTGCTAAGGAGCGGTTCGACGAGTTTGACATGAGTTTTCAAGGCATCGGGCAATCTATCATCCGATGACTTGAAGGCTACCGGGCAGGGAGGGTTTCTCCCCGCCCGCTGTCATCGTCTTGATGAGTTGCCACCGATCTATCCCTTGGTGGGTTGCTCTCCAGCAGAGCCCGCCTCCGTTTCGACCGGCATCTCTAATCTACAAACAGAACCCGGCAAATCAAACAGCCGCGTGCGCGCCGAGGTTAAATCTTCGCCTACCTGCCAGCGTCCGCAGTTTGATAGCCTCCCGTTCCGACAGGATCTTCTCCCGCCTACCGAAGTAAACGTCCGCCGGCGTCACATTCCCCAGTGACTCGTGCACCCGGTGGTAGTTGTAGTATTCGATGAAGCGGGTGAGCTCGGCTTCCAGCTCCTGCGGCAGGTAGTAATGGTTCAGCAGGATCACATTCTTCATGGTGCGGTGAAACCGTTCGATCTTGCCTTGGGTCTGGGGATGATACGGCGCGCCACGGGTGTGCCCCATCCCCTTTTCTTCCAGATACTTCCGCAGTTCCTCCGACACGTAGCAGGGTCCGTTGTCCGACAGCAGCCTCGGCTTGTGACGGACTTTGACCTTCTCCACGCCACTTTCGGCTAACGCCATATCCAATGTATCCGTGACATCCCCGGCCATCATCGTGCTGGTAAGCTTCCAAGAGACGGTGAAGCGCGAGTAGTCGTCCATCACTGATGAGAAGTAATACCAGCCCCAGCCGATCAGCTTGAAGTAGGTAAAGTCGGTCTGCCAGAGTTCATTGATCCGGGCCGTCGGTTTCTGGAACTTATCGGCGGCCGAGATCACGATGTAGGCTGGACTTGTGATCAGATCAAACGATTTCAGGATGCGGTAAACCGACGACTCGGAGATGTAGTATTTCTGCGTGTCAGTGATGTGCCAGGCCAGTTCCCGGGGAGTTAGTTCGGGCTTGTCCAGGGCGATCTCCCTGACCCGGTCCCGTTCTGCGTCTGGGATGCGGTTCCAGACCCGCTTCGGATTGGATTTGATATCGGCAAGGCCGTCGTAGCCGTTGTCCATGTAGCGGGCATACCACTTGTAAAACGTGCTGCGCGGGATGTCCAGTTCGGACAACGTCTTCCGAACCGACAGGTTGGACTCTTCGACCATGCTGATGATCTCAATCTTCTCAGATTGATTGTACCTCATAGCTCGTCCAAGTCGTCGTCCAGTCCACGCAGACTTTTTTTTAGGATCTCGTTCTTGATGGCGAAGTTGGCGACGAGATCGCGCAGTTGGGCGTTCTCCTTGCGCAGATCGTTGACGTCGCCCGTGCTGGCTTCGCGGACGATATCGCCCTGCAGGCGCTTCTTTCCGGCTTCAAGGAAGTCTTTCGACCAGCGGTAGTAGAGGTTGGTGGCGAGACCTTCGCGGCGGCAGATTTCGGCGATGGCGGTTTCGCCGCGCAGGCCTTCGAGGATGATGCGGATTTTGTCGTCAGCCGAGTATTTCTTGCGGGTGACGCGTTTAATGTCGCGGACGACCGCTTCCGATTTGGACGCGGGTTTGGGAGCTGGGGCAGTCTTGTTCCTGGGCTTCATAGCCTCTCCTGAGTGGTGTTGTTATCAAGGTAAAACCGTTGCTGGTTTCCTCAAAACCACTCCTTAGCTTTTTACCCAAAACTGTCCACGATGTTCTGACGTTGAACACTGATAAAGAGTATTATCAGTCAATCCAAGCCCTTGGGACTTCGATCTGTAAAGCTGTCAGGCGGTGAGCCGCTACTTCATCCAGATATCTACAGAGTATTAGAATATCTCTATAATTCTAATATAGACATTATTATTGAAACGAACGGAACATTATGTACAAAGGAAATGGTTCAATTGCTCGGAAGATTCAAGATACGTCTCGTCTCTGTAAGCCTCGATTCTTCCATTCCTGAATCACACGACTCTATAAGAGGTGTTTCTGGTTCATTTGACCTGGTTAAAGAGGCTATCGTAAATCTTGAGAGAGGGGGCATCAATACGCAGTTAATTATGACACTTATGAAGTGCAATTGGGATCAAATCGAACCAATAACAAGATTTGCTGAAGCTCATTTTGTCCAGTCACTTAAAATCAACATCACTCAACCAAGTGAGCGTGGTAAAATATTACATGATAAAGATGAAACGCTTTCAGTACAAGACATTGTTGAATTAGGGAAGTGGACTGAGCTATCGCTTGCTCAACATACAAATATCAAAATACACTTTGGGTACCCTCCAGCTTTCAGTTTATCGTCACGTGGTGATATTGAATGCAATGTCTGTAACATTTTACAAATACTCGGTGTTCTCGCAGATGGCTCCTTTGCACTTTGCGGTATTGGAAAGGTAATTCCGGAGATGATATTTGGGCATGTATCCCGGGACAAAGTTGCCGAAGTATGGGAGAACGCATCTATACTTAACGAATTGCGTTTAGGCTTACCGCATCGCATTCAAGGCGTATGTGCAGAGTGCATTATGAGAGATATTTGTTTAGGCGGCTGCATTGCGCAAAATTATTACACGAATAAAAACATATGGGAATCTTATTGGTTCTGTGAAGAAGCATTTAAATCAGGCTGTTTTCCTCTTGAGAGTTTAGTTGACCGGCCGGAGGCGATCCGAAAGCGTCGTTAAATGAAGGAGCGTATTAACCAAGGAGCACCCAATGCCTTCGCGGCCTAACGAATTACATATCAAGAACGAAAGAGGATGAAGAAATATATTGCAGTGGCTATTTAAGCGATTCGAAGCTATGGCATTAATCGATCTGACAGGTTCAGGTGAAAGAGAGCATCGCAATACATTGTCCATTGCGCGAATGAACTTTTCAAGCCCTCGGTGCTTATACTTGTAAACACCATACCCACTCTGAGAGAAATCATGCGGACCAAAAACATCACCATCGTCATTCTGTTTCTTATAGCGCTAATTAACCTCACTGGTTGCGCGGGGTCGGGGGAAAAACTGGAACGCCCGCCAAAGATCGTGAGCATGCGCAAAGAAGTACTTGACAGCGCCGCCTACAAGAAGCTTGCCGACGCCTGGCACAAATACAACACCGCCTACCCTTCGGAAGATGCCTACTCCAACTGGATGTACGCTACGAAGTACACCGAGAATCCCAAATTCAGGAGGCTGTTGAAAGAAGGGGTGAAGAAGTACCCAGGTAGCCCCACCTTGCAGTATCTGTTGGGCGTCATGGCCAGTGTTTATCAAGAACCTGGTACAGGGATTCCAGAGATGGAAAAGGCTGCTGCGTTGGACCCGAGCTACGACGACCCGTGGTATGGGTTGGCGACCGCTTACTTGTCCATCGGGGATGAAGCACGAACCGATAGCGCCTTGAAACATCTACTGGAGTTGGGGGCGGTAACTGATGATGTAATGGACTACAATTACAACGTGCTGTCCCTCCTTCAACCCAACGCCATTCTCCTCACCAACGGCGACAACGACACCTACCCCTGCTGGCTCCTGACCCGTGTAGTCAAATACCGCCCAGATGTGATGATCGTCAACCGTTCCTTGCTTGAAACAGCTTGGTATCCGGAGAGGCTCATGCAGGAGGGGATGCCCTCGTTTGTCGATTGCGAGACGCTAGCTCGTTTGCGAAAGGCTGCATCGGTCGCAGATTCAAGCACATTCTCGGGCTATTATCCCAGGATCGCAGGCGATTCACTTTTTCTACGAATCATAGCTGCAGCGAAACAGGCCGGGCGGCCGGTTTATTCTGCTTATACCGTGCAGATGACACCAGTCCTTAAAACGCTATTCAGTAACTCGCTTCATCTCGGTCTTGTCTTTCTACTGACTCCACCACCCGGTGACCTCGACGCAGTTCGGATCGACGCATTGGATACATGGCTGAAGGGTTTTCGGACTGGAGGCCTCGACGGTTGGCGATTACGCTACTCCAAGCCGAGAGACAGCGGACGGATGATGTCGCGGAACTTCGCCTTTGGCCTCATTGAACTTTACTTTGCTCTCCCACCGGCTCAAATGCAGCAATTCCACCCACAGGTGACGGATTGGTTTGAAAAACATGCTGCGGGAGTGTGCGACGCAACACAGCTGGTTATGATCAGGCAACACCTTGAAATAGCCGAACCTTCCGATGGGAAGGCTTCGCAATGATTACCGTTTTTAGGTCGCCGAATGTCCACCCTCGAGAGCCCATGCCTGGTGCAAACTCAGAGAATTCATCGACTTCACCTCGTGATTGATGACGATTGGTCACTCTTGCAGCGGGCAACGCATGGCGACGAAGCGGCTTGGACTGCTCTTAGCATCAAATACCGGCCTCGGCTGCTCGGTCTGGCCTTCACCATCACTCGCTCGCGGATGGCCGCGGAGGATGTGGCTCAGGAGAGTTTCGCACGATTGCTGATCAAACCACCCCGCCCTTCTGGGGACAGCCTGATGCCTTATCTCTCTACGATAGCCTTTCGCATGGCCGTACGGGAGTCGAAACGCCAAGCGGGATTGGTCGATCTAAGTGAGGTCGAATTCCATGATCCACATTGCGATCCAGAGGCAGAGATGATCAACCACGAACGGGCCAATGCAGTCGCTCAAGCCATCGGAATATTAAGCGAGGAACACCGGACACTGCTTGCCCTTCGTTTTCAGGGCGAGTTGTCATATGAAGAGATTGCGGGCTTGCTCAGGTTACCACTAGGAACTGTCAAGTCCCGTCTGTTTAATGCGGTAATGAACTGCCGCAAACGCCTTTGCCAAGAGGGATTGATTGATACACCCCGATGAAGAGCGGTTGACTTCGTTCTGTCTCGATCTAATTGAAACAGCGGCGGAGAGGGAACAGTTGAAGGCGCACTTAAAAAACTGCCTCGTATGCAGTAAAACGGTCGCGGGAATCCGGAGCGATTTAGACGGGATTTCTCGCTTATCAGTCGTGCCGTTGCATAACCGGTACCCGCTGCCGCTTAGACCGCCAATTGGAGCCAATCGGTGGTTGAAAATTGCGGCCTCGTTCTTTTTCGTCCTGATAATAGGAGGGTATCTGGCACTTATGGGGCGGCGTGCGCAGGTTGTCGAACCGCTGCAACTAGTCATTCCACCGATTCCTGATTCTCTTCAAGTTCGTCTTGCTTTCGTGGCTGATGATCTTCGGGATCGACCAAGTTTTATCGAGAGTCATCAATAGCGATTACAACTTTGTTTTGACTGGCCTCACGTCACTGTGGCTTGAAAGGGAGTGCAGTCCGATCATTGAACTTGTAAAATCGGTCATTAGCCAACTCGGAATCCATTCTATAAAGTCTGACGACAAAATATGTCGTTAAATTTCAAGGAGGTAGGAAATGAGCAGACGTCTGAGTATGATTACTGCGGCATTAAAGGTAATGGTGCTGACTATGATTTTAGCTGAACCAACTCATGCCGCTTCAGTCGAAGTAACTTTCAAGACAGCCGAAAAAGCACCGACTGGTTTTGACAGGTGGACCTTTTTCTGGAAAATGCCCACTATTGATTCCGACGCCACCTTGGAATATGTGATCATTCAACCTGATGGGAAAGAGTACTTTCGGAAAGCGTTGCCTAGAACTGTAACGGGTGCATTTCATGTTATTCAACCTGATGGGAAAGTGCTAACCGCACAGGTAACAGGGGTACAGAATATTCGGTCGGATTTCGCTAAGAACTCCAACGGTTGTGATCCACGCGTGTTCTATAATCAACAAATTATTTTTAAGTTCATAGTGAACAAGGGTGAGATCGAGTTCGATCAAGACTCAACTTTCCATTTTGAGTTTGGTAATACGATCATCAAAGCTATCAAGAAATAGGTTCATAAATTATAGGCGGGAGATGGTTTTATTTCCAATTCCTGCGCTAGTTCTTTGATCGGGAAATAGATTCGGGCGCAAGAGAAATTGCCTGATTAAACTCAACCAACCGAAACCGAAAGCCTATGGATACCTATGTTACTTCAGCGAAAGTTAGTTGCCCACCAATTATCTGAATCAAGTGAGACTTGATCCGGGAGCCGAAATTGAGAAGCTCGGCGTTTAGCGAAGTTAGGTATTCGATTTTGGTCACTCGTTTTCAACCTACGACATTTCTGTTAGCGCTACTCAAGCCTCATTGAGTGTCCCAGAGTCAACTCGATTTCTACCCACGACCGGTATTGCATCCGTGTAGGGAGGTTGTCTGGGAGCACCAGCCGATCCCGCCTTGAAACCGTCAAAACTGCCCACTTTCGTCTTCTTTACCACCCCTAAGTGTGCCCCCGCTACTCACTAAAAGAAGACCTGTGGCTAATAGTCACGGGTCTTCTCGGTTTTTGGCGACATAAATCGAGGAACTTTCGCCATATCGACGCTTATAAGCGATAAAACTGCGCAAATGATATGCGAAAAATGTCTTCTTTTTATGAATAGCGAGGTCTTGTGAAATCCGGTACAAGACCAAAATCGATGATAATTTCGAGGAAAATTGCCAAAATATGATGTCTTATTCGAGAGATTAACAGCATTCGCGTTGGCATTACTCTCCTCCGCTCGGTCGAGGCGACAAGCGCCCTCGTGAGGCGTTGGAGAGTAATCTCGACCGCAGGGACTGTCGAGCCGCTGAAGCGTTTTGTAGCGGTCGTGGGGGTAAACGGTTCAAGGGCGGAGAGCGAACAAGGGCGACCAGTGGCCACACCAATACTCTCAGTCCAATAGTATATCACCGTCTTGAATACTAAACTGGTGAAATCGCTGCGTTGAGGTGTTCACCAAGTATTCCTCGCCTTTACTTCATCTCCACGCACCGGAATACCTGTCGCTGTGAGCCGTCCTGCAGAGGAACTTGCTGCTCTATTATTTCCTTGATTCGGTCAGGCGTGATGCGTTGTGGATCGTAATTTATCGTAGCGAGGTGCTCTGACGCGATGGTCTCGATACCGCTAATGCCCTCCACATCGTCGAAGAGACGAGTGAAGAACGCGGCTGTCCCCTTGCACTTAACGCCCTCTACAGTGCAGACGACCTGTTTGGTAGGAGTTGATCCAGCCTGTTCGAACACTTCTGACGTGGTCGGTTGAGTGAACGCGAATCGTAGCCA
>Ga0247841_10007594_pt1 | contig 16020 bp, 18 predicted proteins | sample LaCruzMarch2015__2_FD_192410 | JGI IMG/M metagenome (GOLD analysis project Ga0247841, IMG submission 192410) | Freshwater microbial communities from meromictic Lake La Cruz, Castile-La Mancha, Spain - LaCruzMarch2015_18m | ecosystem: Environmental > Aquatic > Freshwater > Lake | place: Spain...
GAGGTTCCTTCCGGAACGTAAACTTCTAAAACTTTATTATATCCATTTAAAGCGAGAGTTTGAAATAATCCGGGCAATCCTAAAATGTGGTCACCATGCATATGTGTGATTAAAATTTTTGTTAATTTACATGGATTTAGTTTTGCTTTTCTAAATTGTCTTTGAATTCCTTCTCCGCAGTCGACGAGAATTGCTTCGTCTTTATATCTAAGAAGGATTCCACTATGATTTCTCTGTGCCGTCGGTATAGCTTGTCCTGTTCCTAAAAATGTGATTGGAATTTCCATGACTTTTTTAAGAAAACAAACTTTAAAAAACCCTCTAATTCACTTAAATTTATGCGCCCGTAGCTCAGCCTGGATAGAGCATTAGCCTTCTAAGCTAGGGGTCCGCGGTTCAAATCCGCGCGGGCGCGTTGCGAGGATGGCACAATGGTACTGCGTTCGCCTGCAGAGCGAATTTTCCCGGGTTCGATTCCCGGTCCTCGCTTTATTGAGAATTAAAATGTTTTTTAGCTAATTCTTCTAAATATTTTCTTTCATTTGTTCCTAAGTTTGAAACTTTTTTTCGAGAGTGATTGTGGTCACCGGCAATTAAAACTCCGCCTACAGATGTTCTACCAATATTTATTCTTCCACTGCTTTCTTCATAGAATGTGTCAAAATGAATTGCCTCCAGGTTTTCTTCCGAAATCTGCGCTAAAAAAACTTTTCTATTTGTTTTTGCCGATCTTTCACCGAGGTATAATCCTTGGCATTCACATTCGGTTCCGGAACTATAATTGAAAACAATGTTGTAGACTTGATATAGAATTAATGGACATCTTCTGTGGACTTTCATTTATTTGACATTTTTATAGATTTAATAAAGATAATTGTGATAGAGTTATCACTATATTTAGTTCGTCAAGAACGGCCTTGCGAAAAAAATGCCAGTAACGCTTGTTTATGCACTTGAAGGTGAAAGATAAATAATCGTGTCGCCTCTCAGGAAAACATTTCCTAAGTTTTTTATATTTTCACCGTTTTCCATTTCCCGTGCGTTGCCCAAAACGACATTAACGTGGATGTCGAAAGCCACGAGAGTTCCAACAAATTGTTTGTTGTTCTTCAATTGCACTAAAACTTCTTTGCCCTTGGAAATGTTTAGCAAATCCAAAGGTCGGTCGATGTTGTTAGCCATATTCTTTTGTTAATAACTCGGTTTTTAAAGATTTCGAAAAGGAATTTATAATTTTTATGTGATAATATCTTGGATTTGGCTCGCCTTCGGCTCGTAATTGATTGACTCAAAAATCAATTCGCCACCACCGCCCCCGCCCAACTCAACATCTCGCTCGTAATTATTTAGTCTAATTTCCGCTTCGCGAGATGTTTCGCCCGCCCCAAACGACGATTGAGAGATAATAGAACGGACGAGTTATGTTCGGATGTGGGAAAATATTTTTGAGCAAGGAAAAATAAAAAACTGTAAACTAAAATTTTTCTCCCGCAAAATTTTTAAACTCGCAATACATTTATTCTTTATGGAAAAACTAGCACAGACACAAAGTTTAGTTTTGGTTCTATTGTTGCTAGTCGTGGCTCTCTTGTAAGAGCCAATTAAATTTCTCAAATCTTATTTAATATGGCTCATGAATTTTACTTAAATAATATTGAGAATCTTTTTGATTTTGATAGATTCTCAAAGAAGAAGTTTGAACGACTAGTAAATAATTCAAACTTCTCTATTGCAAATTTTATGTTTTTCTTATTTGTGATTGGGAACCAGATTAATTTTTCAAACTTTTCTGAAAGGAGGTTTTACAATGAATTTAACAATTGAATGTTATCGTTTTGGGAGTGAGAATAAGTTTAAAGTTGATGGAACGGAATTTATTTCAGGAGAAGGATTAATTGATTATTGCCGAGAGCATTATTCAAACGGCTCGAGGCCGTCGAGGATTTCCGGGACTTGTATGGGAATGATTCCTTCAGAAGAGCAGAAAAATTTTCACGCTTGGATGAGGGGCGAATTTTGTCCGCGGATTATGAATTGAAGGAGAAAAGAATAATCATACAAGAAAATTATTCAAGTTTCGATTTCAGATTCCCACTCACTTCGACCTTCGGTCGAATACCCGCCCGTAACTTGTACTGCGTACCCAAATTTAGAATGAGAAATCGAAACTTTTGATAGAACTGCAACAGGATAACTTTTAAAACTGAGTAAAACTAAGGAATAATAATATGAAAACAAGTTTTCAATTGTTTAAATTTAAAAGGACGGAACAAATTTAAACATGACTGAAGAGAAAATAGATTTTGCACTACTGGAAAAAAAGTGGCAAGATAAATGGGAGAAGGCGAAGATTTTTGAGGCGAATGAAAAATCTAATAAGAAAAAATATTATGCTCTTGAAATGTTTCCATATCCTTCTGGTTCAGGATTGCATATGGGTCATGCTTGGAATTATAGTATTGGAGATATTATTGCTCGGTTCAAAATAATGCAGGGGTTCAATGTTTTACATCCGATGGGTTATGATGCTTTAGGATTGCCGGCGGAAAATGCAGCGATAAAAGATAAAGTTCATCCGGAAGATTATACAAATAATTCCATTAAAAATTTTATTAAACAACAGAAAAATTTGGGGCTGAGTTATGACTGGAGCAGAATGTTGAACACAGCGTCGCCGGATTATTACAAATGGGATCAGTGGATTTTTTTGAAAATGTTTGAAAAAGGTTTGGCTTATCAAAAAGATGCGACGGTGAATTGGTGTCCGAAATGCGATACTGTTCTTGCGAATGAGCAGGCACAGGGCGGAACTTGCGACAGATGCGCGACTAAAGTTGAGATAAAAAGATTGAATCAGTGGTTTTTCAAAATTACAGATTATGCAGACAGACTTTTGGAAGGACATAAAAAATTAAACTGGCCGGAAAGAACAATTGCAATGCAGAAAAACTGGATTGGAAAATCTCACGGGACTGAAATTAAATTTGTTGTGAAAACTCCTGCACATGCGGGATGCACTTTAGAGCCAGAATCGAAAGTTTGGCCTATTTTTACGACGAGACCTGACACAATTTTTGGAGTTACGTTTGTTGTTGTTTCTGCACAGCATAAAGATTTAATGAACTTGGTTAGTGCTGATCAGGAAAAATCTGTAGAAAAATTCTTGAAAAAATTAAAATCAGTTTCAGAGAAAGAAATGGAAGATATGGAAAAAGAAGGAGTTTTTACCGGGAGCTATGCAATAAATCCCGCGAATGGAGAAAAAGTTCCGGTTTATGCGGGAAATTTCGTCGTCGCTGATTATGGCGCGGGAATGGTGATGGCGGTGCCGGCTCATGACCAGAGAGATTTTGAATTTGCAAAAAAATATAATATTCCGATAAAAGTTGTAATTCAACCAGATGCTTATGCAATAAATTCCACAAAGATGTCTCGGGCTTATACTTCTGATGGAAAATTAGTTGATTCTGGAGAGTTTAATGGAATGAACAATCGCGAGGCTATAGAAGAAATTACAAAATGGCTTGCGAAAAAAGGAAATGGAAAAAAAGTTGTTAATTTTAAATTGAGGGACTGGTGTATTTCTCGTCAGAGATATTGGGGGACACCGATTCCAATTATTCATTGTGAAAAATGCAGAGAAAAGATTATCCAGGAATCAAAGACAATTAATTTTCATGAACAGTCTACTTGGAAAAGACTAATCTCCGGAGAAAAAACAGTAGAAACGCGGGCATTGAATCCAGAAGAAAAAGAGAGGTATTTCGGAGACATAAAAAAAGATTCTTATTTGAAAGCAGTTAATAAAGAAACAAGTGAAGTAGAATATTTTTTTGTTAAATCAGTCATTAGATTTGATAATTTAAAAAAATTGTTTGGGGATAAAGAAGTTTTGAGAAAAGTTTATGCACCGAATGTAATTCCGAAAAGTTTAGCTGAATTAGAAAGTGATTATTCTTATAAAAGCGATTATGTAAATAAAATAAATAAAAATGGTTTGGTTGCATGGGAAGTAGAAAAAATTATTCCTGGAGTTATTCCGGTTGCAGAAAAAGAGCTACCAGTTAAATTGCCGAAAGAAGTTAAATTTGGAAAAGGAAATCCTTTGCTGACGAATGAAAAATGGGTTGATGTAAAATGTCCTCAATGCGGTGGAAAAGCGAAAAGAGAGACCGACACGATGGACACTTTTGTAAACTCTTCATGGTATTTTTTAAGATATTGTGACCCGCATAACAATAAAAAAATTTTTGACAAGAAAAAGGTAAAATATTGGATGCCCGTTGATATTTATATTGGTGGGGCCGAACACGCGTGCATGCATTTAATTTACTGCAGATTTTATACGATGTTTTTGCATGATTTGGGTTTGATTGATTTTGACGAGCCTGCTCCAAGATTATTTCATCAGGGAATGTTGCGTGCGGTAGGCGGAGAGAAAATGTCCAAGTCAAAAGGAAATGTAATTTCTCCAGAATTTGTTTCAGACAGGTATGGGATTGACACCGCGAGATTTTTTTTATGTTCTCTCGCTTCACCGGATAAAGATATTGACTGGGATGAAAATGGAATTAATGGAAGTTTGAGATTCATAAATAAAATTTTTAATTCTTATTCGAAAATAAAAATTGAAAAGTCTTCTGTAGAATTAGAATCTAAACTGAATGAGACGATAAAAAATGTCGGTGAGTATATTGAAAACTTCGAATATAGAAAAGCGACGATTGAATTGAGAGAGCTGTTTGATTTGATTGCAGAGCAGAAAGAAGCAAGCAAAGATTCTTTGGAAAAATCTTTGAAATTAATTTCTCCGTTTTGTCCGCATATTACCGAGGAGCTTTGGGAAAAGTTAGGGCATAAAGATTTTATTTCTTTGGCTGAATGGCCGAAGGCTGATTTGTCTAAGATAAAAAAGAAAAATGAAACTGGAGATTTGAATGAGAAAGTTTCTGTTCAGGTTAAAGAAGTTTTGGGCAAGCTGAAAGAGCACGGGATGAATTACAAAAAAGTTTTTCTGTATGTGATTCCGTTTGAACTTGGGAAATATAATTTAGAAAAATTAAAAAAATTAGTCGGAGTTGAGATTAAAATTTATTCTGTGACCGATGATAAGAAACATGATCCTGAAAATAAAAGCAAGAAAGCAATTCCGGGACGGCCGGGAATTTACGTCGAGTAAAAACGTTTAAACATCAAAAATTCTCCAAATTTTTGTGGCTTAAAAATCTAGGAAGATTTTTAAATATCCGAAAATTATCTAGTATTATAATCCTTTTTTGAAAGGAGGTTGATAAAAAATGTTTAACTTTTTGGATGCTGCGGCTCTTGCTGACTCGGGTATGAATGCTAGTGGTGAGGCTGCTCTGGGAGGACTTCTTGCTGGATTAATTGCGATGTCTATGGCTATGGCTTTTGTTTTTATGATTCTATCAATTGTCGTGCCACTTTCACTTTGGATATATCAGTCTTTTGCTTATAGTGCAATTGCGAAGAAGAATAAACAAAAAAATCCTGCTTTGGCTTGGATACCTTGTTTTGGTCCAGCAATTATTGCTTACAAAGCTTCGAAGATGAAAAGTTGGCCTTGGTTTTTGCTTCTTGGATTTGTTGCTATGCTTCTTGTATGGATTCCTATTTTAGGTATTGTCCTTTATTTCCTGGGTGGTATCGCCGTTCTTATCTTCGCTATATATGTCTTGATATGGCATTGGAAGATGCTTGAAGCGATAGGCAAACCGGGTTGGTGGTTATTGTTCCTTCTGATACCTCTTTTTGGAGGGTTAGTCTTCCTTATTTTAATTGGTGTCGCGGCTTGGAGCAAGAAATAATTTTTAATAATTTTCTTTTTTCTTTTTTCTTTTATTTTTTCTTTTAACAATAAATATATAAGTGTTGACGTTCTGTATTTTTACAGTGGAGCATCAATTTTGTTACGAGGTTCAGGGTTCTTTGCCTGAAGATCGAGAATTTTTAAAAGGGCTTGGATTTTCTTTCAGCATTGAGCAAGTAAAGACTTCTTTTGGAGAAATACTAAATGCGAAAGTTTGGAGAGACCGCGACGGGACCGTGAGACAGACAGAATATTTGCATCAACAAGGTAGATAGTTATTTAAATTGAGCGTTGATGTAGTTAAGAGCTAAAATGGCTCTTACAGAAACCGCACCGGCATTAGTGAATTCTCGCGGAGTTTGTCCGCATCGCGTTGAGGGTAACTGTCCTTCTTTGAACCCCGACTGGGCTATTCATATTTTTATGGAGAGAATTAAGTCAACTCCACGAGCTCGACAAGAAGCTGTTGAACTTTATGATCATGAGCATATTTTGAATTGCTTAGATCGATGTCGTGCTTTTGGCGAACCACCAAACCCGACTCATTTTGTTAATTGGCAAGCTCTTTGGTTTCAACATTATGGCATTTATCAGGGTTATCCTGACGAAACGACGACGATGCAACATTATGACAAGGACCCGGTTGTTGTTAGGGGTCATGAGGAAGGAATTACACAAAGAGAAAGATTTCATGTTTATTATTCTGCACGATATCTTTCACCAAAAATTATTGATTTGATTAGAGAGTCTGAAAATAAAAATTTGCTGACTTGGGCAGAAGCAAGAAGAAGAGATGCTGAAGCAATTGCAAGAAGAGTTTTAAAACGAGACAATGCGACCATTGAAGAGGCGGCGGAATATTTAGAATTGGCTGCTTGATTAATTCTTGTTTGGTTTCTTGATTACGAAATAGTAAATTAGTGCTCCAACCCAGCTAGCCAAAATAACGACTAATATCCAGATAATTTTATCGTTCTCATTTTTAAAATTTCTTTTTGCGACGTCAATGAGCATGAATATCCAGAAAATAAATCCTAAAATTCCGACGAGAATCATTAATCCCCAAATTATTATGATGAATGCGAAAATACCCATTGCCATTCCACCTGCTGCAGCTTCTCCTACTACCATGAATGTTTTATGCAGTCTATGTTTATAAGTATTTGGATTTATGAGAAAGAATTATTCAACAATCGCTTTGATTCGTCTTACTCCGGCGCTCGAAGCTTCTTCTTTTATGATTTTAAATTTTCCAATTTCGCAGGTGTTACCGACGTGCGGGCCGGTGCAGATTTCTTTGCTGATGAATTTTTTTGTTTTCGGGTCGTTTATTGTATAAACTGAAACTTTATTTCCGTACTTGGAATCAAAAATTCCAGTGGCTCCGCTTTTTTTTGCTTCTTCGGGAGACATTTCTTCTCTGCAAACTTCACATCGCATCTGGATTTTTGCGTTGATTAAATCTTCAATTTTTTTTATTTCTTCTTCAGTTAATTTTCTATCAAAAGAAAAATCAAATCTTAATCTTTCGGGATTTATGTTTGAGCCGCGCTGTTCTATGTTCGGATTTTTCAGAACTTCTTTTAGCGTTGCGAGAAGCAAATGCGTCGCGGTGTGAAGCTTTGTTGTTTTTTCAGAATTATCAGCCAAACCTGATTTGAAAACGCCGGCGCTTGCGGTTCGGGAAAGTTCCTGATGCTTTTCAAATTCTTTGCAATAACCTTCTTCGTCGACGGATATTCCTTTTTCTTTTGCAATTTCTTTTGTCATCTCGAGTGGAAATCCGTAAGATTGGTAGAGAAGGAAGGCGTCTTTGCATGAAACTGTTTTTTGCCCAGAGGAAATTATTTTTTCAAAAAGTTTTATTCCTTGTTCAATTGTTTTTTCGAATTTTTCTTTTTCTTTTTCTAATTCTTCGATTATGAATTTTTTATTTTGCTTTAATTCTGAGTAATCTTTTGAGTAAAAATTGATATATTGCTCGGCTATGGACTGCATATAATTTGACTCTTGAGAAATTTTTAGAATTTTTGCATAACGAATTGCTCTGCGGATTAATCTTCTTAGAATATATCCGTGTTCGGTGTTTGATGGGGCTATTTTTTTATTATCTCCGAGAATGAATGTTGCGGCGCGAAGGTGGTCGGCAATAATTCTCATTGCGCGTGTTTCCTCTTTGTTCTTTCCGTAGGCTTTTTTTGATTCTTTTTCTAGAATTTTTATTACTGGTAGAAAGATTTCTGTTTGGTAGTTGTCATCTAGTCCGTTTAAAATTGCGAGCGTTCGTTCAACACCGCCGCCGAAATCAATATTTTTTTGTTTTGCTAAGTTATAATTTCCTTTTTCATCTTTCACATACTGCATTATAACGTCGTTTCCGATTTCAACCCAATTTTTATTTTCTGGATCGAATTTTTTTGGAGTTTTTTCTTTTGATTTCCAAAAAAATTGTTCGGTACATGGACCACACGGTCCGGTATTTCCTGCAGGCCCCCACCAGTTGTCAGATTCAGTAAATGCGATTCTTTCTTTTGGAATTCCTAAAGCTAGCCAGGTTTTTTCTGACGTTTCATCTTTTGGGGAATTTTTATTTCCTATGAAACAAGTCACGGCGTAATTTTCTAACGGAATTTTTAGAATTTTATTATGAAATTCAGATGTAAATTTTATTGCCTCTTCTTTGAAATAATCTCCTAAGCTCCAGTTGCCGAGCATTTCGAAAAATGTGTGATGCGTTGCGTCGCCAACTTCGTCGATGTCTTGCGTTCTTATGCATTTTTGAACATTGCAAAGTCGTTTTCCTTCAGGATGTTTTTGTCCGAGAAGAAACGGAACGAGCGGATGCATTCCAGCGGTTGTAAATAAAACCGTCGGGTCGTTTTCTGGAATTAACGAGGCCGAAGGAATTATTTTATGTCCTTTGCTTTCGAAAAATTTTAGATATTTTGAAATTAGTTGTTCTCGTGTTATCATCTATCTGAAGAATGAAGAGGGTTTATATTTTTTATGATTCGAGGTTTTGAATGTTAAATACATTGCTCGCGTTTGCACTCGTAATTCGTCAAGCCCCACCCAACCCGCCCGAGGGTGGCTCGTGTAAACGCTCGCACAGACCAAGAGATAATAGACAGACGAGTTGGGTTTGGGAAATTGAAAAATATTTTTTGATAACTAGAAAATTAAATTTCTGGAAACTAAAATTTTTCGGGAAAAATTTTTATGCGCCTTTTTGGGCGAGAGAATCTAATTTAAATCGGATTTCTTCGAGTTCGGTTTCGAGAGAATTTTTTTCTGGTTTCTTTTTGTGAGCGAGCGCAATCTTTTTGCCGTCGTGTTCTTTTGTGAGGAAGGGATTTTTATCGTAGATTTCAATCTGTGGCATGAGCTGATTTATTATTTTTATTTTATCGCCGACTTCTTTAAGCTCTTTTTTTAGACGGAGTTTTAATTTTGTTTCTTCGCCTCGCAATTTTCTATAGCGGTTCATATATCTTATTGCGTTTATCAAACCCATTTCGGTTTCTAAAATTATTTTTTTTGCGTGGAGAGCTTCGCTGTAATGAAATTTTACATGAATCGGATTAGATTTTTTTAGAACTACTTTTTTCATTTTAATCACAACTTTTCGAATATATTTTGATCAATATTATCGACGTGCGATTTAACTTTTTTGACCTCGCTTTCCCAGGTCATTAGCTCGGCTTCCTCTTCTTCGCGCATTCTTTGTATTTTTGATATTGTTTTTTCTATTTCTGCAATTTTAATTCTAACATCTTTCATTGTTTTTGCGATTTCATTGAACTTGTCAACCTGTATGAATACGGAGTCATCCTTTTTTATTTCAAATGATTCATTATCCTCTCTTGATGGCTTTGAATAACTTTCCTGTCGACGTGGTTTAACGATATTTACCGGCAACCGTTCTATGTTTTGAAACTCTTCATCATTATAAGCTGGCCTTGTGTAACCCGTTGTTTTTTCGGGTCGTATGTCTTCTCGAGATATCCTTGTTTGATATGGTGAAAGGTTCTCTTGATCTTCATCAAGGCCAACTTCGAAATCACTCTCTTCCTGCCCAGAAACAGCGTTTTTGATTATTTTCTGACTGACAGTATCACTATTGTGAGGAAATTGCGGTAGAACGTTAGGTTGAGAATCAACTGGACTTGCGTATGGATTTCTTTGCGGAACTGGCCCTAAATCCGGTAGTGATGGTAAATCTTTAACCGATGTATTATCGGTGTTTTTTTTGCCACTGAAAAGTCCCATAGGTTGTTTAAAAAGGGTTGTTTTATATAGGTTTATGTAAATTTTATAGGGGTAACACATTTTACCGAAAGGTATTTAATAATGTTTTAGAAATAGTTATTATGCAAATTAAATTACTTACCGATATTATTTTTGATCTCTTCGGAAAGCCGTCGGTTAGCGTCGTGGAAATTCTTTATGGAAAAAAGAAAGTTAATGAATTTGATTTGGCTAAAAAATTAACTCTTACGATAAATCAAACGAGAAATCTTTTGTATAAACTTTCAGAAGTTGGTTTGGTTTCATTTACAAGAAAGAAAGATAAGAAAAAAGGATGGTATACTTATTTTTGGACGCTTGAAGAAGATAGTTCTCTAGAATTTTTGAAGCGAGTCATCACAGATAAGATTGATAATCTTTCGCGACAGATTGACAGCCGAATGAAAGAACGATTTTATGAATGCAAGATTTGCTCGACGGAACATAAAGAAGAGGAAGCGCTTCTGAATAATTTTTCCTGTCCGGAGTGCGATACAATTTACGATCTTGCAGACAATAAAAAACTCGTAGCGTCTTTGGAAAAGCAAAGAGAGAGATATGTTCACATTTTGAAAACGGTAACTGATGAAATGAGCGTTGTTAATGAAAAAAATACTAAGAAAAGAGCGAGAGAAAATAAAAAGGAAGAGAAAGAGAAGGCGAAGGTGAGAGCGGCGAAGAGAGAGCTGAATAAAAAACTTAAAGCTAAAAATTCTCCGGTGAAATTAAAGGAAAAATCAAAGGTAAAGCTGAAAGGTAAAAAAGTTAAGGCAAAAATTAAAAAAGGCAAAAAACCTTCTAGCTCGAAGAGGAAAAAGAAAATATAATGAATGGATATTCGTTGAGGCAAAATAGAAAAGGTTTTCTTTCGAGTTTGGGTTTGACCACACAGCTGATTATTGTGAACATTTTTTTCTTTATTGTTTTTTCAATACTAATCGCGTTCAATGGCGAATTCATAAAGTATATTGCTCTGCAACCGTCGGCGATTGCTAATGGACAAAATCTCTGGACTATTCTAACTAGCATTTTTATGCATGCTGGTATCTTTCATTTATTTTTTAATATGTTCTCTTTGTTTTTTGTTGGAAGATTTTTGGAAAAATTAATTGGAAAGAAAAGATTTTTTTGGGTTTACATAATTTCTGGACTGATTGGAAGTTTATTTTTTGTTCTTGGTGGACTGATATTTGGGGGTCCTAACGTTGCCGGAGTCGGCGCATCGGGAGCAATATTCGGAATTCTTGGAGTTCTTGCGGTTTTAGTTCCGTTCTCTAGAATATATTTAATGGCCGGGCCTTTGATTTTAATTATTCTTGATGTTCTTTTGGCTAATTTTCTTCCAGCAAATGTTATGGCTATTGTTGATGTTTTGATTAATCTTCTAATTATCGTTATGATTTTTTCTATTCTTTCTTTTAGCTCGCGTTTGAGAAAATTCGCTGTGCCTCTTGAATTGCCGATGTGGTCGTTGCCAATCGTTGCTATTGTTCCGCTTGTTGTAATAGGATTTTTTATTCCATTGCCGATAGGAAACAGCGCGCATATAGGCGGACTTGTCGCGGGTCTAATTTATGGATTTTATTTAACTAGAAAATATAAAAATAAGACAAAGCTGATGAGAAATCATTTTCGTTGATGGCATTTTAATTAAGGAGATAATAAATTAATATGAAAAAGAGAAAAAAGAGTGTGATTAAGAAAAATGAGAAAGATAATAAAGAAAATTTCTTTAAACGAAATTATAAAGAGAGTTTTATTTTTTTGAAAGAATCGTGGATTTATTTTTTGGTTATTGCTTCGTTGCTTGTTGTTTTTGCTTTAATAGGATATTTTTTTCCGATATTTTTTGTTGAACAGATTAAACAGATGATAACAAATCTGGTTCAGGAAACTCGGGGGCTGAGCGGGCCGCAACTGATCGGATTTATATTTTTGAATAACATTAAGACTTCAGCAATAGGACTGTTTTCTGGAATTGTATTTGGTTTGTTTCCTTTGATTACAATAGTTGTTAATGGATATGTTTTAGGATTTGTTGCTTCGTATGCTGTCAAAGAAGGAGGGATTTTTGTTTTGTGGAAACTTTTACCTCACGGAATTTTTGAGATTCCGGCGGTTGTGATTTCTCTCGGTGTTGGATTGAGATTGGGAATGTATTTGTTTACAAGAGATAGAAAGAAAAAATTCTTTGGCTTTTTTGTTAACTGTTTAAGAATTTTGTTTTTTGTTGTTTTGCCATTGCTGATTATCGCGGCGATAATTGAGGGCAGTTTGATTTTTCTGATGAAATAATTTTTAGGAAAGTGGTTGTCCTGAGAAGACTCGTTCCATATCTTGGACATGTTCAGAAAGCAATTCTAAATTAACTTTCAGCATACACACATCCTCTGCAAAAGTTCCTGAAGTTACATCTTCGTATTCACAGACTCTTGCAAAGGCCAGAAGTGTATTTCTGTAATTGTTGTAAACTGGATTATTATCGGTGGTTGTAAGTCCCGATTCTTTTGGTATTACCGATGATAATCTTCCAATTGATTCTCGATACTTCGTGAACTGGGGAGAATACCATTCGGAGAATAAATCTCTTCTTTTGGCTTTAATTTCTCGGTCAGATTGGCCTTCTATTGCTACTTTCAAAAGATCTTCTGTATGCCGTTTTATTTTATCTAAACATTCCATTTTGCTTAAGAACTCTTTTGCCTTTGGGTAAAAATAAATTAAAAAGTCTGTTTAAATATATTTCTGTTTGGAAATTCTAAAATATAAAAAAATAAAAAAATAAATAAAATGTGCTTACTCTTTCAAATCTGAAATTCCTAGCATTAAGAATAGAAGGCCGACTAAAATAATCATCCAAACTATTCCGCCCTTTAGGAATTCCCAAGCCGCGTTTCCGAAATCCCAGAAGCCATTACCGATAGTAAAAGCCCATAGCAAAACGGCTACAACGACAAGCACTAGTCCTAATAAAAGTTCCATCCACTTGTTCATGGTATTTTTACGAAGAGGGGTTTGTTTAAAAGGTTTTTGATGATGTAGTTTGCCCCGCCCTGCTCGAACCTTCACTCACTATTATCTGTCCCCCCAGCCCACATTAATTGGCTCGCGAAAATTCTCGCCATCCCCTGCCACCGCCCAGACTGAGAAGTAATAAACTAACGATTCAAATAGAGAAATTATTTTTATTAAAAATCTTAAACAAGAGCATAATAAAATATATAAAACAGAAGTTTATTTAATATTATGGCCGGATTAAATGAAGAGTTGTATAAAATAATTGCTAAGTGAAGAGCGAGTAGGATAGGACATGAAAACCCTGCGGAAGATATGGTTGAAGCAGCACGACAGAGAGTGATTCATGGAAGCAGATTTCGTTTTTGTGGAGATAATGCGGCTTATTCAGGTGACGAGAAAAAAGATGAACGGGGATATTAGTTTTTCTTAAACGCTTCGGCAACAATCAGCGGAAAAACTAACGTCGCGTCTGAATAAACTTTAACGGTATTTGATTGATTCTTTTCGCCTTTGATTTTTCCCCAGGAGATTGCTTCATTTGGCGTGGCGCCAGCGTCGGAACCGTCGAATTCTTGAGCTGCGTTTATGTAAACTGCGTATTCGGCGCCGCCTCGGAATAAACAGGCGTTGCAGGCGGCGTGTTTTATTGGACCGGCTCCGAGAATTATTAAGCCGACTTTATCCGCATTGATTGTGAGGTCAATTAATTTTTTCAAATCTTCAGTTACGTCGATTTTAAATTCTGGATTTGATTGTTTGAAAAAATAAGTCATGTCTCCAAATGAGCCGTCCAAAGGCGCGGGAAGGAAAACCGGAATATTATTTTTCCAGGCATTATAGTAAATTGATTCTTTATTATTTATTTTTTCGCCGAGAAAATTCACAATTTTCGAGGAAGTTATATTTTCTCCATTTCTTTGTTTTTCCAGAAGTTCTTTCAGTTGAGGATTCACCCAATCTTCAAATAAAACGTATCGGTCATTTGTAACATAAATATTCCCAATTCGGTTTATTCCCTTATCTCTAAGAATTTTTCCGTCGGCATTAAAATCTCCAAGTATAAATGGCTTAAGCGTTTTAATTAAATCTTCTTCCAGACCGCCGGTCGTTGTTATCAGGACGTTTACAAATTTATTTTCAACTAAGTATCTGACAATATCCCTCAATCCGGAAGAAACAATTCCAGAAGTGTAAGCTAAAATTATTGTAACTTTTTCTTCGCGCATTTTTTTGATAAGCTCGATTGCTTTTCCGACGTTCGTTGCCTGAAAACCGATTTTTGAATATGATTCGATAAATTCTTTTAGAGAAATATCTTTATTGAAGTCTGGGCCTTCGACTTTTTCGCCCTGAACTTTTTCGGCTTTCTTGAAAACTTCTTCTTTCGCTTTTGCTATTTTTTTTGCTAGGTCTACCATAAATTTAACTAAATCGGAGTGGTTAAAAAACTATCTATTTTGCTGATTCTGATTGTATGTTTCGTCGCAACAATGTTTAAAAGAGAATTTTTGATGGTTGGGTTATGGGAAGATTAGATCCGGCGAATTTAAATGATAAGGAAAGAAAAGTTTTAACCTTGGTCGAAGAAAATCCTAACTCTTTGGTTTATTTTTCTGCAAATTGGTGCGGAGCATGCAGGACATTTAAGCATGAGGCGCTTGACACTTTGGTTGCGGATGGAGAATTTGAAAGAAGAGGAGTTAAATTGATTGAAGTTGATAATGATGAGTGTCCGACTCTTTCTGTTGCTTGCAAGGTTAAGTCTTTGCCCGCGGTTATGGTTTTTAGAGATGGAAAGCATGTCGACGGATTTTCTGGTTATCAACCAAGAGGAGATGTTTTAGAATGTTTGAGAGAGCATTATCCTTTGCCTGAAGAGGGTTAGATAATTATTACTAATATGCGTAATTTTAAATACATAAACGGTTCCTAATTTTATGCTTACCGAAAAACAACTTGAAGAGATTAGAGAACATTTGGAAAAGGCGCAGAATCCGATTTTTCTTTATGACAACGACGCCGACGGGCTTTGCAGTTTTGCTTTGCTTAGAAGATTTCTTGGACGAGGTGAGGGTGTGCCGATAAAAAGTTTTCCTGATTTGAATGACAGTTATTTTTCAAAAGTAAAAGAATTTAATTCGGACTATGTTTTTATTTTGGATAAACCAGTTGTCTCGTCGGAATTTTTTGAATCACTGAAAACATTTAATCTTCCTTGCGTTTGGATAGATCACCATAACGAGCAGAATGTAAAAATTCCTGAAAATGTTTTTTATTATAATTCTGTTAAGAGCGGAAACAAAGAAAATATTCCGGTAACTTATATTTGTTATGAAGTTGTTAAAAAGAATAAAGAAGAGTGGCTTGCGTTGATTGGATGTTTGAACGACGCGTTTATTCCTGATTTTTTTGAAAGCTTTAGAAAAAAGAATAAAGAACTTTTTGAAGGATTGAAAAATTCTTCTGACCCTTTCAGCATTTGGTATGATACAGAATTTGGAAAAATAATTCAGATGATTAATTTTGCGATAAAAGATGTTCCATCTAATGTGAAAATACTTCAGGATTTTTTTGTGCAGATGAAAAATCCGCGGGATTTGCTTGAAGAAAATTTTGAGACAAAAACAATTCATGGGCGCTATGATGAAATTAAATCGCGTTTTGATATTTTAATGGAAAAAGCATTAACTTTCGTAGGAGATGACAGATTATTTTATTTTAAGTATGGTGGGATTTTGAGTTTGAGTTCGGATATTGCGAATAAACTTTGTTATCTTTATCCAGATAAAACTATTGTTGTTGCATATGTTAAAGGAGCGTTTGTTAATTTATCTTTGAGAGGAAAAAAAGATATTTTATCTGTGACGAAGCGAGCCCTCGACGGA
>Ga0247841_10007598_pt1 | contig 16015 bp, 20 predicted proteins | sample LaCruzMarch2015__2_FD_192410 | JGI IMG/M metagenome (GOLD analysis project Ga0247841, IMG submission 192410) | Freshwater microbial communities from meromictic Lake La Cruz, Castile-La Mancha, Spain - LaCruzMarch2015_18m | ecosystem: Environmental > Aquatic > Freshwater > Lake | place: Spain...
CGTCGACTTTGGTCCCTTTGATCGGTTGGCCGGGCCTCAGTTTCATGTGCGCGTAGGCCTCTTCGGCCGTGGACCGGTCCTTTTCCGGCAACTCTTCCGGGGTGGGGATGGTCTCGTCGATGAAGATCGCTTGGCCGGGGTTGATGCCCCAGGTGACGGTCGGACCAATGTCGGCCGCGTCGTATTTGACGATGTCGTCGTATTTCGCGTCGGGGTCGCTGGCGAAGGATTTCCATCGGGCAACCGCGGCGTCGTAGTCGGCCTGGGAGGGAGCGTAGGGGCGTCCGCGCAGGTAATCGAAGGTGGTTTGGTCGGGATTGACGTAGCCCACCCGGGCCCCGCCCTCGATCGACATGTTGCAGACCGTCATGCGCTCTTCCTGCGTGAAGTGGTCAAAGGTCGAGCCGGCGTATTCGTAGGCGTAACCGAGGCCTCCATTGACGCCAAGTTTGCGGATGATGTGGAGAATGACGTCTTTGGCGTAGACCCCGGGGGCGAGTTTGCCATTGACCTCGATGCGGCGGACTTTCGGCTTTTGCAGCGCCATGGTTTGCGTGGCGAGCACGTCGCGGACCTGGCTGGTGCCGATGCCGAAGGCGATGGCTCCGAAGGCGCCGTGCGTCGAGGTGTGCGAGTCGCCGCAGGCGATGGTCGTGCCAGGCTGGGTGATGCCCTGCTCGGGGCCGACGATGTGCACGATGCCTTGCTTGCCGCTGGCCATGTCGAAAAATTTGATCCCCGCCTCGTCGCAATTCCGGCGTAGTTCTTTGATCATGGCGTCGGCCAAGGAATCGGAAAAGGGTTCCTCTCGTTCGTCGGTCGGGACGATGTGGTCGACCGTGGCGAAGGTGCGCTGCGGGTAAAGAACCGGCAGCTTGAGATCGCGCAGCATGCCGAAGGCCTGCGGGCTGGTCACCTCGTGGATGAGGTGGGTGCCGATGAGGAGTTGCGTCATCCCATTGGGCAATTGGCGCACGGTGTGCGCTGCCCAGACTTTATCGAACAAGGTTTTTCCCATAAGCGAGCAGGTATCAGTAGCGTGTGGATGACGGGGCGGCAAGCATCGGGGGACTTGAACTCTTGACTGCGGACGGTGATGCTTCGCGGCTATGGGAACGGTTGAAGCAACGGTCAGGCCGGAGGCGGCCGAGGCGGACTATGCGCAGTTCGCCCAGCGCAATCTGGACAAGCTGTCGTTTCTTTACCCGCTGGTGAACAACAAGCTCGGTGCGCTTTTGCACCTGCAGTTGCGTCACGACCAACTTTTTTTCATGAAAGCCGGCGGGGTGGTCGACGAAATCGGCTACGGGGACGATGGCAAGCGCTTTCATGAGCGCGACATGGGAAAGGTGATGCGCACGCCGGAGGACATCACGGCGCAGGGTTACTGGTTCGTGGAGCCGCGTTTCAATGCCAAGGCGGCTTACGAGGCGCTCGGGGAGGTCGAGGATGGCGCCTACTATTCGCTCTTCAGCAACCAGTGCCAGGACTGGGCCAACCGCGTGCGGGCCAAGACCGAGCAGATTGAAAAAGACCAGCATCTTGCGCCGCCGCCGGGGCGCGAGTCCTACGCTGCGCTTTACAAGGAGGTCGCTCCCACTGTCCCCGCTGCCTGGTATTTCGGGATGATCGCGGTGATTGTCGGGGTGCTCGGCCTGGGGGCACCCCTCATCACCGGCCTCCATTATGTGAAACTTGTGGCGCTTTTGCTTTTCGCCATCGGTGCTTCGGATCTGATCTATGCGTTTTCTTCGCGCGCCTGGGGGACATTTGTTTCCACCGTTTTCTTCGGTTTGCTTTCCATGGCGGGCGGGGTGGCGGTATGGATCGGCGACCACTTTTTAATGACCAACAGCAACGGCGTGCTGGCCATTGCTTTGGCGGTGTTCGGGTTTGCCCGGATTGGCGTCGCGGTGCGGAGTCGTCCGTTCATCGCGTGGATCGGCACTTTCCTCACCGGCTTCCTGCTCCTGATTACCGCGTGGATCGCGTGGATCCACAAAGATGGTTCCACCGCAGCTTGGTTGCTCGGCGCGGCGCTCTCGGTCTCTTTCATCTCGGCCGGAGTCTCGACGATTTGGCTCAATTGGAGACTGAGGCGACCGGGCTGAGGCTCGCCTTGCCCTGGTCGGTTTTAAACCGGGGTCCAGTCGTCGAAAGTCGCCGCCTGGCCGACGTATTGTCCCTCAGGATCGAGCAGATTGAAAACCGTGGCATGGTTGATCCGGAAGCGGCGGCCGTTTTTGCTGATCCGGATCCCGGAATAGTTTTCGATGAATCCGTGCCGGCTGACTTCGTCGAGCAAGCGCCGCCGCTCGTCGCGATGCACGGGCTCGGCGCTGGTGCTCGAGGGTTGACCGATCAGTTCAGCCCAATGGTATTCGAAAAGGGTCAGGGCCGTGCGGTTGGCGTAATTGAAAAGGTGATCGGAGCCGAGCGGACCGAGGGCCGAGAGAACGGCGCGCGGGGCTTCGAAGAGATTTTTCACGGCGTCCTGCCCTTCGACAAGGTCCCGGCCGAAAAGACGGCGGTAATTGGCGAGGATGAGTTGGGCCGGTTCCTCGGAGTTCATGATCGGATGGCCTCCAAGCGGAGAAACTCGAAATGGGCCGTCACGCCGTTTTCCCCGCGGTTTTCGCGATCGTATTGACGCAAAACCTGCCGGAGGCGTCCGGTGCCGAGGCGGTGCGGGATGACGGCGCCGGCATTATGAACGGCGCGGAGCATGGCGGTGGCCTGAGGATGTTGCTTGGTGTAGGTGCGGCACTCGCTGCGTTTGGTGGCCCAACCGGCCTCTTGCAGGATGTCGCGCCACTCCCCGGCGTCGCGCCAGGCAAAGGGTGCGGCCTCCGGGCAGACGTCGAAAAATTCGGCGAGCGTGCCGCGGACAAACCATCCGCAAAGGAAGCGCGCTCCGGGTGCGGCCGCGTGATGCCAGATGCGGAACGCAGCGGCGGGATCAGGGAGCCATTGAATGAGGCTGCAGCTGAAAATCCATCGATAGCCGTGGCTCGTGGGCGGATGGATGGCATCGGCGACAGACCATTCGGCGTCCGGCGTGGTGTCACGGCCGGTTCGGACCATGCGCGGGGAAACATCGGTGGCCCAAAGCTGGTCGGTGCGTCCGACCAGGTGGCGGGTGAAGAGCCCGGTGCCGGCACCGACTTCAAGGGCTGGTCCCTCGATTTTTTCCGGCAGCCATTCCGCCAGCCAAGCCGCCGCCTCGCGTTGCACGGGCGCATGTTCTTCGTAGACCGCGGCGCGGCGGTTGAAGTCGTGCGGAAGAGCGTTGTTCATCGGATGGCAAGATTGGCCGGGGTGGCGCCGCGGCGGCAGGGAAAAAAAGACGGGCCCGCTTGTGGCAAGCGGGCCCGTCGTAAATGAGAACGGTTCGGTTTTAGTATCCGTAATAGCCCCAACCGCCCCACATGCCAGGCATGGTTTCCATCTGGGCGGCCATGAGGTTTTGATTGGAGATCTGCTGCTGGACCAAGAGACTTTGGTATTTGGTGTAGGCGGCTTGGTCTCCGACCAGAACGAAGTTGTTCTGATCGTCCGGATAGATGTAGTAGACGTTGTTGCCGCGGATTTGCCGGGCGATGGTGTAAGGCTTGAGTTCGGCCATCTTGGCTTGGCGGTCCGGGGTGTTGGCCGGGAGGACTTTGAAACCTCCGGCGGTCAGCATTTGCTCGGTGGCGTTGTGATCGGCACGTTCGATGGCGGCGCAACCGGCGAGGAGCGCGGCGGCGAGGGCAAGGGGCAGGATTGTTTTCATCAGGTCCAATTTGGCGGCTTTGCTGCCGTGCGCAAGCGCAAACCGACCCAATTTCGGGTTTCACCTACCGCTCAACTTCTGGTTCCTTGGCAGTTGTCCATGAGCACCCAAGCCCTGACCAGCTCGCCTGTCTGGAAAGAACTGCAGGCCCATCACGGCGAAGTCGCCGGCCTACATTTGCGCGAACTCTTTGCCGCCGACCCCAAGCGCGGGGAGAGACTCACGGTCGAGGCCTGCGGGCTCTATCTCGACTATTCCAAAAACCGGGTGACCGACCGCACGCTCGAATTGCTCTTGGCCCTGGCGGCGGAGCGCGGTTTGCGCGGACGGATTGAGGCGATGTTCCGTGGGGACAAGATCAACACCACGGAGGACCGGGCGGTGCTGCACACCGCGCTGCGGGCGCCGCGCGGCGAAAAGATCATGGTCGACGGCGAGGATGTTGTTCCGGCCGTTCATGAGGTGCTGGACAAGATGGGTGCTTTCGCCGACCGCGTGCGCTCCGGCGCTTGGCTCGGGCATACCGGCCGGAAAATCCGCAACGTGATCAATATCGGGATCGGCGGGTCCGACCTCGGGCCGGTCATGGCTTATGAAGCGCTTAAATTTTACAGCGACCGCGCCCTGCATTGCCAATTCGTGTCGAACGTGGACAGCGACGACTTTGCCGAGGCGGTGTGCGGCCTTGATCCGGCCGAGACGCTGTTTGTCATTTCCTCGAAGACCTTCACCACCCTCGAGACCATGACCAATGCGCAGACCGCGCGCGATTGGGTACTGCGCGGCATGGGCGGCGACGAGAGTTGCGTGGCCAAGCATTTCGTCGCGGTGTCGACCAATGCGGAGAAAGTCCGCGCGTTCGGCATCGACACGGCAAACATGTTCGGTTTTTGGGATTGGGTGGGAGGCCGCTACTCGATGGATTCAGCGATCGGTCTTTCCACCATGGTGGCCATCGGTCCGGATAATTTCCGCGCCCTGCTCGCCGGTTTCCACGAGATGGACGAACACTTCCGCACCGCGCCGTTGGGGGAAAACCTGCCGGTGCTCATGGGTCTTCTCGCCGTCTGGTATGGCGATTTCTTCGATGCGCAGACCGCCGCAGTCCTGCCTTACGAACAGTATTTGAAGCGCTTTCCCGCCTACCTCCAGCAACTGACCATGGAAAGCAATGGCAAGAGCGTCACGCTCGACGGACGTCACGTCGACTACAACACCGGCGCGATTTACTGGGGTGAACCGGGGACGAACGGTCAGCATTCCTTCTACCAGCTCATTCATCAAGGCACGCACTTGATCCCGTGCGACTTCATCGGTTTCGCCAAGACGCTCAACCCGATCGGCCGCCACCATGACATTCTCCTGGCCAACATGTTTGCCCAGGCGGAGGCCCTGGCCTTCGGCAAGACGGCGGAGCAGGTCGAGGCCGAAGGGACGCGCGCCGAACTCGTGCCGCACCGTGTTTTCGAAGGGAACCGTCCATCGAATACCATCCTGGCCGAAGTGATTGATCCGCAGACGCTCGGCAAGCTGGTCGCCCTCTACGAGCACAGCGTCTTCACCCAGGGGGTTATTTGGGACATCAATTCCTTCGACCAATGGGGCGTCGAACTGGGCAAAGTGCTCGCCCAGCGCATTGTTCCCGAGTTGGAAAGCAAGGATGCTCCCGAGCTCCGGCACGACAGCTCGACGAATGCGCTCATCGCGCGCTACCGCCGTATGAATTCATGAGAACCCGGCCCGCCATTGCCGCCGCCTTCTTGGCCGGCCTTCTTTTTTCCGCGCCCGGCTGCGATTCACCGCAAGACACGCTGCAATCCCTGCGGAAAGAGGTCTCGGCCTACGCCACGTCCCCGACGGACGCCGCCGCGGCAAAAATCGATGAAGGTTTTGCCCGGCTGGACGGCCAGATGGCCAAAGCACGTGCGGCCGGCCAGACCGCAGAGGCGACCAGTATGGGCCAAGAGCGAGATGCGCTTCAGGCGCAATATGCAGCCGCCCGGATGACCGCCAGCCTTCTCAAAGCCAAGGAGGCCGCGGCAAATGTGGGCGAAGCCTTTCGCAAAGCCGGCGAAGCTTTCGGCAAAGCCTTGCAAAACGGGGCCGGTGGCGGGGAGTAAGCCAAGTTCCGCAGTTAGATAGACCGTTTTGTTGATTTGCAGGGACTTGCGTGGATTCTTAGGTGTTTTTCTCCACTACATTTTGGACAAGTTTGGAGTCCTTGGGCAGGCGGAGGCCGAGGTGGGCGAGCAGGAGGGCGACACCGGGGTCGGGCTTGGCCACGGTGCGCAGGCGCAGGGTGAGCACGCGTTCGGCGCGTTTGCAGGGTGCATTCGTAATCTGATAGCGGATGAAGTAACCGGCTCCTTATCGAAAAAAAACAGGCCCCACTTGCGTGGGGCCTGCTCTGAGTCTCCTCAATGCAGATCCTTACGGGGTGTAGGTAAAGGTCACGATGTTGGTCCCAACCGTTGCGGAGAAAACGCCGCTTAAGTTGTTGGTGGAGGCTGCGCCGCTGCCATTGGTGGCGCCAACAGCATTTACCTGAGTAATGAAACGTTCAACCGAGGCCGCGTCATCGCCAGTCCGAGCAGCGCCGGCCGCCTCGCGGGTGCCGGTGATATTCGGAATCGCGATAACCGCAATGACGGCGATGACCGCGATGACAACGAGAAGCTCAACCAAGCTGAACGCCGAGTTGATCTTTGATTTGAGTGTGGTGTGTTTTTTCATAACGAAGCGAAGATACGGCCGGGTGGGGAGGTGGCGCAATTCTCTGGATCTGGTGTTTTTGGCGAGTGTTTTCCTGCAGGAGTCCGGCGGGGCCGCCGGGCAGTGGTTGGCAACGCGCGCCGGCACGTTGTCTGTCTGGCCGACGTAGAATTTCCCAGTGGGATTCTGCAAAACGTAGACCCAAAACATGGGGGAAAGTGGCTCCTGAGGTAGGATTTGAACCTACGACCAATCGGTTAATCCCGGCGAGCCGGGACTCTACCACGCCGGCAAGTTGTCCGTCTGGCCGACGTAGAACTTCTCAGCGGGATTCTGCAAAACGTAGACCCAAAACATGGGGGAAAGTGGCTCCTGAGGTAGGATTTGAACCTACGACCAATCGGTTAATCCCGGCGGGCCGGGACTCTACCACTGAGCTACTGGGGAAGTCCGAGCAGCTGGAGTCGGATTGTCTTGGCGGACTTCCAGCGCTTGATCTCACGTTCCCGGGCCATCGCTGATGTCCGGCTCGGGTGGAGTTCGCTCCAGACGAGGGTCCACGGGCCGTTTTTGCGGGTGAACTTTCCGGAGATTTTGTCTGTGCAGTTGTGGTTGGCGAGGCGTGCCGGCAAATTGTCGGTCTGGCCGACGTAGAACTTCCCAGCGGGATTCTGCAAAACGTAGACCCAAAACATGGAGGAAAGTGGCTCCTGAGGTAGGATTTGAACCTACGACCAATCGGTTAATCCCGGCGAGCCGGGACTCTACCACGCCGGCAAGTTGTCCGTCTGGCCGACGTAGAACTTCTCAGCGGGATTCTGCAAAACGTAGACCCAAAACATGGGGGAAAGTGGCTCCTGAGGTAGGATTTGAACCTACGACCAATCGGTTAACAGCCGACCGCTCTACCACTGAGCTACTCAGGATTTGGCCGCGATGACAGGGCAAAACAAGCAGCGTGGGCGGGGGCTGTCAAGGTTGCAGGCTGATGGCCTCTGTATTTAGCGGTCTGTCCCCGCGATTTTTCGAAAATGTGTTTGCGTCCAGCGCTGGGGCTCTTCACGCTTGGAAGTGCTATGAAACCATACTTCCTTGTTGTGGCGGCGACCGCGATCGGTCTGGCCGCCTGTGATCAAACCAAGCAGGACGTCCAACAGGGCGTCGAGAAAACGGGCGAAGCCGCTCAATCTGTGGGCGAAGGCGCGCAGGCGGTAGCCGAGGGTGCGTGGGATGCCACCAAGGCGACAGGCGAAGCCGTAGGCGAAGGTGCCCAATCGTTGGCCGAGGGAACCTGGGGCGCCGTGCAGGACACTGCCACGGGCGTGAAAGACGTGACCGAAGGCATGTGGGATGGAACGAAGGATGCCGCCAAGGCCACGGGCGAAGCCGTCGAAACTGTCGGACAGGACCTGCAAAAAGCCGCGGAGTAATCCTCTCAATCAATCATTCACGAAAGCGCCGCTCCGCAAGGGGCGGCGTTTTCTTTTGTCCTTTACCGTCTCCGGCCTCCGGCTACCAATGCCGCCCATGATTCGCTTCCGCCTGCTGCTCATCCTACTTCTGGTGGCAATATCCGATTTGCATGCCCTTTCGCCCCGCCCCGCGGATCCTGTGCCGGTCGCGCTGAGATTCATCAAGGAGCACGTTGCCGCAGTGCCAGGGTATGAAGAGACCATCGCGCGCATGCGGGCCAGCAAGCTGGCGACCGAGCGCTACAAGGAGGCACTGACCAAGCTGTATCGCGATGCGCTCAAAAAGGATCCCGAATATGGCTACGGCGCGGATGCGGTGATGGGCGGACAGGATTTTCCTGATCGTTTTCGCGTGAAGAGCAGCAAGGTTGACGGAGATCGCGCGCGGGTGGTGCTGATCGGGGTGGATCCACGGTTTCCCATGGAGGTGAAAGTCGACTTGGTCCGCGAAGACGGAAGGTGGCTGGTCGATGCCTCGGGCGATCTCATTCGGGATTAGGGCGGATCAGCGAAAAGCAGGCGGTTCGCCGCGCGTCCACCGCAAACCCCACTGGCCGGTGATGGCAGAGCCGCTTGCCAGCAATGGACAAGTTGGCTAATTTGCCGCGGTCAGGAGGGGTGGTAGAGCGGTCTATTGCACCGGTCTTGAAAACCGGAGACCCGCAAGGGTCCGTGGGTTCGAATCCCACCCCCTCCGCCATTCGGCGAAGCCGACTTGAAACCTTCCCGTGGGATGAGAACGCAGTTCGAGCCGGAGACAGGTCGCCGAAGGCGACCAATCCCACCCCCTCCGCCATTCGGCGAAGCCGACTTGAAACCTTCCCGTGGGATGAGAACGCAGTTCGAGCCGGAGACAGGTCGCCGAAGGCGACCAATCCCACCCCCTCCGCCATTCGGCGAAGCCGACTTGAAACCTTCCGGTGGGATGAAGAACGCAGTTCGAGCCGGAGACGGGCCGCCGAAGGCGGTCAATCCCACCCCCTCCGCCATTCGGCGCAGAGAACAGGTGGATCGCGCCGTCCCGGCGCGATTTGTGGTTGAGGAAATCGCGAGAGGGACATCGCGATCCACTTTGGTGTCCGTTTTCCTTGTCGTGGGGTGGGAGGGCGCCCATTCTGTTGTTCTTATTCGGCAAGCAACCAGACATGAGCCAGCAAAATTACGCGCACCCCGAAGCCTTGGTCTCCACTGAGTGGGTGGCCGGGCACCTCAATGATCCTGCGGTGCGGATCATCGAGAGCAACGAGGACGTGTTGCTCTACGACATGGGGCATATCGCCGGCGCGGTGCACATCGATTGGCGGGCCGACCTGCAGGACCAGACGGTCCGCGACTACATCACGCCGGCGGAGTTTGCCGCGGTCTGTGCGAAAAACGGAATCGGTCCCGACACGACCTGCGTTTTTTACGGCGACAAGTCGAACTGGTGGGCGTGCTATGCGCTGTGGGTCTTTCGTCTCTTCGGTCACGAGAAGGTTAAAGTCATGAATGGCGGGCGCGATAAGTGGGTGGCTGAAGGTCGTCCGCTGACGCGGGAGAAACCGCATTACGCGCCGGTCGATTACCCCGTGCCGACGATGCGTCGGGATGTGGCGATTCGCGCTTTTTACGAGGATGCGATGCGCCACAGCGAGGCGAAATTGCCCCTGATCGATGTTCGTTCGCCCGGCGAGTTCCGCGGGGAGGTCACCCATATGCCGGAATACCCGCAGGAAGGTGTGCTGCGCGGCGGGCATGTACCCGGCGCCCGGAGTGTGCCCTGGAAGATGGCGGTCAATGACGATGGAACGTTCAAATCGCGGGACGAACTGGAGAAAATTTACAGCCATGGTTGCGGGTTGGCGCCGGGAGCCGACATCGTGGCTTATTGCCGGATCGGCGAGCGTTCGAGTCACACCTGGTTTGTCCTGACCTATCTTCTGGGCTATGACAAAGTGCGGAACTACGACGGATCTTGGACCGAGTGGGGCAATCGGGTGCGTGCACCGATTGCCGTGGGGGCTTAGAAGTGGCGAGTGATGTGTGACGACTGACGAATGGGATGAAAACTGGCACACGAGAACATTTGAGGGTTGAGGGAAAGAGTATTTTGTTGGTGGCCCTTCTGCTTGGCGGGTGTGTGGGCATGGATGTGGGGGGAGGCCCGCAGGGGGAGGATGCGCGGGAGAGTTATGCCGGTCTGAACTCAGAGCAGCTCTGGCAACTGAGGGAGGCTTCGCGGGGTGGGGATCATGAATTGGTGGCGACGGTCTCGCGTATGGCCTGGGACAATCCAGGTTCCGCCGTCGAGTTCGGCAATTACGCCGCGGCCTTGCGGCCGGAGGCTGCCGAGCAGATTGCTTCCGCGGTCACCCGCGCGGTGGCAAGGTGAACGAACCGGATTGAAGCCTGGAATCGGGGTGGGCCGCTTGTTTTTAAGCGTGCCGCATGCGGTCGGTCAGGCGCCGACCATCCCGGCGGGCGGAACGGTTGCTCAGGAGGCGCATGACTTGAAAAGCAATCCATGAACCGATGAGCGAGCTTGCTGCTCCGATGGCGATGGCGAGGAGAAGCAGGGAAACTTTGCCCGGGGCGTTGGGAGGAACTTGCATGACGGCGACAAGGATCCCGAGCGAGCCCCCGATGGCCATAGCGAGTTGGAGTGTGCGGCGCTTGATCAGCCGGTAAGGAGACATGGGATCGCTCAGTCGGTAAGAGGAGGCGCCGAAGAAAAGACCGGTTCCGCCGGCAAGGAGAGCGATGTAAGTGGAGAGGTATGCGGTGAAGTGCTCACTTTTCATCCGTGCCCGCCACCGGCTCAACTTTTCCAATGACGAGCCGACTTTGCGGTCAAGGAAGGGCTGGACCGGCGCGGGTTGCGTGGGGTCGCTGACCACCGTTTTGTCCGCGGGGGTGCTTTGGCCTGAGGCCGGCAGCGGGGCCGTAATTACAAGAGTTGCCACGACTGCGAAAAGAAGGGCGGCCGGCATAAAGCGTGAGATGGAAGAGTTTCGCAAGGTTCGGATCGGGTGGTCAGGAGCGCGGGGCGGTTTCGATCTCCTGGCGGAGTTTGGCCATGGTCCGGGCGGGAAGCAGGCCTTTCCAGTGGACGCACGGGTGGATGACGGACTCGCGTCCGAGCAAAGCTCCGGGACTAATCACCGCATGGCAGCCGATTTCGGCGCGGTCACCCACGATGGCACCGAATTTTTTCAGGCCGGTGGGAACCGAGGAGTCGGGGCCGCGGACGATGATTTCGCCGTGGTCGAGGCGGACGTTGGAAAGAATGACCCCGGCGCCGAGATGCGCTTTGTGGCCGAGGATGGAATCACCCACGTAGTTGAAGTGCGGAACCTGCGCGGCGTCGAAGACGATGCAGTTTTTGAATTCGCAGGAGTTGCCGAGGACGGCATCGTTGCCCACGATGACATTTTCGCGGATGTAGCAACCGGCGCGGATCTGGCAGCGATCGCCGATCCAAGCAGGGCCTTTGATCATGGCGCCTTGTTCGATCGTGGTGCCGTGGCCGATGTAGACGGCATTGCTGATAAAGGGGCGGCCGATTTGTTTGCCATGGATGGCCGGCTTGAGGCGGAATTGGAGATAGGAGGCGATGAGAGGGAGGGCTTCCCAGACATTGGTCACCTTCTCAAACAAGGACCGGTGGTCGGTGTGCTCGAGGTCGAGGTAATCGGCGGGAGAGAAAGTCATGGAAGAAGTGACGAGTGGCGTGTGACGTGTGACGAGTTGTCCAATCGTGTTGCTTCCGCCCTCAACCCTCAACTCTAAACCCTCAACGGCTTTCAACCTCCGGTGCGGGTGAGTTTGGTCCCCTCTTTGGTATCTTTGACCAGCCAGCCGTGTTGGAGCAACGCATCCCGCAGGGTGTCGCTCTTGGCCCAATCCCGGGCGGTGCGGGCGGCGGTGCGTTCTTCGAGGAGAACGGCGATTTCCGGCGGGATGGCGGTGGCTTCGGGTTCGAGACGGAGGACGGAGTTCAAGCGTTCCCAGTAATCGAGGAGCCCGCGGGCTTGCTCGGGGGAGAGTTCCCCCCGGTCTATAGCGCGGTTGGAATCACGGACGAGATCGAAGAGAGCACCGAGGGCGGCAGAGATGTTGAGATCGTCATCAAGGGCGGCGGCGAACTTGTCTTCCGCGGCGGCGGGATGCGGAGTGCTTGCTTTCGCCGTGGCCGCCAGTTCGGTGATCCGTTGCTGCCATTCGTCGAGTCGCTGCAGGGCGCTGCGCGCTGCGGCCAGGCCTTCGAAGGTGAAGTTGAGGGGGAGGCGGTAGTGGGCGGAGAGCAGGACGTAGCGCACTTCGCGTCCGGTCCAACCTTTGTCGAGCAGGTCACGCAGGGTGTAAAAGTTGCCGAACGACTTGGCCATCTTCCGTCCGTCGACCATGAGGTGGGCGCAATGCATCCATAAATTGACGAATGTTTCGCCCGTGCAGCATTCGGTCTGGGCGATTTCGGCCTCGTGGTGGGGGAAGATGTTGTCGACGCCTCCGCAATGGATATCGAGCCGGTCGCCCAGCATTCCGGTGGCCATGGCACTGCATTCGATGTGCCAGCCGGGGCGGCCCGGACCCCACGGGCTGTCCCACTTCACGTCGCCGTCGGCCGCATCGTGCGCTTTCCAGAGGGCGAAGTCGCCGATGTTTTCCTTTTCGTATTCATCGGAGCTGACGCGGCCCGAGGGGCGGAGTTCGTCCAGGTTGAGATGGGCGAGTTTCCCGTAGCGGGGAAAGCTGGCGATGCGGAAGTAGACCGACTTGTCGTCCGCCTGGTAAGCGTGCCCGCCGGCCATGAGTTGCGCGATCATGGCGATCATGCGTGCAATGTGCTTCGGTTCGGTCGCCGCGGGGAAAGCGTCGGCCGGTTTGATGCGCAGCGTCGTCAGGTCCTCGAAAAAGGCGTCCTTGAAGGGTTTGGTGAAATCGGCCAAGGGAACGCCTTTCTCCCGGGCGCCGCGGATGGTTTTGTCGTCCACGTCGGTCAGGTTCATGACGCGCTCGACGCGGAATCCGCGGTATTCGAGATGGCGCTGGAGAAGATCCTCGAAGAGGTAGGCGCGAAAATTTCCGATGTGGGCATGGTTGTAGACAGTCGGTCCGCAGGTGTAGACCTTGACCTTCTTGCCGTCCGGATCGAGGGGAACAAATCGCTCGGCTGCTCGCGTTAGCGTATTGTGGAAGTGGAGCAAGGGATTGGAGGGTTGAGGGGAGAAAAGGGCGGAGAGCGGAGACCTGAAACTTGAGTGAAGGGTAGTAGGCGGAAGGGGAAGTGGTTAGGCGGGGCGTTCGACGGTGGCGATGGCCATGGCGGCGATGCCTTCGCCGCGGCCGATCGAGCCGAGGCCTTCGTTGGTGGTCGCTTTGAGGCCGATGCGTTCGACGGGGAGTCCGAGGGTCAAGGCGAGGCTTTGGCGGATGGCGTCGAAGTGCGGGCCGATCTTGGGCTCTTCGGCGATGAGGGTGGCGTCGATGTTGTTGATGGTGGCGCGGCGGGCGGTGACGAGTTCACGGGCGTGGGAGAGGATTTGCAAACTGCAGATGCCGCGGATGGATTCATCGGTATCGGGGAAATGGTGGCCGATGTCACGTTCGCCGATGGCACCGAGAAGGGCATCGGCGATGGCGTGGGTCAGAACGTCGGCGTCGGAGTGACCTTGCAACCCGCGATGGTGCGGGATGACGATGCCGCCGAGAACGAGGGGGCGTCCTTCGCTAAAGCGGTGGATGTCGTAACCGAGGCCGGTGGTGATCATGGGGAAAAGTCTTAAGTTTTAAGGGTAGCAGACCCTACCGTGGGAAGAGCGAGGCGAAGTCGGCTTGGCCGCTCGTGGCGGTGATGCGGAACTTGTTGGGGTTGTCGGGGTGGGGTTGGAGGTCGACCGTGCCGCCGGCGGCGGGAACAAGAAGGAGGCCGGCGGCGATATCCCACAAGCTGATGGTCCCCTCGAGGTAAGCGTCGAGGCGGCCAGTGGCGACATAGGCGATGTCGAGTGCGGCGCTGCCGAGCATGCGCATTTTTTTGACCTGACGGATGGCGTGGTTGAAGGCGGGCAGGGTGCTGTCGATGGTGTCGACGGTTTTCGAGACACCCATGGAGATGATGCACTCCGACAATTCGGTGCGGGCGCTGACCTCGATCTGCCGGCCATTGAGCAGCGCGGGACCACCGGCTTCGACGGTCCATGTTTCGTCCCGCATCGGATCATGGACGACACCGGCAAGGAGTTCGTTGTTGCGGCGGACCGCGATGGTCGTGGCGAAATGGGGGATGCCATAAAAGTAGTTCACGGTGCCGTCCAAGGGATCGATAATCCATTCGCAGTCGCTGGTTCCCTCTGTAATGCCTTCCTCGCCGAGGATGGCGTGGCCGGGATGCCGGGCCAGGATGTGATCCTCGATGAGGCGTTGGGTGCGGCGATCGAGTTCGAGTTTGATGTCGTGAGCGTGCATGGCATCGACCTCGAGCGGCTTTTCGAAATTTTCGCGGAGCAGTTTTCCGGCGAGGAGGGCGGCATCGACGGCCGTGGTGAGGAATTCGGACATGTGTGATGATGTGGTAGCAGATGTGGTGTGTGCGGCGGACAAAAAAATCGGGAGGGGATCGAAATCCCCTCCCGTGCAACTTCGTTAAACCACTAAGATTTAGCGACGGCGTTTAGCGGCTTTTTTCTTTGCTGTTTTCTTAGCAGCCTTTTTCTTGGCGGGCTTGCGCTTCGCAACTTTTTTCTTGGCAGCTTTTTTCTTTTTAGCGGGCATCCAAAATCCCCCCTTTCAATCCGCAGTAGCGGTTTAGGAGTGTGCTTATAATGCAACTCACAATTGCGTTGGTAGAACTGCGCGGCACACTCGTCAACGGTTTTTTCAAAAAACTTTCAAATACTTTTGCGGAAGATCCGCTCATTTTTGCGCGCGCGATACGCAAAAAGTTCCGTTGCGCCTGCGGCAGCATCAATCGCGCCGCAACATTTCGTCCGCTTGCGCGGCGATTTCCTCAACGGGCCAAAGACGCCCGGCACCTTCGTATCCGCAAGCGAGCAGACCTGCATCGGGTCCGATGAACGTCGCGCCGCGTGCGCGCAACACCTCCGTGTTTTGCACGGTCGCGGGGTGCGACCACATCTTGCCGTTCATGGCCGGTGCGATGAGCAACGGGGCACGAGTGGCCAGGGCCACGCAGGTCAACGCGTCCTCGGCGAGGCCGCAGGCCAGGCGGGCAAGCGCGGCGGCCGAAGCGGGCGCGATGAGCAGCAGGTCGGCGCGATCGGCAAGTTCGATATGGCCGGGGCACCAGCCTTCCTGTCCGGCGAAGACGGCGGTCATGACCGGATTTTTGCTCAGGGTTTGCAAGGTGAGCGGCGTGATGAAGCGTTGTGCGGAATCGCTCATGATGACATGGACATCATGGCCTTGCTTGACGAGCAGGCTGGCGAGGTCGGCGGATTTGTAGGCTGCGATCGAGCCGGTCACGCCGAGGACAAGGGTTTTCGGGGCGGGCATGTCAGTTCTCCAGCGAGATGATGCGCCGGCTGAGGTAGCGCTCGGCGCGGGTGATGGCGCGGAATTTGGTGAGGTCCTCTTCCATCGATCCGCTGATGATGGTGTATTTGTATTCCCGCCAGCATTTCATTTCGGCCGCGGCATTGGTCAGGCGGAAGTCGATTTGCTCGGCGGACTCCGTGCCGCGCTTCTCGAGGCGGTGCCTCAATTCATCCAGGCTGGGGGGCATGATGAAAATATCGACCAGGGAGTCGCGGATGAAAGGATCTGTGCTTTGGCGAATGGTGTCCGCGCCTTGCACATCGATATCGACGAGCACATCTGTGCCTTCCCGCAGGGTGTCGACGATGCTCTGGCGGAGCGTGCCGTAGTAGTGGTCGTGCACTCTGGCGTATTCGAGGAAATCGCCCGAGGCGATCCGTCGTTCGAAGTCGGCGGCGTCCATGAAATGGTAGTCCTCGCCATCGGTTTCCCCGGCGCGGGGTGTCCGCGTGGTGCAGGAGACGGCGTAGACCGTATCCGGCGTCTGCCGGAGCGAACTGCAAATGGTCGACTTTCCGGC
>Ga0247841_10007600_pt1 | contig 16015 bp, 14 predicted proteins | sample LaCruzMarch2015__2_FD_192410 | JGI IMG/M metagenome (GOLD analysis project Ga0247841, IMG submission 192410) | Freshwater microbial communities from meromictic Lake La Cruz, Castile-La Mancha, Spain - LaCruzMarch2015_18m | ecosystem: Environmental > Aquatic > Freshwater > Lake | place: Spain...
TTATGTAACAGTCACCGGGGCAAATGGATGTGAAGGAACAGGAAAGATATTTATCAAGCTCAGGACAGGAATAAATGAACAGAACGATCATGATATCGTTTCGGTTTACCCGAATCCTGCAAATGATAAACTTAATATTTTGTCGAAAGGTGCTGTAATACTGAAGATTGAATTATTTGATTACCCTGGCAGAAAACTTTATTATGCAACCCCTGTTGATTATTTTACGACTTTAAAAACAACCAATCTTTCAGATGGAGTCTATTTTATGAGAATATGGCTGGCAAACGGTTCTTTAATCATAAGACAGATTAGTATTCAGAAATAGCGGTAATAAAATTCAAAACGAAGTTAATATGCTGAAAATAAGTAAAATGAAATATATCTGTCCTTTCATTATTCTAACTCTATTTTTTACGGTATTTGTAAATGCCCAGACTCCGACTGTACAGGATTGTATGGGTGCTATACCCATCTGTCAGAACACTTATTCCACAACAAACTCATATGTTGGAGTCGGAAATTATAACGAAGTTGGTTATTTCGGTAATACCTGTCTTGCAGGAGAAAATAATACCGTATGGTACGTATTTACAGCTCAGACAACCGGATATTTTAGTTTTATAATTACACCGAACAGCATGGCCGATGATTACGATTGGGCAGTATGGGACCTTACAAATGCAACTTGTCCGGATATTTTAAATAATACAATTGATCCTCTTAGTTGTAATTCATGGGGTTCATTGTCAGGTTATAACGGTACAACAGGTGCAAGCACTGCGCAGGGCGGGGTCGATAATAACAACGGGCCCGGTGAGACTAACGGCCTTCAATGGAATTGTGATATCCCTGTTGTTACTGGCGGTAACTATGTATTGATGGTTGATAACTGGTCAGCTTCCCAATACGGCTATTCTATTAATTTTACTGCTTCAACCGCCGTAATTTTCGATAATGTGGATCCTTTTATTGATGATATTACCTCTACTATTACCTGTGGCACTAATTCAATTACATTCAAATTTTCGGAAAATGTTCTTTGCAGCACAGTGGCTGTTTCTGATTTTACACTTACCGGGCCGGGCGGACCATATACTATTTCTTCTGTTTCGGGGCCTGCCTGTTCTCTGGGTGGAAACCAGGAAATGACATTTACCATTGCTTATACTCCGGCAATATATTCTAATGGCTCTTACAGCCTTAACCTTGTCGGATCAGTTACCGACCTGTGCAGCAACGAAGCCCCTCCCGGCGATCTTGAGTTTGAAATTACTGCAATTCCTGGCCTTCCGGTTGTTAACAGTAACAGCCCTGTCTGTACAAATGATACCCTTTTTCTTACCGCTCAGTCATTATCAGGTGCCACTTATCAATGGACAGGCCCGAATGGTTTTTCATCAGCTGTGCAGAACCCTGTAGTGCTGAATTTCTCTACTGCCAATGCTGGTGTTTATACGGTTATTTCTACGGTGAACGGTTGTGTAAGCCCTCCATCTTCTGTTACTGTTTCTATTCAACAATCGACAATTCTGGTAGATATGGGAAATGATACCACAATATGTTCAGATGCGACAATTTTACTGGATGCTTCAAATAACGGCGGAAATGCAGGTGCTACCTACAGCTGGCACAACAGTCTGAATAATAATGTGTTCACTACCCCAACTTTACTCGCCGACAAGCCTGCTACTTACTGGGTTTCTGTTACCGATTACTGCGGTACTGATGTTGATTCAATAACTGTGAACTTTAATGAGATGGGGCTTGATATTGGCATCGATATTTTTAATATTTGTTCGACTAATCCCTTGACCATAGACGCTACAACTCCACTCGGTGGTTACCCTTCTGTTACTTATCACTGGTCGACAGGTGCTGTAACTCCTGAAATAACAGTGTCCTCCTCTGGAACTTATACTGTTTCTGTAACAAGAGGTTACTGTACTGAAGTTGATTCAAAAATACTGACTTTTGTTAACCCCGTTACTGTGAATCTGGGCGGTGACATCAACATTTGTACCGGCACATCAGCAATCCTTGATGCAGGGTATTTCGCCGGATCTGCATACATGTGGTCAACAGGATTAAATACGCAGAGTATTACTGTAACAAACCCCGGAAATTATACTGTTACAGTCACCAACGCTTGTGGTAATTCTTCAGACATTATTAACGTGGCAATAGTGAATTCACCCAGTGTGAATATTGGTGATAACTTCACCATTTGTAACGGACAGGTACATTACTTCGATGCAACCACTTCGGGGGCATCATATCAGTGGTCGACCGGTGAAACAACTCCTGCTATAGCTGTTACAACTGAAGGTGAGTATAATGTTACTGTGACTACTCCGTGTGGTAATGCTGAGGATAATGCTTTTATTTATATAGATTATCCGCTTAACCTTAACCTTGGTAATGATAGCACTGTATGCCCTGGTTATCAGCTTAATTCAGGTTATCCTGGTTGTGCATATTTCTGGTCGACAGGCGAATCTACCCAGGCAATTACTGTTTCTCAAAGCGATGGTTATTCTGTTGAAGTGACGAATATGTGTGGTATTTTTACAGATTTAATAAATTTAGAAGTCATCCAGTTATACCTTGACCTTGGCCAGGATACCACAATATGCCCGGGTACAGAGATATCAATTGATGCATTGAATCCCGGCCAGATATTTATCTGGTCAAATGGTGAAACATCCCAGGTTATTCATGTTAATTCCTCCGGCACATATTTTGTTTCTGTTTCAAATGAGTGCCAGACTAAAACTGACAGCATTACAGTTTCTGTTTTTGAGCTATTTCTGAACCTTGGTAACGATACCTCAATATGCGATGGTTCAGTACTTTTGCTGGATGCCGGTCATCCTGGTTCATTTTACCATTGGTCAACCGGTGAAACTACTGAAACAATTGAGGTGACCGCTTCAGATGCATATGCTGTTACTATAACCCATTATTGTGGTGATCTTTCAGATGTAATAAACGTGTCAGTCATTCCATCTCCGGTCGTCGAGCTTGGTGCCGATACATTCATAATCAATCCCGGACAATATGTTACACTCAATGCCGGACCCGGATTTGCCGGATATCACTGGTCAACCGGAGCAATAACTCAGACAATTACTGTGAACAGCCAGGGATATTATTATGTGACAGTTACAGGAGATAACGGATGTAAAGATTTTGACCATACTTTCGTGGAGGTTAGAACAGGAATAGATGAAAAATACCCTTATGATGCCATTTCTGTTTTTCCCAACCCTGCCGGAAATATGGTATATGTAACAGGCAAAATTGTGTTAAGTACCGCAGAGTTATTTAATTCTCTTGGTAAAATGGTTGCATCAGGCAAGATATCTCATAAAACCATCATTATTGATACATCAGACCTGAGTAATGGAATATATTTCCTAAGGGTACTGACATCGGAAAATAACTATCTTTTGCGTCCCGTTGAAATATTGAGGTAGATAACAATCTTGTGTCATTCGTTCTGTTTTGTTTTTTACTTCACCTGGAAAACCAGAATAATTTATTTCCTTAAAATTTGCCACTGATCACTGATAGTTATTTTCTTTATTGGGATTACCTTCATAAATTCATTTGTTCGCTTTGCTACTGATGAATTGTTCAGGTTTATCATATTTTCCTCAATAAATAATCATGAAGTATTAAAACGGAAATCATTAAAAATGAATATTTCAAATTTCGCATACAATAATTATTAGTAATTTTAAATCAAATTTATTTCGGGCTTTTTGATGAATGATTATTGGAGTAAATATTTGAAATATTGCGTTATATCATTTCTGTTGATGTATGCGTATCATACTGGATTTACCCAGACTTATACAATAGGTACAGGAACTGTTACAGGAGCTCACCTGCCTGTTGAACCATATTACGGGTATACTTACAGCCAGTCAATTTATTTCCAGTCGGAAATAAACACACCTGGCCAGATCACAAAAATTGCATGGTTTTATTCAGGTTCTGCCTGGACAGATAATATTACAATTTATATCGGGACAACAACCAATACTTTATTTTCAGGTACATCTTCATGGATACCTCTTTCCGGTCTTACAGAGGTTTATTCAGGAAGCCTGGCTGTTACTGCAACCCAGGGCTGGTATGAAATTATTCTCCAACAAACGTTCAACTATTTTAACTCACAAAACCTGGTTATTTGCGTGGATGAGAACACGACGGGATTTCATCTTGATACCGACGAGTTTTATTGTACTACCTCAGGTTCAGGAAGAAGCATTTATTATTATTCCGATAATACCAATCCAAATCCGGCATCGCCTCCTGCAGGAACTGTAACTGCAAATTACTCAAATGTGAAACTGACATTTAGTATCCCCGGAGTTGCAGATATGGCTGCAACAAACTGGTTACTGCCACAAAATTCTTACAGTCTCACTTCATCCGAACAGGTAAAAATCCGTGTTCAGAATTTTGGTTCAAATTCTGTGAACAGTTTCAATGTATCATACTCAATAAATGGAGGTAGCTCGTATGTCACTGATACTGTGTTCCAATCGCTATCATTTGGGCAGACTTATGATCATATTTTCAGCCAGACTGCTAATTTTTCATCTCCCGGTATTTACCAGTGTAAAGCCTATATCACACTTTCAGGTGATACCATTCATACCAACGACACTATCACGTCTGCAATTATCCATGCGGTGCAGGGAGATTCATGCAACCTTCCCGTAAATTACGGACTGATTAACAGTCCGGCGGTAAGCAGCGCTACTACATTTGCTTTTGATGAAGTGTGGTATTCTTTTACCTTAGACACAATGTATGTTGATGTTACCGTTTCGCTATGCGGTTCGTCATACGATACCTACCTGCAGATTATAAACAATTGCAGTTCAGGAACTCAGCTGGGAATAAATGATGATTATTGCGGGTTAAGTTCACAGATATCATTTTCATATCTTGAAGCGGGTACCTATATAGCAAAAGTCTACGGCTATTCTTCAAATTATGGTAATTACACACTTACAATTACAGGTACCAATGCATCAGGATATATTCTTGGATGTACCGATCTTAACGCATCCAATTATAATCCATCAGCCAACCTTAGCGATGGTTCATGCCTTTATCTTCCTGATGGAACAATATGTGAAGATCCTGTAAATATAAACCTCCCGCTTGTTGACTTTCAGGGAAGCACTATTGGATACGCGGATTATTATTCAGACCTTGCCTGCGGAGGCAGTTATTTTGATGGAAACGATATTGTTTACCGCTTTTCAATAACTGACAGTGGCTTATTGAGTGGTTCTGTGTCTGGCAATTGGGCAGGTATGGCCGTCATGAATTCCTGTCCTTTATCACAGGCACAATGTATTGCCTCTGCAACAGGATATAATGGCGGTTCATTTTCAGATGTTCCTGTCTCCGAGGGCTCATATTATATTATTGTATCAAGCTATCCTGAACCGGCCGAGATAAATTTTTTACTCAGCATGAGTTTAGCTGTTCCGGGATGTAATGATCCGGCAGCTTTAAACTTCAATCCTGCTGCTACCCAAAACGATGGCAGTTGTATTTATACCGGTTATAATTGCTCAAACTCAATTTTCTATGGATTTATTAACGATCCTGCATTATCCGGGACCATATACCCGGGTGAAGAAAAATGGTTCTGTTTCGGACTACCCGATGACTTTTCAAGTGTTGAAATATCCCTCTGCAATTCGGGATTCGATACACAACTCGAATTATGGCATAGTTGTTCCGACAGCAATTATTTGATACAAAATAATGACTTATGCGGAACAAGATCGCTTATCGGAATCCCTTCTCTCGATGCCGGTATTTATTATGCCAGGGTGTATGGGAACGGAAATGCATACGGAAATTATGAAATATCAGTAACGGGAATCTATCCGTTGCCCCCTGTCCCCGGTTGTACTGATACCGCTGCCTTAAATTATGATCCCCTCGCCACTGTTGACAACGGTTCATGTTTATACCCTTTGCCACCTAATCCGGGGTGGAATTATTTAATCACATCATCAAACCATATAATACTTATTCAGAGTTCGGTTCCAATAATGATAAACGGAGATTCAATTACTCCCGGGGATTTTATCGGTGTATTTTTTGATTCGTCAGGAACGCTTTCTTGTGCAGGTTATATCATGTGGGACGGAGAAACAACAACTATTGCAGCATGGGGAAGTTCAGGAATCCTGAATGGCTTTGAAACAGGTGAACCATTTAAATGGAAAATATGGAACCATATTGACAGTACAGTGAATGAAGCGCTTGCAACATATTTACCTTCACCCGGGGTGATGCCCAACGATGGGTATTATGAACCTTTTGGCATAAGCGGATTGGCGTCTCTTATCGTTACTTCAACAGTCATTCATCCAATATCACTTAATCAGGGATGGACAATTATTTCGACATATATCAGCCCGGTTAATCCTGCTATTGAAATTGTTTTTTCACCGTGTGTTCAGTACCTGATTATTTTAAAATCAGGCCTCGGACAGGTTTACTGGCCGGTTTACGGAATAAACCAGATAGGGAATATGATCATTGGCCAGGGCTACAGCTTAAAAATGAACGCTGCTTATGTGCTTAATGTTACCGGTACTCCTGTCATTCCTGAGGGTACACCGTTAACATTAATACAGGGATGGAGCTTACTGGGTTATTTGCGAAATACATCAGCACCCTTAATAAACATGATCAGCAGTATTGCTCCCGCTGTTGTAATAATGAAAAACGGACTGGGCCAGGTTTACTGGCCATATTACAACATTAATGGTATAGGAAATATGAATCCCGGTGAAGGTTACCAGTTAAGACTTTCATCTTCGCAGGTGCTTATTTATCCGCCAAATTAATATTTGAAAAGTCAGGTCAGGACATATGAAAACCAAACAGTTCATTTTTCTGTATTCATCCATAATCATTGCAGGCGTTGCATTAACATCAGGGCTGATTAACCTGTCGTGCAAAAAAGAAAAGAATGAGGAAACAGTTATTCAAACATTGACCCTTAATCAGAACTGGAGTATTATTTCAACCTATGTTTTACCTTCAAATCCGGAAATTGCTGCAGTTTTCTCCCCGGTTGTCCAGGATGTGAAAATAATTAAGTCAGGCCTAGGAAAAGTTTACTGGCCTGAACTGGGAATAAATGAGATAGGTAATATGGTGGTTGGCGAAGGGTACTTTCTGTGTATGTCAAATGATCGTCTTCTCAATGTTTCAGGCGAAGCTGTTGTTCCTGAGCATACTCCAATGTTCCTGAACAAGGGTTGGAGCAATATTGGTTATTTGCGTACTACCTCAGCACCTGTTACCAGCATGATTAGCAGTATTGCAAATGCACTTATTATCATAAAGGATAGTGAAGGGAAGGTCTATTGGCCATATTTTTGCTTGAATAATATCGGCGATTTGCACCCCGGAGAAGGCTACATGATAGATATTAAATATTCCCGTGTACTTTTTTATCCACCAAATAATATGTAATTTGTAAAACCAGATACATGAAAACAAAACAGTTCGTATTCCTTTGCTCTGTTATAATTATCGCAGTTATTGCATTATCATTGGTTGTAATTAACATGTCGTGCAAAAAGGAAAAGAATGAAGAAACAATAAGCGGCCAGGTTAAAGACCCGAAACAGAACCTGTTTCTTCAGGGAGTGAAAATCGACCTGTATGCCAAGAAAATCGTTTCAGGTACTGTAAATTATAATTTTGTTTACGACAGGTCAGCTTATACCGACAGTGAAGGCCGGTTTTCATTTACCCTTCCATCGGCATATACTACAGCCTACAGAATAGATTTTTCAAAGGATAATTACTTTGATATTTCGGAAGAACTGCTGATGTCTGATTTTGCAAACCACCAGCATTCAGGCAGCTATGAGCTTTTACCATCGGCAATTATCAGTATGCATTTCAAAAACACTTCTCCATACGATATTAGTGATATGATAACATACCGGCTAACAAGCGGATTAACCGGTTGTTCGGATTGCTGTACAACTGCTTCCCATTCATTTGCAGGAACAGTTGTTGATACGGTAAAAACATGCAGGGTCTTAGGGAATGAGGATATTACCATTGAATGGCTGGTACAGAAAGCAGGTTCATCTGCTCCTTTCGTCAACAGCTACTTTTGCAATGCACTCGATACTACGAATGTAGATATCTTTTATTAGTAAATCCCTGCATCAGGTACCTGATGCTTAAAACCTTCATTATATTTTATCCGCAGAGAGGCAAAGAATGATCAGGGACAATAAAAGGAAAGGCTTGAAATAAGGACGTATTATTTATCTTTTATATGGGAATTTCTTTGCCACTTTTTTCATTAGATCCTTTGTCAAAGATTCAGCACTGCTTCCGATTCGGCCTGATGCCTGATAGTCGTACTTCCAGAGTAATTTACCATCTTCCTTGTTATGTATTGTTAAGGCAATTTCAGTTTTATTTGTTGATCCTGAAGCGCCTGCTAATACCTGTAACGCGATTGCACCTGCTTCCGACATAGGTTGAGACATACGTATATCTCCTGATATTACACCATCTACTCCTAATATTTTACATAACTCACTTTTATCTTTCAGAAGCATCTCTTCATAAGTTATCTTATTGGTGGCCAGTATTGCATTGGTTTTATCAATATCCTGAAACTCTATATCGTATTTGTTTTTGCTTATTTTTTTTAAAAATTCAGAATAAATATTACTCTGAACTGAATAGCCTGTCGACTTGTTAGATTCTTTTAATGATTCGACAGTTGTTCCTTTAGGTAATTTTTTTAAGTCTACTGTTGCCTTGAAAGGCAGAATAGCAAGTATTTTTTGATTTTTCCTGATTTTCTCAAAATTTGCTGCTTTGTATATTTGAGGACCACAGGAAGTTAAAAAAACTGCTGCAACTAATAATAAGATTAACTTTTGCTTCATACTTTATTGGTTTTAATTACTGATTATTTTGATTTTCAACTTATATAGTCATAATCATTATTTATGGTCAAACTCATTACCGGCAATTGTACAATACAAAGGAAGTACAAATTTGCCACAGAAGTAATTTTTGTTGAAGAAAAATATATGTTCTGTGGCATTATGCTGGAACAGTACAGATGGCTTTAATAATCGTTATAAGTACTTATCAAGTGTCTGTTCTGCAAGATAATTTTTAAACTGCAGTGTCATCTTGCTGGTGATGTTGTTGAAGATGCATAATCCAAATTTGCATATCTTTTTATCTAAAGGACAATCAGCCACTTCTATTTTACCTTCTATTGACTCAAATATTTCAAGAAATGTTATCTCCTCCGGTTTTCTTTTAAGCACAAAACCCCCATTAGGGCCTCTCGAAGAGGTAAGTATATTATCTTTTACCAGACGTTGCATTACCTTTGCTACATGATGCCTCGACATTCCTGTTTCTTCAGCAATGTGCCGTACATTGAAATTATTCTCCGACCTTGCCACCAGGATAACACCATGCAATGCAATGAATGCCGCGTCTGAAATAGTTAATATTTTTGCCATATATTTATGAATTCGGGTAATTAAATGCCAAATTAACTAAACTTAAATGAATTGAAAAAATTATTACTTCCAGGCATTTTCTGATTCATTGTTGACTGCTTTATTAAGAATCTTTAGATATTCTGCTCTGTCAATCTCAATTGCTCCGAAAGATACAAGGTGGCTGGTGCTGACCTGGCAGTCAATAAAATGAATTCCCAGTACTTTGCATTTTGCTGCCAGATAATACAAAGCAACTTTTGATGCATCTCTAATGAGGTGGAACATTGATTCACCAAAAAAAGCCCTGCCAATTGAAACGCCGTATAATCCTCCGGCCAGTTTTCCATCAAGGTATGCCTCAACCGAATGTGCAAGTCCTGCCCTGTGAAGGTTAACATAAGCCTGTTTCATTTCTTTGGTTATCCATGTTCCTTCTTCATTAATTCTTTTTACAGAGGCGCAATGGTGGATTGTGTTTTCAAATTCGGTATCGAAACTTACATGGAATTTATTTGCCGATATGAGTTTGTGTAAGCTTTTGCTTACTTTAAGTTTTTCAGGAAAAAGAACTAATCTTGGGTCAGGCGACCACCATAAAACAGGATCATCATTGTTGTACCATGGGAATATGCCTTTTCGGTATGCCTCCGTAATTCTTTCAATCGAAAGGTCTCCGCCCACTGCAAGCAGGCCTTCATCTGTTGCATTATCAGGATGGGGGAAAACGGGAGACTCGTTTAAAAGATATACGGGCATATGGTAAGTAAATGATTTTTGCTTTGGTAAAATTATACTTTTTTTGCAGTAAATTGGGTTTACTAAAAAATGAAAATCATTATTACAGTCACAAATGATCTGTCGACCGACCAAAGGGTGAATCGTATTGCGAAGACATTACAGTCAAACGGCCACAAGGTAATTTTGGCGGGCAGGTACATGAAAAACAGTAAAATACTTAATCCCCGGAATTATAGTACAAAGCGGTTTTATCTTCTTTTTTCCAGATGTGTATTTTTTTATGCAGAGTACAATCTGAGGTTATTCCTTTTCCTTTTGTTTAGCAGGTATGACCTGTCAATTTCCTGCGACCTTGATACTCTGCCGGCTAATTATTTCGCATCGGTACTTAGAAGAAAAAAACTTATTTACGATTGTCATGAGCTGTTTACCGAAGTACCGGAACTGCTTGACAGAAATTTTACGAAATCAATTTGGCTGAAAATCGAGAGGATAATCCTTCCCCATGTAAAGTTTTCATGCACTGTTAGCAGTTCAATTGCGGAATACTACAGGAGCAAATACGGAATCTCAATGAAGGTGATACGTAACCTTCCTTACTATTCTCCGGTAAGGCCTGAAATAAAAAACAAACTGAATTATGACGGTAAAAAAATAATCATATACCAGGGTTCTGTTAATACAGGAAGGGGAGTTGATCTGATTATAAAATCAATGCAGTTTATTAGCAATGCAGTATTTGTTGTAATCGGCGACGGGGATGTACTTAAAGAGATGCAGTCGCTGGTTGTTGAACTCAATCTTGGCAATAAAGTAATATTTAAGGGTAGGCTTCCATTTGAGGAGCTCCCGCAGTATACAGTGCAGGCAGATATTGGCCTTGTACTTGAAGAAAATCGCGGGTTAAGCTATTACTATTCATTATCTAATAAGCTTTTCGATTATATCCAGGCAAGGGTTCCTGTTCTGGGATCTCCTTTTCCGGAGATAAAGGGAATTATTGAAAGATACGGCATAGGCCAGACTATTGCTAACCATGAAATATCAGAAATAAAAAATAAGATAGAATTTATGCTTGATAATATTGAATTACGTAAAACCTGGAAACAGAATCTCGGGGTGGCTGCCCGTGAATTATGTTGGGAAAATGAAGAAAAGATACTATATCAGTTATTATAGATTATTTCAGTTTGTGTTACAATTTTCCATCAGGCATTGGTGGTAAAAAGGACGGATTTCGTTAAATACTTTTTTTGCACCTGCATCACCATTATCTGAAGCTTCTTTAACAAAATAATAGAATCCAACAGCCCGGCAATATAGGTCATTACTGAGAAGGTACATTGAATTGGACAGGTGGCTGTATATTTCAGGAATAATTTTCTTTATTTCATTCCATGCTGTCTCATCATCAGAAAACATATCAAAATCACCATTAAAATCTTTAAGGAAAGGAGTAAGTTCCTTTACAATATCAGTAAGGTGTTTAAGTACTTTTTCAAGTTCTTCGTTGTTATCAGGCTTGACAGTCATAATTATTCTATTATCTGAAACAAATTCCCAGGCCTCCTGAAATGATCTGATAATTTGCATGTGTATAGTCTGCATGAATTGTAGCTATACCAAATTTTAATCTCAGTCCGCCTGTGTATTGCATACCCGAATAATTATCGATGCTGATTTCAACAGGGTCTTTATAAGGGATAATAACCGGTGCCCCGGTATTATTCATTTCAACTACAGGATAGTCGCCGGTAAGGTAAATGTCAGTAGAAGAGGAGCTGAATCCGGCAGCCCCGTATATTGTAACAACCGGCAAATTAACGGAAACTAAAAGGTTGGCTGTTAAACCCTGGCAGATAACTTCCAGTTCCTGGTTGTCAAAGGTCTGATCGTAAGTCACAGGTATTCCGGCATCCTGGTAAAGTGTCCACTGAAAATCTATATCTGTTGAGGTTTTTACTTTTGTATATGCACCCATAACCGACACATTCAGTACCTTTGTTCGTTTTGCGAAGGGGAAATATTGCAGGACATCATGTTTAAGGCCGACTCCCCATAAACCGATTGAAAAATCTTTGTTCTTATATGTTGGCATGTACCTGCCCATTATTTCAAACCCATGAACAATACCAACAGATGCTTTGATCATCGGAAGGGGGATTAATCCCCATCCTGTACCTTTGGGTGTATTGAACTCAGCAAGTTTAACATTTGTGCCGTTGAAATCTTTATAATACTGCAATAATGGACCGGTTTCGGTTTTCCCGGCAATTGTAGGAGCAATATGTAATGCACTATCGGCAAGTGTAAGGTTGCCTAAATTCAGGTTGTTTATGTCGAATTCTTTATCGGCTGAAGGAATAAATGACGTACTCATGGTTAAAGTAATATCGAAACCGGGGAAAGTATGTACTTTGGCCGAATTAAACCAACCTGCATTAAGGCTGGAGCCTAAAGCATTACCATATGGAGTTAGATATGCTTCAAAGAGCTTTTTTCCATCATCAATTCCTCCCTGCAGAAAATTTACAACTTCCGATTGGCAGAAGGTGAAATTGTACTGAAGTGCAAACAATAATAATACAAAAAATTTCTTTGCTTTGGTTTTCATGTTTGATATGTATTAATTTGCGACGAATATAATAAATATTCCGAAATCGTCCAAAATTTAATCAGAATAATAATACTTTATTAAAAATATCGTTTTTTAATACATAAGATAATTAATTAAAAATGAGAAAATTAAAAAATGCTACGCTTTCTTTTTTACTTTTTTTCTGCCTGATTTCGACATCTGCAATTGCACAAGATAATAACCAGTTGGTATTCAAATTCAAGAAAGTTCTTGATCTGATACAGGTATTTTATGTTGACACTGTGAACCAGGAAAAAGTTGTGGAGGATGCAATTACCGGAATGCTTAATGATCTTGACCCGCATTCTGTGTATATAAGCAAAGATGAGGTAAAAAGCATGAATGAACCTTTGCAGGGAAATTTTGAAGGCATAGGTATTGAATTCAATATCCTTCATGATACCATTCTTGTTGTATCGCCTATACCGGGTGGTCCGTCGGATAAACTCGGGATCAGGGCAGGTGACCGTATTGTGGTCATCGACGGAAAAAATGTTGCCGGGATTGGTATTAAGACTGCAGATGTCCGTAAAAAACTTCTTGGTAATAAAGGCACACAGGTAACCGTGGGTATTAACAGAAGAGGCGAAAAAAATGTTCTCGATTATACTATTACGCGTGATAAAATTCCTTTGTTCAGTCTTGATGCTTCATATATGATTGATAAAAAAACAGGCTACATAAAATTGAACCGCTTTTCTGCTACTACAATGAAGGAGTATCATGAAGCAATTGCTAAACTTCAAACACAGGGTCTGGAAAACCTGATTTTAGACCTTGAAGGTAACGGTGGAGGATACCTGAACACTGCTATCGAGCTTGCCGATGAATTCCTCGATGATAAAAAAATGATCGTTTTCACAAAAGGAAGAAATGATCCAAAATCAGAACACTTTGCCAGTCAGATGGGTAGTTTCGAAAAAGGCAAACTTATTGTACTCATTGATGAGGGTTCAGCTTCAGCAAGTGAGATTGTTACAGGAGCAATACAGGACTGGGACAGAGGCCTGGTGATAGGCCGTCGCTCGTTTGGAAAAGGCCTGGTTCAAAGACAGTACCCCCTTCCCGATGCATCAGAGATACGGCTCACAATTGCCCGCTATTATACCCCTACTGGAAGATGTATTCAAAAGCCATACGATAAAGGAGTAAAAAATTACCAGAACGATCTTGTTAACCGTCTGAACAAAGGTGAGCTTACTCAACTCGACAGCATTCATTTTCCTGATTCATTGAAATACCAGACGTTATCAAAGAAACGCACGGTTTATGGTGGTGGCGGTATAATGCCCGATATCTTTGTGCCTCTTGATACATCTGCAATTACTGACAATTACCGCGATCTGATAAGAAAAGGGGTTTTAAACCGTTTTGCATTGAATTATACTGATTTGAACCGCAAGGAATTATCATCAAAGTATGCTGATTTCACAGTGTTCAACAAAGAATTCAATATAAGCGAAAATATGCTGGAAGACCTGAAAAAAGCCGGAGATGAGGAAAAAATCAAATTCAATGACAGCCAGTTTTCTACTTCAAAAGACCTGATTAAAATTCAGATTAAAGCTTTAATTGCCCGTGATTTGTATGAAAACGGACGATTCTTCGAAATTATTAACCTCCTTAATCCTGCCTACCAGAAAGCTGTTGAAATAATTAATTCCAGATCGTTGTTTAATAAGTATATGGAATAGCGAATAGTGATTTTAATGCTAATAACTTTTACCACTTTAACTTTACAAACTCATTCAATCCATGCATGAACCAATCAATTATTCATTGGATTACGGAAAACTTCATTGAGCTTGCCGGAATGACCACAGGGCTGGTTTATCTGTATTTTTCAATACGTCAGAATATTTTGCTTTGGTTATTCGGAATTATTAATGCAGGTCTGTATATTTATATTTTCCTTATTTCAAAATTCTATGCCGGTGCGGGACTTCAGGTATATTACCTTTTCATCTGTATATACGGCTGGTATAACTGGAAATATGGAAACAACCGTGATACAACCGGTGAACTGCCGGTTTCGAACATTACAAGGAAGATCACCCGTGATCTGTTTATTATATGCCTGTTGATATTTGCAGTACTGTCTTTTATACTTAAGAATTATACCGATTCCCCACTTCCATTAGGAGATTCGTTTACTTCTTCATTAAGCATAATTGCATCCTGGATGCTTGCCCGTAAAATACTTGAGCATTGGCTCCTCTGGATTGTGGTCGATTCATTTTCAATGGGGATGTATTTTTACAGAGACCTTTACCCTACTGCATTTCTTTATTTTGTATTTACTTTTATGGCAATAACTGGTTACTATCAGTGGAAAAGAAGCATGATTCCTGATAAACAGAATATATGATAAGGCGAATAGTGATAACCGGAGCCGAATCAACAGGCAAAACAACTCTTGCAAAGCAACTCGCTTCACATTATAATACTGTCTGGATACCTGAATATGCCCGTGGATACGTTGAAAATCTCGGAAGGAAGTATAATTATGATGATGTTATTCATATTGCAGAAAAGCAGATAGAACTTGCCGGGCAATATGAAGCAAAAGCCGACCGGCTGATTTTTTTCGATACCTGGCTTATCATTACCAAAATATGGTTCACTGATGTATTTGGCACATGTCCTGCTTTTGTTGATGATGAATTAAAAATTTATAATATTGACCTGTTTTTAGTTTGCGAAACAGACCTGCCATGGATTCCCGATCCGGTAAGGGAAAACAGGGACAGGCGCGACTACTTGTCAGCTCTCTATAAATATGAGATTGAGAAATACAACTACAAATATGAGTTGATAAGTGGAAGTAACTCTGAAAGGTTTAAAAATGCTGTGGCCGCAATCGAAGAAGTGACTAAATTTCTTTAAAATATGAAAAGTAATATAATGGACCAGATAGGCAGGTTGATGGGTTTGCGTTATAAATCTCATCCCTGGCATGGTATAGAAATAGGCGCCGGCGCCCCTCGTGTTGTTACCTGTTTTATTGAAATGGTACCTACCGATACAGTAAAATATGAAATAGACAAGGACAGTGGTTATCTGAAGATCGACAGGCCTCAGAAGT
>Ga0247841_10007601_pt1 | contig 16014 bp, 16 predicted proteins | sample LaCruzMarch2015__2_FD_192410 | JGI IMG/M metagenome (GOLD analysis project Ga0247841, IMG submission 192410) | Freshwater microbial communities from meromictic Lake La Cruz, Castile-La Mancha, Spain - LaCruzMarch2015_18m | ecosystem: Environmental > Aquatic > Freshwater > Lake | place: Spain...
GCCCCCTACTATTTGTGCTAGGTCTTGCCTAGCTCACTACTAGGTCTTGCCTAGCTCACTACAATTATCCACTTACTTTGAGCTATGTCCCCGCCTGCTCCCTACTATAGGAGGGCGGGCGGGTTGGCTAGCACACTAACACAAATTAAAACCCCTAAAATTATATTTCAAATTAAAAGGGGTTATAAAAATCTTCCGCTGTCGTTTCCTAATTTCCTGCAATCGTGTTTATTATTGTAGCAAGGTCGGGGCTGATTTTGAGAACACAGGAAAAAACAAAATGATAGACAATGAGTACTACAGCAATAATTGGGACTGACTCCCCTATTACTTTGAAAAAGGTACGGATTACATTGGCATTTTCCATGATTTTAAATATTTCGTTTATAAATTTCGTTTATTAGTTTGACTATAGGTGATATTTTGTTTAGTGTCAAGTTATTTATGGAAAACAAAAACCTACTCCAATACATGGGAGCTAAAAAGCTTTGATAAATATATAAATTATTTATTTTTGGGTAGTATCGCCTTGGTGGATAGAGTTATCAGGGATATTTAAAGGTTTTTGGGGATTTGGAGTATTGACTTGTGTATGAGTTAAGGGTGTGTCTGGTATTTTGCTTTGAGGAGGAATATTTGCATGGTTTTCCTGTCCTTTAGGTTGAGCCATACTCAATGGTGTTGATGAATTTAGTGTTTTAGATTGTGTTGTGTTTTGAACAATAGGCTTAGTTGCTTCGTTCTTTTTGTCTTTCTTATCTTCGAACATTGGTAAAAGAGATGGGTCCTTTTTTGTAAAATAATAAATATTATATCCCACACCAAGGATTATTGCGACAAGTAACAGAATAGCCCATATAGATATAGGTTTATCGAATATTGAGTTAATTCTCCCACTGCTTGCTACGAGATTATTATCAATGATTTCTTCTTCTATTAGTGTTTCTGTTAATTCTTCTGACAGTATTGGGTTAGTAATTGATGTTGCATCTACTGGGCCTTGAGCGATCGGCGTAGAAGTTCCGCTATTTGGATTAGCCGATATTGTAGGGGTGGAACGAACGATAATTACTGGTTTTGTCTTATTGGTACAGAGTTTCCCGTTATTTATATCGTATTTATCAACAGAGCCAACAGCACAGCCGATTCGTGTATTTGAAATGCCATACAGGCAGATTGACCCAGTATTTACATCATATTTATCGCCAGAACCTAGCGCACAACCGACTTTTAATACTGAAGTGATATAAGAACAGAGTTTCCCCGAATTAATATCATATATATCTCCAGAACCAGGCAGACAGCCGACTCTCATGATTGTGGATGTTCCGCCATCACTATTGGCATAACTAGTTATAGGAGACAATGAGTAATGGAAACTTTGTAATGTGCTTGCGGCATCAGCTTTTTGAGTGTGTATAAAAAAACCTCCAATTAGAAAAGTAACAGCAAATAATACTGCACCAATAAATTTGAGATTTAAAGTTCTCATTTGTTTAGACATATATTTTAATTCATCACGCCGTAATTAAAATTTGGGCGGACGGTATTAAGTTGATAATAGATAATTTCAAAGACAAGAGCAATATATACACAGACTATACCGAATGAAAATGAAGTCAAGAATTATACCAAAATCAAGAACAACGAAACCTAGTTGTCAAGAGATAAAATTTTCAAGTTTAAAACTTTTTAAACATTAGTAAATAATAAATTAGAATTATTGTGTGATACACTTTCTGCACGTGCAGAGTTTGTGTCACGCATCTTTTCAGAATATGTTAATTTATAAGAATATTTATAAAGGACAAATCAAAAGGACATCATATTGTTAATGTCCTTTATAATTATACCTAAAAATATAGAATTGACAGAGTGTATAATTTAATATATAATACTAAAAAAATACAGCAATGAAAAAAATACTAAGAAAAGAAAACAAATTTAGCCATCTTTTTTTTGTGCTTGGCGTTATTTACTTGATAATATTTTTGATTGTAATGTTTATTAGAATAGGTTTTGATCTCCTATTTCTAAGAATATTTAACAAACAAAAATACTACCTGCAGATGTATTATTTAGATAAAAATTTCTAATTAAATTAAAAATAGAGTTATACCTTATTGGTTAACTCTATTTTATTTATTTAGGTAATATTTCCTTTTATCTTCTGAAAGTCGTTCGATAGCATAGCGAAGCATAGTACGAGGCATTTTGTGATTATATGTGTCTAAAAATGAAGTTAAATCTTTTTCGGAAACACGCTTCCCTACTTCTCGAAGCATCCAACCACAAGCCTTGTGGATAAGGTCATGGGTATCATTTAAAAGAATTTTGACTATCCGTAATGTCCACTTTGACTCCCCTTTATATATAAAAGCAAAGGTAGAAATGACAGCAATTCGCTTTTCCCAAAGATTCTTGGATTTAGCAAGCTTTTCTAAAATCAGCCTGTTTTTATCAAATAAATAATCTCCGACTATATAACTAGCTGATAAATCAACCAAATCCCAATTATTTATGTATTTAGTATGAGCTAGATAAAACTCGACGATTTTCTTTTGTGCTAGGTTTTGTGCTAGGTCTTGCCTAGCACATGCGCGGAATTGGTGAACTAAAATTAAAAGAGCAATGAGTCTTACTTCGTGATATCTGTTTTTAATAAGTTTAGAAATGTCGGAGAATGCTAGCTCGCTATACTTCACAGCGAGTTTGCGTGATTCTGGTACAGTAATTCCTAAAAATAAATCTCCTTCACCATATTGCCCACGCCCAGTTTTGAAAAAACCAGCCAAATGTTTGGCTTTTTCTTTGTTTTCTTTTTGTTTAAGTTCTTTTAATAATGAATTCAGATTATTTTTATTCATATTTAGATAGTATAACAAAAAAATCAAAATCCTATATAAGTTTGACAAATGGTTGAAAAAATATTATAATTAAATAAATATAACTCTTTAAATCACATAATAATGATAACCGTAGCAGTTCTTTTATTAGGGTATATCCTTGGATTAATTTCTAAGGAGAAAGTATCAAAATTTTTTAAATCTATTATGATTCCTCAAAAATTTATGATCGAAGGAATCTATGTTAAAAGTTGGACAGAATCAAAATCTGTTCCCACCTCCGGGGATATGGATCATTTCTATTTTGGATTTGGATATCCAACTATACAATGGTTGATGATGGATATAGATTATATCTTATTGAGAGACGACGATAACACCGAGATTATTCTCAAGGTCTCATCTGGTTTACTAAATAAGATTAAAAGTCAGATTAAATACGACCCAAAAATCATTGTCGCTTCCCAAAAGTACCAGTGGGAGGAGGAGCTGGAGGTAACAAAAGTTCTTTAAACTAAATTACAGGCCACACCATATAATATATAAAAATGTGTGGCCTTTTTCTTTTGGTAATCGGGCTAGTGCTTTTGGTAGCCTGTCGCATTTTAGCAAAATTATTCCTAGTTGGAAAAAATAATGTAAGAAAATTGAAATTGTAAATAAAAGAATCCCTGTACACTTTGTGGTACAGGGATTTTTTTACTTAGTCAACTTGTTTTATATGTTTAGCTTTCTTTACATATTTGATGTATAAAGATACTAACCATAAAAGAATGGCAAATCCGATTAATGGTAGAGATACTCTCGTAATTATAATTTTACGATTAGTAATTAGTGGAAAAAGAAATGCAAGAATAATTGACAAATACTTCAGTTTAACAAGAACACGATAAAAATGCATTTGTTTTTCCTCATCTTCTTCTATGCTTGTCATACTATTCATGAATAGGTCTGATATTGCATCAAGTAAAAGTGTAAACCTTTTTTCGAATTTACAAATTGACACAAGGGTGTCTTTTGGTAGTGATAAAAATAAATCAATTAGTAATTCAAATAAAAGTCGTTTTTCTGATTTAGGAGACACGCTAGTCTTTTTTCTTTTCATTTTTGGGTTTTTTAGTATGTTTTAGACTTTTTAGTATATTTAGAACTTTTTAGGTAGTATACCTAAAAATAGGTAAATGTCAAACAAAAAGCCCCTTTTTAGGGCTTTTTGTTTGTTTGGAATTATCTTCGATATTTCTTTGTTCGCCATTTATCAGCGATTTTCACTCTGTTAAGTGAGCGTTCAAGTTCAGATTCAAAGTGTTCAAAATCAACTATTTCATTGTTCTCAGCTTTCTTCTTTAATTCTTCGGCTTTTGCTTTAGCTTTTTCTATTTCAAGGTCTGTAATATTTCCTACATGTTCAGCAAAATCTGCTAAAATTGTAACTTCAGTAGAACTATTTTCCCCATCAGTAATTTTTTTTGTTTCAACAAATCCGCCAACTACTTCCATTGGGATATGTTCACCTCCTTTAATCGCCACAATATCACCTGAAGCAATTGTTGCAACAAGAGGAATATGGTCAGGAAGAATTGTAATCTCCCCTTCTGTTGTTGGTATCGTAACTGAATCAACCATTTCTTCAAGAATTAGTTTTTCAGGTGTGACTATTTTTAATAGTAATTGTTTTGACATAATAGATTAGAGATTTAAGATTAAAGATTTTAGTAAATTATTTTTTATATTTTAATAATAATGCTTTTTCTAAACCATATAACATTTTTGAACATTCTTCGTATTCATTGTAAAATTTTTCAAACTCTTTCTTATTAAGATATCCTTTTCTATAAGCAATATCTAAATGATGTAATGATTCTCTTAATTCTCCTTGTGAACGGCTAATACATTCTGTAAATATGTTTGTGTGTTTATTTCCAAATCCTTCGGCTAAATTTGCTGGTACTGAATTAGAGGATCTTCTCAACTGTGAACCAAGCTCATATAATTCATATTTTGGAAAAGTCATTGTTAACTGGTTTACTTTAAGTGTAAGCTCTGAAAGTCTCTTATAAACCTGTAAATCATTGAATTTCATACTGCTAACTTTAATCTTTAATCTGCTAACTTATATGGCTCCTTTCATGTAAAAATCATTCTCTGGTAATGCATCGTGCTTACCTTCAAGAATTTCTTTGAACGAACGAATTGTCTCTGCAAGTGGGACATATTCACCTTTTCTTCCTGTGAATTGCTCGGCAACGAAGAATGGTTGTGAAAGGAATTTCTGAATCTTTCTTGCGCGAGAAACGAGTTCCTTGTCTGCATCTGAAAGTTCTTCCATACCCAAGATTGCAATGATGTCTTGTAAATCTTTATATCTTTGAAGAACACGTTGAACTTCACGAGCAACTTCATAGTGGTCTTTTCCAACAATGTTTGGGTCAAGAATAGTTGATGAAGAGTCTAATGGGTCAACTGCTGGATAAATTCCAAGCTCAGAAAGTGAACGATTGAGCACAACTGTAGAGTCCAAGTGCGAGAAGGTTGTAGCTGGAGCTGGGTCTGTAAGGTCGTCAGCTGGCACGTAAACAGCTTGAACAGATGTGACAGAACCTTTGTCTGTTGATGTAATTCTTTCTTGTAGGTTACCCATTTCTGTAGCAAGTGTTGGTTGATATCCCACAGCTGACGGAATACGTCCAAGAAGTGCGGAAACCTCAGAACCTGCTTGAGTAAAGCGGAAAATATTGTCGATGAAAAATAGAACGTCTTTGTTTTCAACGTCGCGGAAGTATTCAGCCATTGTTAGCCCTGAGAGAGCAACACGTAAACGAGCACCGGGTGGTTCATTCATTTGTCCGAACACCATGGCAACCTTTGGAAGAACTCCTGAGTCTTTCATTTCGTGGTAGAGGTCATTACCTTCACGTGTACGTTCTCCAACTCCAGCGAAGACAGAATATCCTCCGTGATTTGATGCGATGTTGTGGATGAGCTCCTGAATAACAACAGTCTTTCCAACTCCAGCTCCTCCAAACAGACCAACTTTTCCTCCTTTTAGAACTGGACAAATAAGGTCAATAACCTTTATACCAGTCTCAAGAATCTCAACTTTAGTAGCCTGTGAGACGAAATCTGGGGCTTTGCGGTGAATAGGAAGGGTTGCCTTGACTTCTTTCATGGGTTGCCCGTCAATTGGCTCACCTAGAACGTTGAACATTCTACCGAGTGTAACTCCTCCAACAGGTACTGAAATAGGTTTTTCAGTGTTTGTGACTTCCATTCCGCGTGATAGTCCATCTGTTGAGTCCATGGCTACAGCACGAACTGTGTTCTCCCCGATGTGTTGCTCAACCTCAAGAACAATAACTTTTCCGTTATTGTTGATTGATAGAGCACTGTAAATATCTGGAACATCACCTTCAAATGCGACGTCTACGACCGGACCGATTATTCTTTTTATTGTACCTGTTGTTTTCATAATAATTATTAATTCTTAATTTATAATTCTTAATTAATTGACCGACGCCATACCTGCACTAATCTCTGATATTTCTCTTGTAATATTTGCCTGACGAGCTTTGTTAAACACGAGTGTAAGGTCATCTATCATTTCTCCAGCAGCCTCGTTTGCGTTTTTCATTGCGACCATTCTCGATGACTCTTCTGATGCATTTGATTCGAGGAACATCTGATATATCTGCATTCTGACTAATTTTTCTGACAAGGTATCTAGTAATGTTTCAATGTTTCCTTCAAATAAGTATGGTATTTTCCCGACCTTTGTCGGGATCCCGACTTGGGTCGGGACTTTTGACTCATCTATATTTTCATTTATAACTTCTTTTAATTCTTCTTTTGATATTGGTAAGATTTTCTTGAATTTTGGCTTTTGTGTTAAAGCTGAAACGAAATCTGTGTATGTAATATATACTCTAGAATACTTTCCTCCACTAAACTCATTTGTAAGATAAGTAGATATTGGAAGAATATTTTGTAAAGTTATATTACTTGGCATATCTGTAAAAGTTGCGACAACGTTTTGTCCTGTTCGACGCATAGCACTATCACCTTTTTTACCAACAGTAATAATATCTGCCCCTAAGCCTTGCTTAGGATCGATTTCGTCTTTAATTGCAGAAATAACTCTCTTTATTACTTGAGAATTATAACCACCGCAAAGTCCGCGGTTTGAAGTAATAAGAACAATTAAATATTTTTCTGTATTAATATTTTCTGTAAAAAATTTGTGAGTGACTTCATCCATTCTTTCCGAAAGTGACGTAAGAATGTCCCATGAGTACGTAGAATAAAGTCTCGAAGCAAGAGTTTTAGAAATAGCACGCTTCATTTTTGAAGCTGAAACAAGCTCCATCGCTTTCGTGATTTTCTTTGTGCTTTTAACACTCTTTATTCGTCTTTTAATTTCCTTTGTACTTGCCATAATTTATTTATTAAACCCACTTTTAAAATCAGTAATTGTTTTTACTAATTCTTGTTCACCAACATCTGTCCACATCTTTGTTGTTGTTACTTCTTTATAAAAAGTTTTAGCATTTCTCTTTGCATAATCAATTAATCCTTCTTCAAAAAGTTTGATTTTATCAACAGCTACATCATCCATTAAGCCTTTTGTAAGAGCGTAAAGCACTACAACTTGGTCTTCTGTAGCGTAAGGAGCGTACTGAGGCTGTTTCAAAACTTCAACTGCTCTTTTACCACGTTCAAGCTGATTCTTTGTACTTTCGTCCAAATCTGAACCGAATTGTGAGAAAGCTTCAAGCTCACGGAATTGAGCAAGGTCGAGTTTCAATGTTCCTGAAACTTTCTTCATAGCTTTAATCTGAGCAGATGAACCCACGCGAGAAACTGAGAATCCAACGTTTACAGCTGGACGGATACCTTTGTAGAACAAATCTGTTTCTAGGAATATTTGTCCATCAGTAATTGAAATAACGTTTGTAGGAATGTATGCAGAAAGGTCACCGGATTGAGTTTCAATAATTGGCAATGCTGTGATAGAACCACCACCGTATTCTTTATTTCTTCGGCAAGCACGTTCAAGTAAGCGAGAGTGAAGATAGAAAACATCTCCTGGGAAAGCTTCACGGCCTGGTGGACGACGAAGTAAAAGAGAAATTTCACGATATGCAACAGCGTGTTTAGAAAGATCATCGTAAATAATTAAAACATCTTTTCCTTGGTCCATAAAATATTCTGCAATAGAAACTCCTGTATAAGGTGCGATGTATGACAAAGCAGCAGATTCTGATGAACCAGCTGAAACGATGATTGTATATTCCATTGCTCCACCTTCTTCGAGACGGGTTTGTAATTTGCGGAGTTTAGAATCTTTTTGACCAATTGAAACATAAACACAAATCATGTCTTGGCCTTTTTGGTTTAAGATTGTATCGATAGCGATAGCAGTTTTTCCTGTTTGACGGTCACCAATGATAAGTTCACGTTGACCACGGCCGATTGGAATAAGTGCGTCAATAGCTTTAATACCAGTCTGAACAGCTTGAGAAACTGAAAGACGAGTAATAACTCCAGGGGCAACTTTTTCAATTGGGTTTGATTTATCAGTTTTAATAGCACCTTTTCCATCAATTGGAGCACCAAGTGCATTGAGTACACGTCCGATTTGGAGGTCAGAGACAGGAACAGAAAGAATTTGATTGGTTGCTTTTACAACGTCTCCTTCACGAATTTTTGTGAAGTCACCAAGAATGATAACTCCAACGGAATCTTCTTCTAGGTTTAGAGCCACACCAATTTCTCCATTTGGGAATGAAACCATTTCTGATGATTTAATATCTGAAAGTCCTGATATTTTTGCAATACCATCAAACACCTCAATAACGTGTCCGACTTTTTCGGCCCTCGCTTCATCTTTGAAGCTTTCAATCTGTTTTTTTAAATTTTCTACAATGTAATTTTTTGTCATATGATTTAATTGGTTATAAGATAATTTTGTAATTTTTTGATTTTATTCTTTAGCGTCATATCTATTATCTCATCTCCGATTTGTATTTTTATTCCTCCCAATAGTTTCTCATCTACCTCAAACTCCATAATTGTATTTTTCGCTTTATATCTTTTCTTTATAAAATCTTCTATTTCGTCAGTTGTCTTTTTATCTATTTTAATTCTTGAACTAATTTTGGCTCTAACCACTTCCTCGCTCTTGTCTACTATTTTCTCAAGTTGGATAAGAAGTTCTTTTGACTTACTAAGCAAATGCTTTTTCGAAATTAAATTGACCGCCTTTTTTGTTACAGCATCAAGTTCCACACCGCTTTTCCCAAGCGATGATTCATAGATTGCCGAAGCGATATTTTTAATCGAAATAGTTGCCATAATTTATCCGCCTAAATTTTAAATAATTGATAATTTTTCATAATAATTTGTTTTCCGCAAAAATTTTGGCGGATTTACATTTTCTTTATTTTATTAATTGCGTTTTCATCAAAATTCTTATCAGGATTAGTTTCAAGTAATTTTTCTGTTGCTTTCACCACAAGAGAGACTACTTCAAGCTTTGCTTCCTCTATGATTTTAGCTTTTTCTGATTCCAAGACTTTCTTACCATTTAGTATCATATTATCAACTTCTTTTTTGGCTTTTTCTAACATTTCAGATTTTTTTGTTTCAGCTTCACGCTTACCTTCTTGGAAAATGGTATTAGCTTCTATGCGGGCATTTGCTACAACTTGATCATATTCTTTCTTTGTTTTTGAAAGTAGCTCAGCATTAGCTTTCGCATCATGAAGTCCACCTTCAATATTTTCAGTTCTTTCTTTCATTAATTTCTTAAGAGGTTTTACAAGCAAGAAATACAAAACAAAAAGAACAATAATAAAGTTAAAGCTCTGAGCGACTATTATTTTCCAATCTATATGAAATGTAGTTATAAATGAATCCATGTGTTGATAATTAAGAATTAATAATTAAGAATGTGCGAAACAAATTATTTTATGAAAAAATGTCTGGCTCCTCGTCATCCCTCATCCGAGGACTTTTTTCAGAATATAATTTGTGAAGCAACAAGTACTAAAGAAGCTCTTTGCTCCTTACTCCTAGTCACTTGAAATAAATAAATGACTAGATGTAAATAGCAAAACTATTTAATCGAGAATGCGATAACCAAGGCATAAATAGCAATAGCTTCAGCGAACGCTGCAGCTAAAAGCATTGGAACGAAAACTTTTCCAGAAGCTTCAGGATTACGGCCGATAGCTTCCATGGCTTTAGAACCAATCATACCAATAGCGAGAGCTGGTCCAATAGAACCTAGACCGATGGCAATTGCTTTTGCTAACATTGTGATTTCCATATGTTTTATCTTTATTCCGCCGCGGCGGAACGTTAACTAATAATGATTGACCTTTAATTAATGTGCTTCACTTAATTCTCCTTCTTTGCTATGCCCCTTTTCATCCTCATGTTCATCATGGTCCATACTTGAAATGGTGTAATAAACAAGAGTTAAAATTGCGAAAATAAATGCCTGTATCACACCCACCAAGACTTCTAAAAGTAAAAATGGCGTAGGCAAGACATAGGCAATGATTGCTCCCATTGAGGCAAGTAGGACTTCTCCAGCAAAAACGTTTCCAAAGAGACGAAATGAGAGCGATGCTATCTTGGCAAATTCACCAACTAATTCAAGAAAACCAACTGCAAACATAATCGGAGCTGTCATTAGAATTGCAGGGTCTTTGCGAATCTTGGTAAAAATACTACCAAGCGCCTTCAGATTAACATATTTATTAATAGTTTTCCAGAGACCTATAGAGATTATTCCAAAGATGTTTGCCCCGATAACTGACATTATAGCAAGCGGTAAAGTACCATTTATATCAGCTGTTCCACTACGAAATAGTGGTATAAACATTTTACCATGTTCTCCTATTTCAATAAGACCAAAACCGCCAAGAGGAAGAATTCCCATCCAATTATTTAGGAGAACGAACATGAAAATTGCAAAGACTATTGGAAAAGCTTTATTGGTAATTGCTCTACTACTTGTGACTTGGTCACACAAGGATTCAGCTTGTTCAATTAATATTTCAAAAAAATTTTGAATACCTTTTGGAATTTGTTTTAGTTTAATTTTTACAATTACAGCTATAACAATAAGGATAAAAACTACCACCCAGCTAGTAAATAGAGCATTCGTTACCGTGAATGAGCCAAAGTGGGCTATTGGTTCTGCAAATAATGTTGACTCAGTTGTGATTTCTTCGGTTTGAGTATTAGATTCTACCTCGGTCGCAAATGTTCCGGGTGTTTGATGTTCGTTTGTTGTATTTAATTCTTCAGTATTAATTGTAGACATCCCAGTACTAATTTATTAATTATAATTTTTATGTTTCAAACTTTTCTTGTTTATTGTTTGTCTTGTATTTTTTATCGATATTAATCAATAAATTAGTACGGGACAAGTATATTATTCCTCATTTTCTAAACTTTTTTTATATTTCTTAACTTCTCTCCAAATCATGAAAATCGTTAAAAGGAAAGCGAGGCCGATTGTTATAAAAAAAATATAGGGATCAGTATTGTATTTTTTATCCAAATATTTACCAATGAATGAAGCAATAATAATTGGGACAGCTATGTAAGCAGAAACTTTTGCTGAAAGAAGAACACCTTCTCTCCACCATGGTTTTTCTATTGAATTATTATTCATAAATAAAAGGCTTTAAAAGCCTTGTGCGAGTGCGTACTCACCCTCGCTGTGCGTGTGCTTGGATCGCGAGTACGCTTATCGCGTCCTACGGCCACGGGTACTTTTCAATCTTTGATAATGAAAAGTCTTCCGATTCCAAGGCACAAGCAAAGCAGTTTTGCCTGCTTACCCGCTGTGCGTGTGCTTGGAATCGGACCAAGGGCCTCTGTCTTATCAGGACAGCGTTCTACCACTGAACTACACACGCAACGTATATTACGTTATAAAATAACGGTTAAATGTGATTTGGGTTCAAAAATATACATTATTGAGTAGACCTCTGTTTATCCAAAAAACAATTTTAAAAAACACTACCAAAACATATTAAATTTATAATAAAATTCGACTATTTTATAATAGCAGAAAAAGATCATATAATCAAACAAATTAACCATAAGAAACTTACCTAGATCTTTTGTAGATTTTTGCATTTTTAAATCAAATGATAGAAACCCCTTCTGATCATATTTCAGATAACTCCGATATCATAAACTACTTACTATATATGTGGGTATAGCTATAAGATTATATTCAAGCTAAGTACCTCAATATTAGCTATTTAAAATGTCTCACTTCCCATTTTTACGTCAAAATAACCTTTGTCTACAAGGTGAAAATCGACAAAAAAGTGCTAGTTGGGTCTTTATACCTCTTTTCGTTTAAAATGCGTTATAGAGCGTTAAAATACTATCTACGAGCCTGTGATAATCGATAACTTATATATCATTCTTTTAAATCTTCAAAGAAACATACTTCATCATATGTAGATACAGCAGTGTCAATATCTAAGATATTTAGTCCTTCCTGTTCATTCTATAAGCATTTATAAGTATCGTAATTAGTAACATCGCAAAGACTAATACTAAAGAATGAGAGATGAAATTATTTACTTCGTAACTAATCAGCCCAGTAGGTATAAAAGTTAGTATAAGGAATAGTCCTACCATCACATCAGCGTACATAATAAGCTTTCTCGTCGAACCTTTAACTTTGAATATTTCAATATTGAGTAATATAAGCATTACTATACTAATAGCTCCAAATGAGATACCTAACCATACAGGAACCAACGCATCGAAGATAAAGGTTATAAGTAGACAAACTATTAGCACTATTGTTGATATTTTTATTTTTTTCATGTATTTATATTTTTTTTCTCTTCATAAAGTAATAAATACTATAAAGAGCAATCAGAATAACAAATACTATTGCAAAATAATTAAACCAATTAGAACTAGTCGTTTCTGAACTTGCTACCCCAACCGTTGCTAATTGACTAGATTCATCCGGATTTTCTGTTGTACTCGTTGTTGTAATAGGATCAATATTAGTAGTTTCCTTTTTGGTAGGTGCTATGGTTGTTCCAGATGGAGAATATTGATAATTTGGTTGTATTCCAGTGGCTCCAGCTTGTTGAGCTAATTCCATAGTTGCAAATGTTTGAATTTTACCATTTACATAACCAACAAAACCATTACTTGGTTGTGGCACTACAGTAGGTATCGTTTTAGGAACTAAAACAGCATTAATCGTGTAATTTCCAGCTATTGAACCAGAACCAGCTGATGAGCCTTCGCCTATTACATCAACGCTAATAGGGCTAATTGAGGCTATACCTGCACCTCCTGCCTTAACTGACACTGTCATTAAAACCTTATCTACGGTAGAACAATTTGGAATACCTATCATGAAGTAAGGATTTGAACAAGTAGGGGTCGCTTGAGTCATAAAACCACTTGCTACAGTTATACTTTGACAAGACAAGTTCTTAAAATTCAATGTCCCTTCAACTGCACAAACCTTATTACCCGAAGTATTAAATCCTACAGAAACATTAAAAACATCCCCAGCGGTTTTAGTAATGCTTGCTGGCGAAACATACACGGAAGCTCCTGCAGCATTTACTGTACTAACAAAACTCATAACTGACAATAAAACAATTCCTAATAATATACTTTTTATTTTAATATTTTTCATATTTATTTATTATTATTTATAATCCCCAATTCGACATTAATAAAGCGAAATCATATTTATCAACTTTACCATCTCCGTTGAAGTCCGAAGTATTTGTTCCAGTCTTACCCCAATTAGCCATCATTAAAGAAAAATCATATTTATCAACTTTACCATCTCCGTTATTATCACCTTTTTTATCTGCTGGTGGGTTAGAACTTCCACTTCCACCGCCTCCACCTCCTGACGAAACAGCAACTATATTAATTACATAAGTTGTAGTTTTATTACCAACTGTAATTGTTAAAACCTGACCGGTTATAGGTGTTGCACTACTAAAACCAGTTACATTTGAAATTGTAATGGTTTCAACCTTTGTAGTTGCATCGCTATAAGTTCCAGTAACTATTAGTCCTGCAATATCTAACGCATCACCTACAGGATAAGAGAGTTTATTTGCTGGAGTTGTAATTGCAATACTATCTAATACTACAGGTGCACCTACATTAATTGTACGAGTTGTTGTAGCAACATTAAGTGCCATATCTGTTGCAGTATAAGTGATTGTATAAACACCCACTACAACTGTATCAACTAAGCCAGAAGTTATTACAGCAACTGAACCATCAACAACATCCGTAGCAGTTGCGCCTGGATCAGTGAATGTATCACCCATAATTAAATTCATAGGATTAGAACCATTAAGGGTGATGATTGGAGCAGTTGTGTCAGGAGCTGGCTCACTTACTATAACTGTCCTTGTAACTTGTGTAGCATTGTTTTCTGCGGAATCAATTGCATCATAGGTAATTGTAAAAGTTGCAGGTGTGTCAGTAATTACAGCATCGCCACCTATAGTCACATCAACAGTGCCGTCTACATTGTCAGTAGCAATAGCCCCTTCTTCATTATAAATATCTCCAACTATCAGATTTATAGTAGAACTACCATTTAATACAATAACTGGAGGTGTAGTATCAACAATTGGAGTTTCGCTTACTGTTACAGTGCGAATTACTTGTATGGCGTTATTTTCCGCTTCATCACTTGCATCATAAGTTACTTGATAAGTACCTGCAATATTAGTATCTACTGTATCGCCATCGATTATAACCGTTACCGAATCATCAACATTATCTGTGGCAATTGCACCAAGCTCATCGTAAGTATCACCGACAGTAAGATCTACTGTAGCAGAACCATTAAGAGTAATTACTGGGGGTTCAGTATCGACAATAGGAGCACTTTCAACATTAAGCGTTCTAGTTACTTCGCTTGCGGGATTATTGGCTACGTCAGAAACATTATAGTGAATTGTGTAAGTGTCAGGAATTGACGTATCTATTGGTAAACCAGTAACAACTATATTGATCGTAATGTCGCCATCAACATCATCAGAAGCTGTAGCACCTGCATCTGTATAAGAATCACCTACAGTAAGATTAATAGTAGAGTCACCAAGTAAAGTAATAGTTGGAGCTGTGGTGTCAAAAGTTGGTGAAGCGAAAATTATATTAACCATTCTTGTTACTGGAGTAGCTACATTTCCTGCGACATCGGTAGCATTATAAGTAATTGTATAAGTACCAACAATATTAGTATCTACGGAACCAGAAGGTGTAGCAGTAAAAGAACCATCAATATTATCGATAGCAGTTGCTCCTAGCTCAGTATAAGAATCGCCTACTTCAATATCTGGAGTAACCCCATTAAGAGTAATAACAGGTGCAGTAGTATCTGGAGTAGAAACAATATCAACTACATCTACTATTCTAGTTACTTCTATTGCTGCATTCCCAGCTGAATCAGAAACATTATAAGTTATAGTATATGTGCCTATTGTATTTTCATCTACTGGATTAATTGTAACAATATTACTAGTAATATTTCCGTCTACATTGTCTAAAGCAGTTGCTCCAGGATCAGTAAAAGTATCACCAACTGTCAATTCCATAGAATCGGTACCATTAAGAGTGATAACTGGTTTTGTTGTATCAAGAATAATTACTGTATTTAAATAAATATTTGGAGTTTCAAAACCATCTAAACTAGTAAAATGAAGATTTCCATTAACATCAGTTAGAGCGTGCAAGAGATCTGTTAATTTAACCTTGAATAAACCACTTGTTGTTGGAGTAATAATCGTTGTAATTGTAAATCTTTCAGTATTACCTTCAGGGACAAGGAATCCATTTGTACCAGAAGTAGCACCATTTGAAGTTATTATTGATTCAGTTGTACCATCTCCAGCAATATCAATATCTGATTCATTTACTCCCCCTGTCAAACTTGGAGCTGTTTTATCAATCCATATATCACCACCAAATGCAGTTACATCGAAAGTAATATTAAATGTTCCTAAATCACTTGTTAGACCTGGATTGCCAGCAGTTACCGTAGTTGTTGTACTTACTTTATTAACAAAAATACCTTTTGAATAAAAAGTTTGAATATTACCATTTGCTGAACCAGAAACAGAAGTTACAG
>Ga0247841_10007602_pt1 | contig 16013 bp, 12 predicted proteins | sample LaCruzMarch2015__2_FD_192410 | JGI IMG/M metagenome (GOLD analysis project Ga0247841, IMG submission 192410) | Freshwater microbial communities from meromictic Lake La Cruz, Castile-La Mancha, Spain - LaCruzMarch2015_18m | ecosystem: Environmental > Aquatic > Freshwater > Lake | place: Spain...
GTTCGAGTAACCGCTTGAGATGCTCGACATTGCGCTCGATCCCCTGCTCGCCGCACACCACCGCGAGATAGGCCACCCGTTCCGGCGCGCGCAGCGGCTGGAAGGTGCGGGCGTGAAGCTCGGCCGTGACGACGCGGCGGAGCGGATGCTCTTGGAATACAGGCGGCATGATGTGGGTGATCCGGGTTGCGATGCACGATTATAACCGGGCGGTCGGGGGAAAACAGCGCGGTGATCGCGCGGCCCGGCACTGCGGCTGGCACGTCGTGACCGTCCCTCAGGCTGGCATTAAGTCAAGCCACACTTCCAATCCTGCCCGGCCTGGGAGCGCCGCACCCCAGGCCCGTATCATTGGTTATACAACTGCTCGAACCCGCCCTCCGAGAAGCCCTGCAAACGCGCCTCGCCGACCAGGATCAGGGGTACCCCACGGCCGCCCAGGCGCTTGAATTCACGGCCGGCGGCGGCGTCCTGCTCGACATCGTATTCGCTGTAGGCCACCCCATGGGTATTGAAATAGCGGCGCGCCTGTTTACAGTAGCCGCACCAGGCGGCAGCGTACATGACCACCCGCTTGGCGCCCGGGCGGCTTGGTGCCGCGCCCGGGGGCGGGGTGCTGAGCGCGGCGGGCCGCACGGCCGGCGGTGCCGGGTCCGGAGTCGCGGGAAGGCGAACCTGCTCGGCAGTCCCGCCCGCCGGAGGCTGATCGGAGAAATGGGTGACGCCCTGGGCGTCTGTCCATTTGTAGATCTCGGCCTGGGCAGGGCCCGGCGCGCCGCCCATCAGGGCGGCCAGGAGGACCACGCTCAAGCCCGTCAGTCGGGATGATGTCGGGATTTTGCCCTGAAGGTCGCGCAGCAACGCCGTGGGAGCGGCTTCAGCCTCGCAGGCTACCGCGGCCTCGCGTCGCGGCCAACGGCCATGAGGGGTTGTCCGTCACCCCCGAAACATGAAAGCCCCCGGCGGGAGCGGCTTTAGCGGTAACCCGACTGACGCGGTTCTTCTCTGCGCCTCTGCGCCTCTGCGTGAGACTCTTTAAGAGGTCTCACGCAGAGGCGCAGAGGCGCAGAGGCGGTGACCCGCGACGCTCGGGTAACCCGCGAGGCCTCGTCGCGGCTGAAGCCGCTCCCACAAGGTCCCCGCCGGACTTTGACGGTACAGTCGCCCCCACGGCGGACGGGGAGTCGCGCGCCGCGGCGCGATCCCACTAATCCTCCGGCCGCAGGTGCGGGAAGAGCAGGACATCGCGGATCGATGGCGAGTCGGTGAAGAGCATGACCAGCCGGTCGATACCGATGCCCTCGCCTGCCGTGGGCGGCAGGCCGTATTCCAGGGCGCGGATGTAGTCGGCGTCGTAGTACATCGCCTCTTCGTCACCGGCGTCCTTTTGCGCCACCTGGTGACGGAAGCGCTCGGCCTGGTCCTCGGCGTCGTTCAGCTCGGAGAAGCCGTTGGCGATCTCGCGCCCGCCGATGAAGAACTCGAAGCGGTCCGTTACCAGGGGGTTTAAGTCATTGCGCCGCGCCAGCGGGGAGACCTCGGTGGGGTATTCGGTGATGAAGGTGGGATTGATCAGTCGGTGCTCACCGGTCTGCTCGAAGATCGCGATATGGATGCGGCCCAGGCCCCAGTCGTCCTGTGCCGCAATCCCTAAGGTCGCGGCGCTGCGGCGGGCGGCGTCCAGGTCGTCGATGTCCGCGGCACTGAATCCGGGATTGAAGCGCAGGACGGCCTCGCGCACGGTGAGGCGCGCGAAGGGCTGGCCGAAGTCGAAGGCGGTGCCCTGGTAGTCGAAGGTCGTGGTCCCCAGGACGGACTGCGCCATGCCGCGCAGCAGGTCTTCGGTGAGAGCCATCAGGTCGCGGTAGTCCGCATAGGCCTGGTAGAACTCCAGCATGGTGAACTCGGGGTTGTGCCGGGTCGAGAGCCCCTCGTTGCGGAAGTTGCGGTTGATCTCATAGACACGCTCGAAGCCGCCCACCACCAGACGCTTGAGATACAATTCAGGGGCGATGCGCAGGTACAGCTTCATGTCGAGCGCGTTGTGATGGGTGACGAAGGGACGCGCGACGGCGCCGCCCGGGATCACATGCATCATCGGTGTCTCGACCTCCAGGAAGGCCCGCTCATTCAGATAGGCACGGATGTAGGCGATGATGGCAATGCGGGTGCGGAAGGTGGCGCGGGTGGACTCGTTGACGATGAGGTCGACATAGCGCTGGCGATAGCGGGTCTCCATGTCGGCGAGCCCGTGCCACTTCTCGGGCAGGGGGCGCAGGGCCTTGGTGAGGAGGCGAATGGACTCGCAGCGCACCGACAACTCACCGGTCTTGGTCTTGAACAGGGTGCCGTCACAGCCGATGATGTCGCCGATGTCCAGATCGTGCTTGTAGGCGCCGTAGGCGGCCTCGCCTAAGGCATCGCGACTCACGAAGAGTTGGATGCGACCGGACATGTCCTGGAGGTGGGAGAAACTCGCCTTGCCCATCACCCGGCGGCTCATGAGCCGGCCGGCGATGACCACCCGCAGGGGCGGCTCGGCCAAGGCCTCGGCCGTCCAGTCCCCGTACTGGATGTGCAGATCGCCGGCGAGTGCATCGCGCCGGAAGTCGTTGGGAAAGGCCTCCCCGGCGGCCCGCAACTGGGCGAGTTTCTCGCGCCGCTGGGCGATCAGCTTATTGTCGTCCTGGCCGGGTTCCGCCGCGGGCGCGGCGGGCGCCTCCCCTGGGGTCTCGTCATGCATCGCCACTGAACTCCGCTCGGTTACAGGCCGCTTTTGAGGCTCGCCTCGATAAAGGGATCGAGATTACCGTCGAGCACCCCTTGGGTGTTGGCGATCTCGATGTTGGTGCGGAGATCCTTGATCCGCGACTGGTCCAGGACATAGGAGCGGATTTGGCTGCCCCAGCCGATGTCGGACTTGGTGTCCTCCACCGCCTGCTGGGTAGCCGCGCGCTTCTGCATCTCCAGTTCATAGAGCTTGGCCTTGAGTTGCTTCATGGCCTGGTCCTTGTTCTTGTGCTGAGAGCGCTCGTTCTGGCACTGGACCACGATCCCCGTGGGATTGTGGGTAATGCGCACGGCCGACTCGGTGCGGTTGACGTGCTGGCCGCCGGCCCCGCTCGCGCGATAGACATCGATGCGCAGGTCCGCAGGGTTGATCTCCACCACCACCGTATCGTCGATCTCCGGGGAGACGAAGACTGCGGCGAAGGAGGTGTGGCGGCGATTGCCGGAGTCGAAGGGGGACTTGCGCACCAGCCGGTGGACGCCGATCTCGGTGCGCAGCCAGCCGAAGCAATACTCGCCCTGGAAGTGCACCGTGGCGGACTTGATGCCGGCCACATCACCGGGGGAAACCTCCATCAGCTCGGTCTTGAAGCCGCGCCGCTCGCCCCAGCGCAGGTACATGCGCAGCAGCATCTCGGCCCAGTCCTGGGCCTCAGTGCCGCCGGACCCGGCCTGCACATCGAGGAAGGCGTTCTTGTCGTCCATGGGGTTGGAGAACATACGACGGAACTCCAGGCCCGCCACCCGCTCCTCGCAGCGGCCAAGATCGCGCAGGAGATCGGTCGCGGTCGCCTCGTCATCCTCCTCGGCCGCCAGGGCCAGCAGGCCGTCGGCGTCGGCCAGGGCGGCGGTCATGTCGTCCACGGTCAGCACCACGGCCTCCAGGCCGGCGCGCTCACGACCCAGCGTCTGGGCGCGCTCGGGGTCGTTCCAGACCTGCGGGTCTTCGAGCTCGCGCAAGACCTCGGTTAGGCGCTCCTGACGCTCCTCGTAGTCAAAGATACCCCCTAAGGGACGCGACGCGCCCCTTCAGGTCATTGATCTGGTGGGCGATGGGGTTGATGTCGAGCATGATTCACTCCGCGTTGGTCGAACCGCTAAGTATAGGCGCAGCGGGCCACTCGGCGCCACGACCGGCGGCGCCGGGGGTGCGATCAGAACTGATGTGGTGACCGAGATCCCAGGTACGTTGTCGTTGTCGTTGTCGTTGTCCTTGTCGTTGTCGTTGTCGTAATCGAATAATCCGACCACGATTACGACAACGACAACGACGCCCGGTCCGTCAGAACGTCCGGTAGCTGTAGCTGCAGGGTACGCATCGCGTACTCCGGCTCCGGCGGTCGTGGCAGCTTGGCGGGTACGCGATGCGTACCCTACGACATGTGCGTTAACACATCAGTTCTGATCGCACCCCGGCGCCGGGCAAGCCGACGCCGCCCGGCGGTCGGCTATACTTTGCCGCAAGCCAATCAACCGTACCCGACCCCACTCATGGCACGCCTACCCCGCTTCATCCTGCCCGGCTTTCCGCAGCATGTGCTGCAGCGCGGCAACGATCGCCGGCAGATCCTGTTCAGGGAGGAGGACTATTGGTTCCTGTGGGAGAAGATCGGCACCGCCGCGGAGAAGTTCGAGTGTAAGATTCACGCCTACTGCCTGATGCCAAACCATTTCCATCTCCTGCTCACCCCGCTGCACGAGGACGGCATCGGCAAGTTGATGCAGTATGTCGGGCGCTACTATGTCCAGTACTTCAACAGCGGCAACGACCGCACCGGCACCCTGTGGGACGGCCGCTATCGCGCCACCCTGCTGGACCCGGCCGACTGGATGATCCCGGTCAGTCGGTACGTGGAAGGCAACCCCGTCCGCGCCGGTCTGGTGAGCACCCCCGCCGACTATGCCTGGTCCAGCTTCGCCGCCAACGCGACCGGGGCACCGGACCGGCTGGTCACGGCGTCCGCCGACTATGAGCGTCTGGGCCGCGGCCCAAAGACCCGCCAAGCGGCCTATGCCAAGAGGTTCGCCGCCCCCTTGGACGAGGCGCGGTTGACCCGCATCCGCGACGCGACCAACAAGGCCTGGGTGCTCGGCGACGCCGCCTTCTGCGCCATGGTCGAGGAACGGCTGAACCGGCGTACCTCGCCGCGGGCGCGCGGCGGCGACCGGCGTTCGGCCGCGTACCGGATGGTCGCCGGGCGTCCCTGAGCGCCCCGTACCGGACGACCCACAAGAACCCCATGCTCTACCCAACCATGCACGCGGTGGCAACGATGATCATCAGACCCCTGACCCTGCTGCCCCCGGCCCTCCTGTGCCTCACGGCGGCGGCCACGGAATTGCGCGATTCCGGTTACGGTGACGACAGCCTGGTCGACTCCAGCGGCCACTATTATTACCCGCAACCCAACGGCGGCTACATGGACGCCTACGGCGCCACCTATAGCGCGGTCGGCGGCGGGCTCTACACCGATGCCCTGGGGAACCTGCTCGATGTCGGCACCGAGGCCGCCGCGCCATCGTCGGCAGACGCGCCGACACCAGACACCGATCCGGGCACCGCACCGATCCCCGGGGCCGGCGCACCGCCCGCTCAGACGCAGGACAATGAACGTGACCCCGACCCGGCCAGCCGCCAGGCGTCGCGAGGCAGCGCAGACGCGAGCACGCCTGCTGCCGCGACAGCGGACGGCGATTCATCGCAGTCGAAAGCGACCGGGGACTTCGGCTCCAGGTACCTGGAAGACGTGGGCGACGGCTATCTGAAGATCGACCCGCGCGAGATCGCGGCCGATCCGCGACTGGCCGAGCCGGACGGCGGGCCGGCCGACGGCGGCAAGGGGGTGCGGCGAGCGGAGCCGGCCCAGGGGCTCGAGGCGAGCGACCCGGATTGGGGCTCCGCACCGACCCGGGAGGCCCCGTCAGCCCCCCAGTTAGACGAACTCCATGACCTGTCACCGGTCGATGCGGGGAAGCGGATTCGGGACCAGGCGAGGTAGTCGGGGGGACGCGACCGGCACGGTATCGCCGCTCCCACCGGAGAGGGTGACGGGCGGCACGGCGACCGAGGCGCAGCCGGCACCCAGGCGCCGGGCCAATGGACTCACCTAGTCGACCAACTCACCGGCGATCACGCGCTCGAAGGTCAAGGCCCCGTCCGCGTACCCGACCTCGATCAGGTCCCCCGGCCCGAATTTGCCGGCCAGGATCTCTTGGGCGAGCGGATTCTCCAGTTGCGCGCGGATGGCGCGCCGCAGGGGCCGGGCCCCATAGACCGGATCGAATCCGGCCTCCCCCAAGTGGTCCAGGGCCGCGTCGCTCAAGGTCAGTTGCATGTCCCGATCCGCGAGGCGCTGCTGGAGATACTGGATTTGAATCCCGGCAATGGCCCGGATCTGGGTCGCGGTCAGGGAGTGGAAGACCACGATCTCGTCGAGCCGGTTGATGAACTCGGGCCGGAAGGCGTGGCGCACCGTCTCCATCACCGCCTCCTTCATGGCGGCATAGTTGGCCTCCCCCGCCCGCTGCTGGATGATGTCCGAACCCAGGTTGCTGGTCATGACGATCACGGTGTTGCGAAAGTCCACGGTGCGGCCCTGACCGTCGGTCAGACGCCCGTCGTCCAGCACCTGCAGGAGGACATTGAAGACGTCCGGGTGGGCCTTCTCCACCTCATCGAACAGGATCACGCTATAGGGCCGACGGCGCACCGCCTCGGTGAGATAGCCGCCCTCGTCGTAGCCGACATAGCCCGGGGGCGCACCGATCAGGCGAGCCACCGAGTGCTTCTCCATGAACTCGGACATGTCGATGCGCACCATCGCCTCCTCGGTGTCGAAGAGGAAAGAGGCCAGGGCCTTGCACAGCTCGGTCTTACCCACCCCAGTAGGGCCCAGGAAGAGGAAGGAACCGATCGGCCGGTTGGGATCCGAGAGCCCGGCACGGGAGCGGCGGATGGCGTCGCTCACGGCCCGCACCGCCTCGCCCTGGCCCACCACGCGCCGGCCCAGTTCCTCCTCCATGCGCAGGAGCTTGGCCCGCTCCCCCTCCAGCATCCGCGACACCGGGATACCCGTCCACTTGGAGACGATGTCCGCGATTTCCTCTTCCGTCACCTTGTTGCGCAGCAGCCGGGTCTCCCCCGGCTCGGCCTCGGCGGCCGCCACCAATTGCTTCTCCAGTTCCGGGATACGCCCATAGGCGAGTTCCGACATGCGCGCCAGGTCCCCGGCACGCCGGGCGGTCTCCATCTCGGTGCGCGCCCGCTCCAGTTCCTCCTTGATATGGGCCGCACCCTGGACCGCCGCCTTCTCGCCCTTCCAGACCTCGTTGAGATCCGCGAACTCGCGCTCCAGTCGCTCGACCTGGCCCTCCAGGTCCGCCAGGCGTTTCTTGGAGGCCTCGTCCGACTCCTTCTTGAGCGCCTCACGCTCGATCTTGAGCTGGATCAGGCGCCGGTCCAGCTTGTCCATCTCCTCCGGCATGGAGTCGATCTCCATGCGCAACTGCGAGGCCGCCTCGTCGATCAGGTCGATCGCCTTGTCCGGCAACTGCCGGTCCGCGATGTAGCGGTGCGACAGGGTCGCCGCCGCCACGATGGCCGGGTCCGTGATCTCCACCGCGTGGTGGACCTCGTAGCGCTCCTTGAGTCCGCGCAGGATGGCGATGGTGTCCTCCACGTTGGGCTCGTTCACCAGCACCTTCTGGAAGCGCCGCTCCAGGGCCGCATCCTTCTCCACATACTTGCGGTACTCATCGAGCGTGGTGGCACCGATGCAGTGCAACTCGCCGCGGGCGAGCGCGGGCTTGAGCATGTTGCCCGCGTCCATGGCACCCTCGGCCTTGCCGGCACCCACCATGGTGTGCAACTCGTCGATGAACAGGATGATGTTGCCCTCCTGGCGCGCCACATCGTTCAAGACCGCCTTGAGCCGCTCCTCGAACTCCCCGCGGAACTTGGCCCCGGCGATCAGGCCGGCCATATCGAGCGACAAGAGCCGCTTGGTCTTGAGCCCCTCCGGCACCTCCCCGTTGACGATCCGCTGCGCCAGCCCCTCCACGATCGCGGTCTTGCCCACCCCGGGCTCGCCGATCAGCACCGGGTTGTTCTTGGTGCGCCGACCCAGGACCTGGATGGTGCGGCGGATCTCGTCGTCGCGACCGATGACCGGATCGAGCTTGCCCTGCTCCGCCCGCTCGGTGAGATCAATGGTGTACTTTTCCAGGGCCTGGCGCTGCTCCTCGGCATTGGGATCGTTGACCGGCTGGCCGCCGCGCACCGCCCCGATCGCGCGCTCAATGGAACCCTTGGTGGCGCCCGCCTCCCGCAGCGCCGTGCCCAGCACGCCCTTGTCCTCCAGGGCGGCCAGGACGAAAAGTTCGGAGGAGATATACTGATCGCCGCGCTGCTGCGCCAGCTTGTCGGTGTGATTGAGCAACCGGTTCAGGTCATTGCCGAGGTGCACATCACCCGCCGCCCCGCCCTGCACCGTGGCCAGCCGGTCCAGGGCCTCGCCGAGCGCCGAGCGCAGCCGGTTGGCGTTCACGTCGGCCTGCACTAAGAGGTGCCGGACGGTCCCGCCCTCCTGGTCCAGCAGGGCCGTCATCAGATGGATGGGCTCGATGAACTGGTGATCACGGCCCACCGCCAGGCTCTGGGCGTCCGCCAGGGCCATCTGGAACTTGGCCGTCAGTTTGTCCATACGCATCGTCTATTTCTCCAATCGAAGTTGTGGTTTACCCCTGTCTAGGGGCAGGGCCAGCGTGTTCAAGGGACGCCTTGACCGCACACCGGCGACCGCCAGGGACTACTCGGCCGCGGGCTGGGTGGACACACGCTTTGTCAAGCGCCGCAGCGCCTTGCGGAGCAGATGCTTGGCGAGGAGCCAGGGCGGCATGCGCAGCCAGTGGGAACGGATGTAGAGCAGCCACTCGCTGAGAAGCGGGGCCCTGGTTCCGATGTCCCGGGGCGGCAGCACCCGGCGCACCAGCAGGCGCATCAGCACAGCGGCCACTGGCGGGGGCGCCCAAACGGTGAGGGAATCCTGCACCTGCGTCGGCACGGGCGTATCCAGCAGCTCGCGACAGAACTGCACCGCGTAGTAGAGCGGACGGCCGAGGTCGAGGAGCCGCGCGCGCTCGATGAGGACACCCCAGAACCCGGGATCAGAGCAACCGTAATGCACCAGCATTTGGTGCAGGTCCAGGAGATCTCGAAAGCCCCCCTTGATCTCCCCATCGTAGAACAGATGCGCGGCGCAATGCAGAACCAAATCCGCCGGCGCCAGTGCCCGCAGCCTTGGGGCCACCGGCAGGGAGGCTTCCCAGAGCAGCGCCGGCTTACTCACAAGCCGGCTGGTGCGGGGCAGAATGCGATGGTGCAGATCGACCTCGATCTGCCGTTCCCAATGCCGCAACGGCGGGATCTCGTGCATCCATTCGCGGTAGTAACGCTGGTCATAGGGATGGATCTGCTGGTGTTCCCAGCCGGCAGCGAGCAGGCGCCGTTCCACGCCTGGCAGTTCAGTCTCCGGGACCAGCACGTCGACATCGGCAAAGGTCCGTGCTTTCGCCAGGGTCAAACCAAGGTGCAGATAAGCGACTCCCTTGAGTAAAATGAAGTCCACCGCGAGGTCGGATGTCGCGGCGAGAACCTCCCGCACCTCCCATAGGGCACGCGCCTGCACCAGGAGCGGATAAGCCTGGGCGGCACGGAACATCTCACGCACCGCAGCCGGGCAGTCAGCAAGCAGCGCCGGATCATCCCCCAGGATAGCGCCTAATCGCGACAACAGCTTCTCTTTGCGCGCCACCCGCAGCAGCCCATCCCACTGGAGGACCCCGAGGTCCCGCGCCCGCCCGGGACGAGCGAGCAGTTGCACCAGCAGCCTCGCCGCACCGCGCCCGTGAACCACGCTCAACCCGTGCAGGCCCGATCCAGGGCCAAGAGTGCCTCGTCCAGTGACGCGAAGGCCAGACTGAAGCAGTCGCAGGATTGCACGAGGTGCGTCAGGGCGTCGAATCCCTCACCCCGAAGGAAGGCATAGTTGAAGGAGTTCTGGGCGAGCCGTACGAACGCCTCGCTCTTTGGGATCGCCTTGAGTTCCACTGTCTGTCCCCTCTGGAAACGCGGAAATACGATCCAACGGGGGGCGGCCGTCTCCGCCTGGCGCACCAGGCTGTCGCCCGGTGGCCGCAGGTGGGCGACATCCCCCTTGCGCGTCTTGGGAAAGACCGGCCCCAGACAGGCGTCGCGCGAGAAGGCCCGGATCAGCGCGATGGACTCGTTCTTGAGCGGCACGGCACGGGGCAGAGGGACCAGACGCCGATCCTTGGGATCATAGAGCCCAAACTCGTCTGAGAGCAGCCGCCAGCCGCGCAACGCCAGCGCCGCACTTAGGGTGCTCTTGCCCGAACCCGGCAGGGCCGGCAAGAGCAGGGCCCCCCCGCCGCGCTCCACCACCGCCGAGTGGAGCATCAGGAACTGGTGCGCCCGCATCGCGATGCACCAGTTCAAGCCCCACTCGAAGAGCGGAAACGCATGGTCGAGTGGGTATGGTTCAAAGGGACTGCCTTCGTCCACGTAGAAACCGATTTGGGGTCGCCACCAACGACGGACGCCGCGGGGCCTCTGAACCCGCACATGGAAGCTGTGGATCGCCGACCCCGGGTCGATCACGGTATCGGGATAGAAAAGCGCAAAGTAGTCGAATAACGGCGGGTAATCCGTCACCAGTGATACGGCGAAAGGCCCGGTACGAAACGACAGCCGCTCATTCAATTCCCAGCCCAGCCCGGTCAGTGGTAGATACCGAGTCATTTTCAGTCTTTGGCTTCTCGCCTTCCTTGAAGATGGTCTTGACCGGTGACGACGACGAAAAAAAATAAAAGGCAGCGATAGACATAAGGGCGTCAATCGGAAGACGTAACGTTCTCGACCAGTTGGAGACTGGCCAAACCGTCCACTGATTCCTGGACCAGGACCCGCCACTCGGGGTCCGCCTCGACCCCCCATAGCGCGGCGAGGCGAAGGGCCAGAGACTCCAGGCTAGTCGGACCGGCACACAGCATCCTCAGGGTCGCCGCGGGAAAACCGTTCAGCAGATGCGTCAAGCCCGTCCCACCGTCGAAGAGGGCGAAGCAGTCCTCACCGGGCCAAGCATACCAGCACAGTTGCCCCGGACGGGTCGCCAGGTGCCCATCCCGGATAGACCCGTCCGGAAGGGCAGCAGGACCAGCCCCCGGCACCGCGGACCGTGGCGCTTCAGACGTCGCAATAAGCACTCATCAGCACCTGCTGGGCGCGATCGTTACTGACGATCGTCGGCGCCACCGAGTTTAAGCACGACACGTAGAGCCCGATGTTCCCCACCTGGCTCGGCCGATCGTACGCAGTGCTCTGCTGCGGATAGAAGCCCTTTGCCAAGACCGAGGTGGGAGAAGCGCCATCGGGAACAGGCTGGAAAATCGTCAGGACGTAGGTGAACGTTGAAGTTCCTTGCGGGCATAGCTCAGCCCCTCCACAAGGGGTGCCGAAGGTCGGGCTCAGGAGATTGCCATTCTGATCGTACCAAATCTTCGCGGAGTCGGGGCTGCGACTGATATCCATCGAGTACCCGTCGTAGTACGTCCCCGTGGAGGCTCGATAGAAGCGCAGATACTTAGCGCGCGCGTGGACCCACTTATCCAAGGGGTCAAGAGTGGTCAAGGTCGGCAGGCCATTGTCGCTATCCTCCTTGGACGTAACCACGCATTGAAACGCGCTCGTGTTGGCAAACGCGGCGCCGCTGGGGATCGTGGCGAGGAGAGGCGTAGCGGCGGCGGCCCGCAGCAGCAGCCGCCGGGCGGGGTCGGGGGCACCGGTGCCGGGCTGGTGAACGTGGGAGCCGCGCAGCGGGTTTCCGGGCGAACTGAATTCGGTCATGTCGGAGTCCTGCTAATGGTTTTGTATGGGTTTATCCGGTAATGACCAGTCTCTATAGGGTTTTATCGCATTTTCCGTCAACGACTCGAGCAGACTGATGCCGTCCGCTGACTGCAACAAAACGCTCCGACGATGACAAGACCTCGACAGACCTGTGTCTTCTAGCGACTGGATCTTAGCGATCGACCGGGGGCGAGCGGGACTGCGCTCGACCGCACCACCTACTGGTAAGGGTACTACATCGTTGGCACTCGCGCCGCTGTCATATTATTCTACACTGAAATCTTGGACGCACCCCTATAAAGGATCGCCTCCCGCGCTCCTTAGGATACCTTGTGGCTCGAAAAACTACCAAGACTCGTGCGTGTGAGTTAAGATCGTCAACCTTACGTATCTTGTGCCTTATTACGTCGCGTTGCCCGCGAGCCTGGTCGAGTAACCCTATCCCTCGAGGTCAGCTATCCCGCGAGGTCAGTTATGCTCGCTCCACGCCCCAGCGCCCTGGCCGCAGCAATCGCCGCACTTGCCCTTGTTTACCATGCCAAGTTCGTTGGTTTTTCGAGCATTTAAACGCCGGTTAGCGCCCGAAACGACGCCGTCTCAGGCGACCCGTTGCTGAAGGTCAACCTAAGTCCCCGCATCCGAAAAATCAAAGTCCATGAACTCGGTCGGCGGCTGGACATAGGACCCTTGCACCAGATCGACCCCGGCGCAGTAGAGCGGGGTGATGGCCTCGGGTCCTTCGACCCCGGTGGCGATCACCAGGGTCTTGCGCCCGCGCGGGTCGCCGAACAGGGACAGCAAGCGCCCATCCGATAATAACCCGCGGGCCGCCTCCCGGGCCAGCCGCACATAGGCGACGGGCAGGCGGGCGAGCACCCGCTCGCCCCGCTCCCCGGCCATGAATCCGTTGAGGCACAGCCGGATGCGCAAACGCTGCAACTGCTCGGCCCGCCGGGCGGCCAGGTCGAGGTGACGGTCCGCGTCGGCCAACTGCAATTGGATGATCGGGCGGCATTGGATCAGGTCGCGGGCGGCGATCTCGTCGCGCACCCACTCGACCCAGGTGTCGTCCGCGGCGGCAGCAATGGATTGATGCAGGAAGAGTTCCACCGGCCGCCCCGCGGCGCGGCGCTCACGCAGGGCGTCGAGACCGGCGGTAAGCAGCCAGCGGTCGATCCGGGCGGTCTGCCCCGCCCTCAGGGCCACCGGGACGAAGACGCCCGGGGCGAGCAGTTCGCCCTGAGGGCCGGTGAGGCGCAGCGTGGCCTCATAGCGCTCCGCCGCCGCCGCGTGCAGCGGCACGATGGGCTGAAACAGGATCTGGAACTGTCCGGCCGCGATGGCGGCCAACAGCGGGTCGCGCGCCGCGGCGGCATCCCGGAGGGACGCCGTCACGTAGCCCTGGGCGCGCCCCTGCTTGGCCTGGAGACTGATGCGGGCGGCCTTGCGGGCACGCGAGACCAGGGTGACGGACTCCCCGCCACTCTCCGCGACCGCACACCAACCGACCCCGAAGCGCGGCACCGGGGCGGCGCCCGCCCCTGCCTCCAGGTCCGCGCGCACGCACTGCCCCAGGGCCTGCGCGGCGGCGCTGAAGGGACTCCCGGCAGCGCCGCGCAGCAGCACGCCGACACCCTGCTCGCCCACCCGTGCCGCCAGGGCCTCGGCCCCGGCGCGCGCGGTCACGGCCGCGGCAAGCCGTGTCAGGGCGGCCTCGTCCCCCTCCTGTTCGAGATAGGCCAGGGCCCAGTCCTCACCGGACGGGGAACGGATCAGGCGGTCGAGCCGGGCGAGCAGGCGTTCCCGGCCGGCGAGGCCAGGCGGTGCGTCCGACGCCGTCGCCGCCCGCCGTGCCGCGTCGCGCTGGCGCACCCGCAGCAGGCGCTGGCGCACGCAAGCCACCAACTGCGCCGGGGGCACCGGCTTGGCCAGGAAGTCGTCACCGCCGATGCGCAGGGCCTCCAACTGGCGTGCCGGGTCCAGTTCCGCGGAGAGGAAGACGATCAGCAGGTCGGCATAGCGCTCCTGGGCGCGGATGACCCCGGTCAATTCGATCCCGCTGACCCCGGGCATGTGGAGATCCATCAGGACCAGGTCCGGCATGAAGCGATCCAGGGCCGCCAGGACCTCAAGCGGGTCGGACACCCATTGCGTGACCATGCCGGCCTGTTGCAGCACCCGTTCGGCAAAGAGGGCGGCCACCGGCTGGTCGTCCACCACCAGGATGCGCGCCGCGGGCCCATCGGCCGGCCCGACCAGGGCCGCCAGCCGGGCGGCGAGGTCAGCGGCCGGCAGGTCCGGCGACAGGCAGGCCGCGGCCCCGGCGTGCAGCGCCGCGAGCCGCTGCTGGAGATCGCCCGGGTCCCCGAGGCCGACCAGGGGCAACGACGGCCCCGGTTCGGCGCCCGCGGCGAGGGCGAAACCCGCGCAGGTGCGCAGATCGACCAGCACCAGCAGGGGCGGCAGGTCCCCCGGGGTCGCAAGTCGCCGGTCCAACTCGGCAGGGACCTGGAAGCTCTCCAGGTCGAGCCCGAAGCCGGCGAGATGTGGATGTATGGCAGTGCCCAGGGCCTCGTCGGCACCGAGAAAGAGGATGCTGCCGCGGCCTGGCCGCGTCGGGTTCGTCAGGCTCATTCTGTTGAATCCTATCGTGGATCCATGGGTTCGCGGCCCCGCCGACGGGACCGCACCGGCCCCGGGCGGGCCCTGCAAGCCTTATTTTAGACCAAAGACGCGGCGTGACTCGATGCGCGGCAGGGGCGGATGCCGCCGGGTGGCTACGGCTACCGGACGTTCTCACGGACCGGGCGTCCTTGTCGTTGTCGTTGTCGTAATCTTGGTCGGATTATTCGACTACGACTACGACTACGACAACGACAACGACAACGACAGCGTACCCGGGATCGCGGCCACCACATCAGTTCTGATCGCACCCGATGTCGCCGAAGGTTGACCCCCCCGCCACATTGGCAAGGTAGAATGCAGTCGCCCACCCAAGCGGCTCACGACCTCAGCCGCACCCGGTTCGCCCCGCCGCCCGCCCCACCTTCAGGATGACAGCACCTTGTCCGACACACTGATAGACCTGATCCGGCACGGGGAGCCCGTGGGCGGGCGGCAGTTCCGCGGCGACCGCGTGGATGACCCGCTGTCCGCGGCCGGCTGGGCGCAGTTGCGCGCGGCCCTGGGGGAGGCCTGCCCCTGGGATCAGGTCATCAGCTCACCCATGGCCCGCTGTCGCCCCTTTGCCATGGAGGTGGCCGCTCGCCACAGTCTGCCGCTGGCGATCGAACCGGCGCTGCGGGAGATCGGCATGGGCGACTGGGAGCGCCGCACCCCCGCGGACCTGGCGGCGAACGACCCCGCCGCCTTCGCGGCACTATACCGGGACCCGGCCGCCCATCGCCCGCCGGGGGGGGAACCCTTGGCGGCCTTTACCACCCGCGTCGCGACGGCCTACGACCGCCTGGCCGCGCTCTACCCCGGCCGGCACCTCCTGATCGTCTGCCACAGCGGGGTGATGCGCGCGGTGGTGGGATACCTGCTGAGCGCCGCCGACGCGCGGTGGTATCGGCTGCGGATCGACTACGCGGGACTGGTGCGGGTGCGCCACGGGCGCTTCGGGGCCGCCATCGAGTGTGTCAATGCGCCGACCCTGCCCGGCTGAGCGCCCGTCAGGCAGGCGCGCACACAACAAACCGGAGGTCGAGACTTCAGCCGGATGCGGCGCCGCTACCCGCTAAAGCGTCGGGCTCCGGTCGAATCGCCCCGGCCATCATCGGTCGAGCCTTCTTGGTACGGCGTTCTTCGCAAATCGCCTGAGTTCTCAGGCGAAGGCGGGGACAGTACCGCCCGATCCCGCACCGGCGGCTGTGCCCGGGTCTTCGCGCAGTGCCGCCCGCAACACCTCAGCAGCGCACGGCAGGCAGGTACCGCAGGTGCCGCCGAGCCCGAGCCCCTCGCGCAGGTCGTTCAAGGAACTGGCGCCCGCGCGCACGGCCGCACGGATTTGCCGGTCGGTCACGGCATTACAGACACAGACATACATGGTCGGCTCCGGTCTTGGACGCGAGTTGTTCGCCTGAGGTTGATAATAAGAACGCTTCTCGTTCGTGTCAATCCCCCGACCGCCCCCCCGCTGAGCGACACCCCAGACCCGGCGCTGCTTGTACCGCCGCGCGCCGAACCCAACCTTGCTCACCAGGTTCACCGACAGGCCGTGCCCATGAAGACCGACCCGAGTATCCATCAGCACCACAACGCGGTGCTCAAGTTGGCCCTGACCAACATCAACCAG
>Ga0247841_10007604_pt1 | contig 16010 bp, 7 predicted proteins | sample LaCruzMarch2015__2_FD_192410 | JGI IMG/M metagenome (GOLD analysis project Ga0247841, IMG submission 192410) | Freshwater microbial communities from meromictic Lake La Cruz, Castile-La Mancha, Spain - LaCruzMarch2015_18m | ecosystem: Environmental > Aquatic > Freshwater > Lake | place: Spain...
TGGCCTGGCACCGCCGCTCGCATAATTCTCACGCATTTGATGCCTAATGTCTTTTCTCCGGCACACCCTCCGGCTTGTCACACTCGGTTTATGCATGGTCATTTTTTCGCCTGCTGCTGAGGCGAAAAAAATCATGGCGCACTACATGCCGTGGTTCGCCGCCAAGCCCGTCAGCCGCGCCTGGGGCTGGCATTGGGCCATGGATCGTTTCAATCCCGACGTGATCACCAACGGCCAACGCCAGATCGCCGCGCACTATTACCCGGCCATTGGTCCCTATGATTCATCCGATCCGGTCGTGTTGGAATATCACACGCTGCTGATGAAACTCGCCGGCATTGACGGCGTCATCGTCGATTGGTACGGCACGGCCGACTTCTTCGACTACGCCGCGACCGACACGAATACCTGGCTGCTCTTCCGCGCCGCGCAGCGCGCCGGCCTCGACTTCTGCATCTGCTATGAAGACCAGACCATCACCCAGCTGATCAAATTCGGCAAACTCACCGCCAGCGGGGCGATTGCCCAGGCACAACAAGATATGCGGCGCGTTGAACAGCGTTATTTCGGCCAGCCCGCCTACTTGCGCCATCAGAACCAGCCGGTGCTGATGACCTATGGCCCGCAGTATTTCTCGCAGGGCGCCGACTGGAAAAACATTTTCTCGGTGCTGCGCACGCCGGTCTCGTTCGTCACGCTGGACCATCTCTGCGTGCCGGCCTCGCGCGGCGCTTATGCCTGGCCGCCCATGTGGCTGTCGCAGAACGGCGTGCTCGCGCCGGAGGCCATGCATGGCTACCTGACCACGTTCGAGAACAAAGCCACCAACTGGCAGATCTCGGTCGCCGCCGCCTTCCCCCAATTCCATGACATCTACCGCGATGCCGGCAAGGGCGATGGCTACGGCCGCCTGCAGTCGCGCAACGGGCAAACCTTCCGGGAAACGCTCGCGCGCGGCTTGACCAACGCCTGCACCATGCTGCAACTCGCCACCTGGAACGATTTTGGCGAAGGCACCATGATTGAGCCCACGCGTGAATTCGGGTTCCTGTATCTGGGCATCATGCAGGAGGCGCGCCGGCAGTATCTTGACCCCGCCTTTCCCTGCACCACCAATGATCTGCAAGTGGTCGGCCGGCTGTATAACCTGCGCCGGCGCCATGCCGGTCAGACCAGCACGCAAGCAAGGCTGGATGCCGTGGCCGCCGCCATCGTGTCGAACCAGATCACCGCTGCGACCATGCTGCTTGCGGCGATTGAACAGCCCTTGCTGGCCGGCCGCACCAATGCGCCGCCGGGCGCGGTTACCAATCGCGTGGCAGAATGTTCGGCCGCCACACGCCGGCCGGCCGCTGATGCTGCTGCTGGGTTTTAGGCTGCTTGGAGTTCCGCCACCGGCGGGATTGAAATGTTTCAGGTTTTAGGTTATCGAGAGAATCAGGAGCGACGCTGCGCTTCTTTTTGATTTCGCACTGACGCACCGATTACTGACGCACCTCTGCAATGTGGCCACGCCGCCCGGCGTGGATTCTGCCGCCGCCTCTGCACCATCCTTCCATTCATCCAGATTCCCGCCGCAACAGGAGCCGCCTCCGTGCGGTGATTCTACAGCTGGCTTTGCCAGTCCCGCCAGCGGCGGGATGCGACGGTGGTCGGCTGCTTGGAGCTGCTTGAAGTCCCGCCAGCGGCGGCGGGATGCGACGGTACGTCGGAGAAGAAACAGGTTGCAGATTCGCGATCCGCGCCGGTGGTGGGATCCACGCCTCTGGCGGGACTGGCTGGTGCCTTAGCTTGATGCCAGCACGGAGGTCGCTCCCACTCTTTGCAGCAACAAGCCGGACAACGCGGCAACGGCGTTAAATTCTCGTGTCGCACGAGAATTTAGTGATGTGCTGCGCGCCGCACGCCGTGCGTCGGCTACGGGCAGAAACACACGTGCGCGGCAGGAGTCCAGAACTCCTGACATAGCTTTCGCTACTTTCCTTATTTGACGGCGTCACGGGGTGTTGCAGCAGCGGCAGGGTGCGAACCCTAACCTGTCCGTTTTTTTGCGAATTGGGATTTCCGAGGCGGAGTGCGGGCTGCCGTGGTGCCCCGACGGGGCAAAGGAATATAGCCCAGGGCAACGCCCTGGGAAACGGCCCATGCCCATCCATTCCCGCCCTGTCGGGGCGGGGGTAATCAAGTGGCGTGGCAGAGAAATGCCCGTCCTACTTGCGCCCCTATAGGGCGCACAGATCATCCCGCTCGTTTCCCAGGGCGTTGCACTGAGCTGGCATCCTCCGCACCGTTGGCGCGGCAGCGGCCTTCATGCGTCGCCGGCAACGGGTCAACTTTCCGACGAAATAAAGCGGACATTTTTAGCACCCCTATGTCAGGAGTTCCGAAGTCTCTGCATGCAATGAACGTAGGGCGAATACAGCGTCTGCGGCGCCGGCAATTTCTGCATCTCTGCCACCATAAATTCTCGTGCCGCACGAGAATTTGTGATGTGCTGCACGCCGTGCCGGGAACGCCGATCTCCCAATCGGCTGAAGACCGCTGCGATCTCCCAATCGCATCTTTCGGCGGATGGCACCACGCACGGAACCGCGTGCAATTTCTGCACCTCTGCCACCATAAATTCTCGTGTCGCACGAGAATTTAGTGATGTGCTGCGCGCAGCACGCCGTGCGTCGGCACGGGCAGAAACACACTGCACTTATGGCGCCACGCCAATGGCAAGCTTGTCCCGCAACGTGTACGCCGTGCCATTCAGGATCACCCGCGCCGGGGCCAGCCCGTGCGCGCCGTCCACCTTGATGCGGTGTTCTTTGGGCGAAAGGTGCAGGTGCAGCACATAGCCGCGATAGACAATGCAAGTTCTGAGTGCCTTCCATGCGCGGGGCAGATGCGGCTCCAACACGATGCCGTCCGCCGCCAGGCGCATGCCAAGGAACCCATACACGACTGTCTGCCATGTGCCCCCCAGCGCCGCGGCATGTAGTCCATCGTCGGTCGCATTGCGCAAGTTGTCCAAGTCCAGCCCGGCCGCCTTGCAGAAATAATCATAGGCCTGCGCGTGCCGGCCAATCTTGGCGGCAATGATGGCGTGCGTGTTGTAACTCAAGGAGGAATAGTGGAGCGTCATCGGCTCATAGAAATCATAGGCTGCGCGCAGTTGCGCCACGCTGTACTCTTCCTGCAACAGATACATGGCCAGAATGATGTCAGCCTGCTTGACCACCCGGTGCGTGTGATTTAGTTTATAGGCTGCGTCCGCGGTGAGGCCGGTGAAATCAAGCGGTTTCTTGGCCAGCAGAAATTCGTCCTGCAGCGGAAAATCATGGCCCGGCACATTCGGCGCGGCCATGCATTCCGCCGCGGTGGACCAGTTCTTGATCTCCGTGGCACGCACCGCCAGTTGCTTGAGTAACTTCTTGTCCGCCGTCGGATACAAATCCCCGATCCGCGCAATCCACTGTGCCGCCAGACGCAAATGGTGGCGGGCCAGCAGACTGGTGTAGCCGTTGTCGCGGCCATGCGTGTCAATCTCGTCCGGCCCGACCGTGTTGTGCAAATGCACATTGCCGGCCGCGTCGGTTTCCAACCGCGACATCCAGAAGCGCGCGCTTTCAATGATAACCTCGAGCCCTTGGTCGCGCATGAAAACCGTGTCGCCGGTCGTCTGCACATATTGGTCGATCGCATAGGCAATGTCCGCATTCTGGTGCCAGACGTAGTCGCCGATGTACCACGGCGCTTGTTCGGTGCCATCGTCGGCATCGGTCATCCACGGATAACAAGCGCCCGGCGCCTTCAGCTGGCGCGCGGTGCGGCGCGCACCATCCAGCGTCTGGTGCCGGAAACTCAACAAATGCTTTGCCACCGCCGGATGGGTGTACAAATATTGCGGCAGCAGGAACGTTTCGCTGTCCCAATAATAAAGCCCGTGGTAGCGATTGAAGGCATAGGCGCGCGCCGGCACGCTCATGCGGTCGGTGTGAAACGGCGCCATCTGCAGCATGCTGAACGAACTGAAACGCAGGTAGGCTTGATCGCGCGCCGGGCCGTCAATCGTGACGTCGGTCATGGCCCAGCGCTGCTGCCACACTGCTGCTGATGCCGCCAGCACGCCGGCGTAGCCGTCTTGCAGCGCCGTGCGGCACAGCGCGACGGCGCGTTTGGGAACGGTTGCCGCTGCCACCTGGTCGCGCGAACTGACCACCGCCACGGCATGCAAGACACTGCCCGCCACGCCTTTTTTCAACGTCAGCGCGACGTTTTGCAGCAACAGTTCCGGGCTTGGCGCCGTCGCGGCGCAGCGCCCGCCCGCCAATGCGGAGGCCACGCTGACCACGTGACCGACACCTTTGGTCGTGACGGTCAGTGTGCCGGCACCGTCCTTGGCCAGCGCGATGCGCGGCTGTTCAAGCAGGTGCTGCGGCAGGTGCGCCATGCTGCGATCGCCGCACCGGAAATAGGTTGGAATGGCGCCGTCAAGTTTGAAGGTCAGCGTCGCGGGGCCCGACCAGTTCTCCGGCGTGAGCGTGATCTGCTGCAGTCCCAGATGCGTCACGGCTGCCGAGAGAAACCGGTCAAACTGCAAACGCGTGCGCCGCCCGGCCGGACTGACCCACGTCAGCCGCCGCGACAACACGCCATTGCGCATGTCCAGCGACCGGCTGAAAGATTGTATGACTCCGCCGGCCATCGTGAAGGGCTCGCCGTTCAATGCTATCTCGCAGGCAAACAACTCCGGCAAGGTGATCATGGCCAGCATCGGCCACGGATATTTTACTTTGATTTGCGCCAGTGCCACGGCATCAATCTGCCCGAACACGCCGGCCAGATATCCTTCACGATAGCCCGTCATTCCCTGGCTGACCTCCTCGGTGTAGCCGCGAATGCCCATGTAGCCGTTGGCTTGGGTGAAGATGGTCTCGAAATACATGTTTTTTTCGGGCGACCACTCAGTCTGGGTGAGCAGCCAGGGATCACCCGTGGCGTACCATGGGGCGCGTGTTGTTGCTTTTTTCATATGCCTCCGTTCAGGGTTGTTGCTTGCAAAATAAGTTTCCGTGTTGCACGGAAAATTACTAAAAGCTGCCACATAAATCCAAAATCAAAATCCGGTTCCACCGCCCCACCGAATACCAGTTTCTGCCTTCGTGGCCGCGGCTGCTGCGGCAGTTCCCAATGCGGGAGCGACCTCCGTGTCGCGATCTGCATCTGCAAGGCCAGCCGCTGCATTCGCCGCACGGAGGCGGCTCCCACATTGCAGCCGCTGCATTCGCCGGATGGCACCGGCTCCCTTACTCGGTAATCAGCTGCTTGGAGTCCCGCCAGCAACGTGGATGTTCAGTATGTCGGTGCAGAAGCAGAGGCAGTCGGCCAAGCCAACTGCAATGTAAATGGTGCATAGCCGTCCCGCCGGCGGCGCGAACGGCTTTATAAAATCATGCGCCGCGCATGATTTTATCAGCCACGAGGCACGCCACATCTGCTGCACCGCCGCACAGAAAGAAGGGGGCGGCTGCGCAGCCATCCCCCAACTGGCAATCCATGCACACGCGGCGCGCGTCCGAAAACAAGATTACCCGCGCAGTTTCCGCACGGCAAGCAGCAGCCCTGCCAGAAGACCGCAGACAAGGCCCGGCTCCGGTACCATTTCAATCCGCATGGCATTCAGATAGCCGCTGCCGCCGGCAGACCCCTGAAACCTGATCCAGATGCTATTGGCGAATTGTGGCGAAATATTGCTGATCGTCACCACCTTGTCCGCGTTGAATATATTGGCAACACCCACCAGCAGACTGTTCGATGCAACCGCCGTGGCGTAGTCATTGCTGGTGTAGACCGTGTAGACCGTTGTGTTGTCGGTGTTGTACATGTGCGAACCGTAGAAGGTCAGGTGGTACAGCTTCGTCGGATCCAGGTTCTGAATGGTGAAGGTGGACGACACGTAAAAATCGAACACCGCCGATTGAATGCCGAGATCACCCAGTGCGACAGTGTTGACAAACGCATTGGTGTACATGTCATTGGGGGTGCCTTGGGCATCGGTTGCGCCGGCCGGCCCGTTGTAGCTATCCACGCCGCCAACGGTAGTGCCGAAGCCAAACGCCATGGTGCCCGGCGTGCCGTCGGCATTGATCATGTTGCTGTAATACGCGCCCGACCAGACACTGTTCCAGTAATTGCCGTTGACGTCCGGATTCGCCGTGCTGTGGCAGCGGTAACTGAGGTCGTTGCCGAAATCAATCAGGACTTTGGCTTGGACGACCGGCACCAGCAACAACAAGGCAGAGCCAACAACGACACTCACACGTTGCCGTGCATGCAGATTGTTATTCATCACAAGTTTTCCTGTTCTAATTCACAGTGCGGCGGGGCTGCACGCGCGCTGCCCCCCACCAATTGCAGTACCTTCGTAGTAGAAGGCGCGGCGGCTCCCGCCGCCGCGCTCCCCGAACAAACTTTAGCTGCGCAAACGCCGCGCCACCAAGCCAAGCACCAAGCCGAAGCCGCCCAACAGCGCCATCGGCTCGGGAATGACATCAATCTTCATGGCATTCAGATAGCCAGCACCGCCGGCGGAGCCTTGGAACTTGATCCAGATGCTGTTGGCAAACTGCGGCACCACATTGCTGATCGTGACCACTCTGTCTTGGTTGTGATCGGCGTTCACACCCACCAGCAGACTGGCGGAAGCGACCGCCGTGACGATATCATAATTATCACTGCTGCAGACGTAGTAGATTGTCGTGTTGTTGGCGTTGTATTTGTGCGAGCCGAAGAAGGTCAGGTTATAGGTCTTGGTCGGCTCGAGGTTCTGCAGCGTGAAAGTCGACGAGACATAGAAGTCAAATGCTGCGGACTTGATACCCAAATCGCCCAACGCGGCGGCGTTGATCACGGCGTTGGTGTAGAGATAATTAGGCGTGCCAGAGGCATCCGTGGCACCCGCCGGGCCGTTATAGCTATCCACGCCGCCAACTGTGCTGCCGAAGCCAAAACCAATCGTGCCCGTCGTACCGTCGGCATTGAGCATGTTGCTGTAGTATGCGCCGGACCAGACGCTGTTCCAATAGTTGCCGTTCGTGTCCGGATTCGCCGTGGCGGCACAGCGGTAACTGCTGTTGTTGCCAAAATCAATCAGGACCTTGGCTTGGGCGACTGGCGCGAGCAGCAGGATGGCTGCCGCGCTGATCAGACTGACAAGAGACATTTGACTTTTCATGTTGCTGTTCCTCTTCTGATGTTACGTTACGTGGTGGATCTACTTGCATTCAACCAAACCAACTGGCCGGCGCGCCGCACGACGGCGCAACCGGTTGCTTTCAACCATCCTACCAAAACGCGTCGCATTTGTCAAGCGCCGTAATTTGTTTCGTCGCGAAACAAATTATGGTACGGCACTGCAGCCGCAGCACGCTGCGGACTCTGCCGCCGCCTCTGCCGCTGCTCCATCCATCCATTCATCCAGCCATCCAGCCTTCCAACTCCGGCAGCCGTGGATTCTTTGATTGTCCAAACCGGGAGGCTTGGTCACATCTGCTGCGCCGCCGCGCCGAATACAGAATACCGAACACCGTATACCGTACACTTCTATTGCACCGCCGCCTCTGCCACTGCCCCATCTTTTCATTCATCCACCCTTCCAGCCTTCCAATTCCGGCAGTCGTGGCCGCGGGGCTCGCCGCGGATTCTGCCGCCGCCCCTGCCGCTGCTCCATCCATCCATTCATCCACCCTTCCAGCCTTCCAATTCCGGCAGTCGTGGCCGCGGCGCTCGCCGCGGGTCTTTGTAGCCGCGGGCGGTGACCGCGGTGGTTGCGACTACGACCGCCCTCAACGCGGGCGGCTACAATAATACAGCTGCGGCAATCCAAACCGTCCGGATTGGTTATCCCGCCGCGGCAGGACTGGCTGGTGCCTTAGCTGGCTATGCCGGACAAAAACAAGGGGGCGGCTGCGCAGCCATCCCCCAAGTAACAATCCACTCACGCGCGGCGCGCGTCCGAAAACAACAAGATTACCCGCGCAGTTTCCTCACGGCAAACAGCAGCCCTGCCAGAAGACCGCAGACAAGGCCCGGCTCCGGTATGACTTCCAGCCGCACATCATCGTAATAGATGACCCCACTGGTCATGACGCCCAGCATCACGACCTTGAAGTTGGCCTTCCCGGCCGGAAACGACGTGATTTCGTTGGTCACGCAAATCCACTGGTCGCGCACACCACCGGCACTGACATCTTGAATTGCGAAAACTTCTTTGATCGCTGCAGTGGACGGAGCCGGCTCTTCAAATTTCAGGATCGCGCTGTTAGTGACAAACCAATCGGGATGCCACGCCACCGCCGATGCGTTGCTGGGCGACATCATCCAGCAGGTCAGCCGGACAAACATGCCCGCCAAGTCTTGCGGAATGGTCTGGTAGACATTCGCCCATTCGGCCACGCCGCCCTTGCACGCCATTGACCAACTGCCCTCATACGCCGCCGAATTAGTGCGCATCATCGAGGCAGGCAGGGTGCCGTTCCAGAAATCGGCATAGGCCTCGGAGCCGACTTCAAACGAGCCGTTGGTGACCAGGTTATCGTAGCCGTATGCGCACGCGGCGCAGGCGATCAGGCAGGCACAGATGGCAAGCGTGGTGGTGTTCTTCATGGTTCTTCCTTGATCAGTTACGCGCGTTGCTTGCCGTGCCGTGTGGCATCGTGCAAACGGTTGCGCAATACTATAGTACCACAAAAGCGAATTTTTGTCAAACGCATTGGCCACACATTGGCCGGACAGCCAATGTGCTGTCACATGGCGCCGCGGTTACAAAGTGATCCTGGCCGCTCATGTGAAAGTGCTGCCCGGGAACACCAATCTCCTGATTGGCTTTGTAGCTTTGACATTTCTCCCCACAATCTTTGCCGGATTCGCGGTCATTCGCGCTTTCTTATCTTTTCCGTGTCGTTCCTTCATCAGATGGTGTGCAAGGCCGCCCGGCTTGGACAGAAAAAGAGTCCGCGGCGTGCCCCGTGGCTACATTCTTGCGGCAACTACAGCACTACGAAGTTTATCGGTTTCCGCGCCAAAAGCGCCTGCGGCGCACAACGTCCAAACTCGACGTAGTATAGTATCTCTAACACTTCTTTGCATTTGATCACTAAGGCAAAATCGCAGAAAATCCCCCAACCCCCTTTTCCAACTTGCACAGGCGCAGCATGGTCTCCCTTTGGGTGGCTGGCTTTGCCAGTCCCGCCAGCGGCGCATGCGCGTCAACTTAACAAGTACATCTGTCTGAAATTCCGCTATAGGGGAAAATGCGAACCTGACGTGGCCAAATCTGTTGTGGGTCCTGCGCGTGCGTGGCCGGAGGGCGAGGTAGGGCGGTCAGGCCCTGACCGCCGTTGCTGCATGCGCGCGCACGCCGGTGCTCCAATGGCGCAGCGACGACCGCGGCGGTCAAGGGCCTGACCGCCCTACCTGTCTGCGCGCTCTACGCCGGCGACTCCCGTGGCAGCAGCGCTGCGGCTCCCGTTCTTATACATCTGGCGTAGAAGCGGCTTCCCGCCGCTTTTCCCAGTAACGCGGCAAGATGCCGCGTCTACGTGTGGCGCTGGCGCAGAAGCGGCTTCCAGCCGCTTAAGTTGACGCGCATGCGCCAGCGGCGGGAGAGATGCAAGAGGGATTTAGGCGATGACGAAGGCAACCTGTTTGGACAGTTCTGATTTGTCAAGCTATTTTTGAGACACTACACTAGTCCAGCCTTCCGCTTCTCAATTTCAGCTTTTTAGCTTTTTCTTAAAGCAAGCAGCAGCAGCCCCGCCAGCGTAAACAGCCCCGGCTCCGGCGCGGTCTGCACCAAAATCTTCTTGTTACCCGTGTCGATGTTTGCCGTGACGCCAAGTTCAGAGGCATCGTTGACCACGGCAATCTTGTTCCCGCTCAGGCTGCCAGTATAGTTGACCACCGGATAGGTTGTGTTAGGCGCGAGCGTGGAACCTGCCGGAATCACAATGGTCGTCGCTTCACCCGCGGCGCTGGGCAGCGACAGATTGCCGGCGACCTGCACCGTGTCACAATCCGGGGTGGTAATCTTGCAGATAATTTCGCTGTCATTGTTGAGCGTAAGATTGGCGGTGGTCAACGTGCCAATGCTGGTGGTGCCCGGGTCAAGCGCGCCGCCGGCATTGACGGTCGTGGCGCCACCCACCGTACCGCTGCCGCCCAGCGTGCCGCCGAAATTGACCGCCACGGCGCTGCCCGCCGCCAGTGAGCCGTTCACCCGCAGCGTGCCGGCATTGACCGTGGTTGCGCCAGAATAGGTATTGGCTACGGACAGGATCAGCGTGCCCGCGCTCGATTTGAGAATGCTCCCGTTGCCGCTGATCGCGCCGTCGATTGCTATGTCATAGGCATTGTCGGCCGTCAAGGTATAGCCGCCGCTGCCAGTGTTCAAGGTGCCGCCCAAGGTCAAACTACCGCCGGCGACGGTGGACTTGAGCGAGATGGCCGCACCCATGGTCAGGTTGTTGTTGATCGTCTGCGCACTGGCGGAATCGTTCTCGATCAGGGATTTCAGCGTGAGCGCATTACCACCCACGGTGAATGCGGCTGCACCGCTATTGAAGTAAATTGAGCCGAATGCGCTGCCCGCGCTATAATTGACAATGGGGCTGGTGCGCGTGCTGCCGGCGAAGCGCATGACGCCGCTCGCGACGGCAGCGGGATATCGACCGTTGGTCCAGTTCGCATCCGTCATCGTGTCGCTGTTGGCGCCGCCGCCATTCCACGTGCCGTCAGGCGTTATTTCGTTAATTCTCATGGCGTTGAGATAGCCGTTGTTGCCAGCAGAGCCTTTGAATCCAATCCAAATACTGTTGGAAGTTTGCGGCGCGACATTGCTGATCGTGACCACCTTATCCTGATTATGTGCGGAGCCCACACCCACAAGCAGACTGGCCGATGCTACTGCTGTGGCATAGTCATTGGCGGTATAGACGGTATAGACCGTCGTGTTGTCATCGTTGTACTTGTGCGAACCGAAGAAGGTAAGATCGTATACTTTGGCCGAATTAAGCTGCTGAATGGTGAAAGTGGAAGAAACGTAGTAATCAAACGCCGCAGGATAGACGCCGAAATCACCGAGCGCCGTCACATTGATTACCACGTTGGCCACATTATTACTACCGGTGGTTGCGCCGGCCGGGCCGTTATAGCTGTCTGCGCCGGGGGCCGAGCTGAAACCAAAACCAATAAGACTTGATGAGTTGTCGGCATTGAGCAAGTTACTCCAATACTTACTCGAATCCACACTGTTCCAGTAATTACCATTGACGTCAGGATTGCCGGTGCTGGCGCTGCGGTAACTAACGTTATTGCCGAAGTCGATCAAAATTTTTGCTTGGGCAACCGGCGCGAGCAGCAGAATTATCGCCGTGGTTAGGAAACAAAAAAAACGTCTTGTTATCGCCTTGTCTCTCATGGCACGTGTTCTCTGATTATGGTGATTAGGTGGTACAGATCCTCAATTTCATAACAGGTACACCGGTGGTGGCGCGGTGCAACTGGTTGCGGTGGCAGCGCTATTTGTTTGGCGATCCGGCCAACATTCGCATGCGCCATCGATGAACGCCCATAAATATCATTCTCTTTAAATCAAGGGCAGCCGCGGCCCGCGGTCCAGGTCGTGCCGCGGATGCCTCCTGTTTTCACATGTGACTGCTACCTGGTCAGTTTTTTCCAGAAGAGCAGCAGCAGGCCCAAGGCGCCGGCGCCCAGCAGCACCGGTTCGGGAATGACTTCCAGCGCGACTTTGTCGAAATAGATGACGCCGTTGCTGAGCGTGGCCATGCAGATGATTTTGAAGTTGGTCATGCCTTCCGGAAAGGAGGGGATCTCGTTGGTCAGGCAGAACCACTGGTCGCGCACCCCGCCGGCGTTCACATCGGGCATACCATAGGCGGGATCGCCGATCGGATCGTAGGAGTCTGGTTGCTCAAATTTGAGGACGGCGCTGCAACTGTCGTGCAAATCCGGCTGCAGCGCCACGGCCGAGGCATTGCTGGGCGACATCACCCAGCAGGTCGCCATCACATACTGCCCGGCGAGATCATCGGGACAGCGCTGATTGATGTTTGCGTAGTCGTCCGAGCCACCGATGCAGGCGACCGACCACTCGCCATCATACGCGGCCGAGTTGGTGCGCATCATGGCGTGTGGAAACGAGCCATTCCACGGCGGCGGCCAGGCCAGATAGCCGTTTTCAAACGAGCCGTTCTGCACCAGCGTTTTGGGCAGCACCTCCAAGATTACATTGTCATAATAGATCAAGCCACTGCTCATCACGCCCAGCAGCACGACTTTGAAATTGGCCATGTTGACCGGAAACGAATCAACTTGATTGGTCAGGCAAATCCACTGGTCGCGCACGCCGCCGGCGCTCACATCTTTCATGCCGGTCACTTCGTTGATCGCATCGTAGGATCCCGGCTTTTCCAGTTTCAGGATCACGCTGCAGTTGTTGTAAATGCCCGGCTTGCTTGCCACGGCCGAGTCACTGCTGGGCGACATGACCCAGCAGGTCACGCGCACGGTCAGGCCCGAAAGATCACCCGGATAGGCCTGCAACACATTCGCCCACTCGTCGATGCCGCCTTTGCAGGCCATCGACCAGATGCCCTCTTCCGCGGCCGAGTTGGTGCGTATCATTGAGGTGCCGATATTGCCACCCCAATTGTCGGCCCAATGCAGGTAGCCGACTTCAAACGAGCCGTTGCTGATAATATTCTCCGCAACTGCGCCCATGGCGCCGACGACGAGGCAGGCACAAAGGGCAAGCGTGGATCTGGTCTTCATGGTTTCTCCTTAAAAATTAACTGGGTGAACTGGGTGCGCTGCCTTCGCGGCAGAGTGCGCAACCGGTTGTACATATATTTGTATCACAAAACGTGGTTTTTGTCAAGTGCCCGATTAATTTGTTTCGTTGCGAAACAAATTATGGTGCGGCACTGCCGCCGCCGCACGCCGGAGGCTGAGGTAGGGCGGTCAGGCCCTGACCGCCGTTGCTGCATGCGCGTCGCACGCCGGTGATACAATGGCGCAGCGACGAGCGCGGCGGTCAAGGGCCTGACCGCCCTACCTATGTGCTGCGCGCCGCACGCCGTGCGGCGAATGCAGCGTCTGCGTTCTGCACCTCTGCCACCATAAATTCTCGTGCCGCACGAGAATTTAGTGATGTGCTGCACGCCGCACGCCGTGCGTCGGCTACGGGCGGAAACACACGTGCGCAGCAGGAGTTTCTGCATGTAATGAACGTGGGAGCCGCCTCCGTGCGGCGAATGCAGCGTCTGCGTTCTGCACTTCTGCCACCATAAATTCTCGTGCCTCGAGAATTTAGTGATGTGCTGCACGCCGATCACATCTTTCGGCGGATGGCACCGCGCACGGAGCCGCCGACAATTTCTGCACCTCTGCCACCATAAATTCTCGTGGCGCACGAGAATTTGTGATGTGCTGCACGCCGTGCCGGGAACGCCGATCTCCCGATCGGCTGATGGGAGATGTGATCGCCTGATCGCATCTTTCAGTGAAGGGCACCGCACACAGAACCGCTGGCAATCTCTGCACCTCTGCCACCATAAATTCTCGTGGCGCACGAGAATTTAGTGATGTGCTGCGCGCCGCACGCCGTGCGTCGGCTACGGCCAGAAACACGCGTGCGCAGCAGGAGTCCAGAACTCATGACATGGCATGGCCAATGTCTGGCAACTGGTATGTGTTATTCACCCACGGCGCGAGGTCGTGGGGGTCTGGTAGGAGAGATGAATATCCCAAAACGCAATGATTCACGAGCGGCAATCGACAGAAATTGAAGAGTGACGATCAACGAAGCAAGAAGAATGAAGTGCGGCATGGGAACGGCTTCAGGCAGCGACTGAAAGCCGGACCCGGCCGCACCGACTACCTTCTGCCTCTGCGGCGGCGGGACGCCTGCCGCGCGGCGCACCATGCCCCCAGCAGCAACGCAAACCCGCCCAGCGGCTCGGGGATGACATTGAACGGCGCACTGATGGCGGCGCCCAGCGTGCCGCCAGTCGCGGCGGCAAACCACTTGTTGCTCAGGTACGTCTCCACCGCGGCGCTGTCGGCCGCGCTCAGCGCGGTGTTGTACACCAGCACTTCGGCCACGTCGCCTTCCCAGCCGTTGTCAACCGTGCCGGGCGAGGGTTCGAGCCGGCCGCCGATGGTGACATCCGTGATGCCATACGTGTAGGGGCTGATGCCGTTGACGATGCTGGCGCTGTTATTGCGCGCCGCGCCGGTGGCCTCGAGGATGCGCAGCGTGGCCGCGCCGGCATTGTCGATGAAGGTCAGCACAAAGGGCGTCAACAGCGCGGGCACTGCAACATTGGCCTGCATCGGCGTGGCCGGATGATTGCGTTGAATCCCAAGCGGGTACGGCGCGGTTTGACTGCCGTCGGCGAGCACGACCACGCCGGCCGTGCCGTTGCCATCGGTTTGGCCGGTCGTGCTGAAGCTGACCGGGCCCTGCCAGCCAAAACTGTTGTTGCGTTGGCGCAGCACGGCAAAATAGGTCATCTGATTGCCGCCGTTGGTGTATGAATTCAGGCCGATGTTGCCGAGATAGGTGCAACCGACGCCGTAGCCGCTGCCGTTTTTGCTGAAGGTCAAGACGGGTTTGCTGCCGATGTAATTCGTGCGCCACGGCTGCAAGCCGGCGGTGTTTTGTGAAAACCAGAGGTTGGCGCCGGTGGTGCCGCCGCTGCCTTTGTTCTTCCAGGATTGGACGCGGCTGCCGTCGAGCGTCAGGGTGGCCGGGTCGTTGGCATCCAGCCAGAGCATGGCGCCGGCAATTGGATTCGTGACGGCGGTGGCGGGCGCGGTCGATGCCACGAGCTGATTGCTGACGCCGGCTATGTCAATCGCCAGATTGCTGCAGATGACCACGCCATTACCGGCGCCGGTGCCAATGTCATAGACCGTTGTGCCGGACAGGTTGCCGGTACCGTTCGTGAGCGCGAGGTAGACCGTCACGCTGGCCGGCAAGCTATTGGTGCTGGGCGAACCGGCCGCATCCACGGACTGGATGACCGGTTGCTGGCCGAAGGGTAGGCCGACCTCGGCCGCGCCGGGCTGCGTCGTGAATGCCAGCGCCGCAACCGGGCCAATGACCGCGTTGACGGTGAAGCTTGCGCTGTTGGTCGTCGCGCCGGGACTGCCGGCGACACTGGCTGTCAGCACTTTGGCGCCGGGCTGGCTCACGCTGATGTCATTGAAGTGCGCAATGCCGCTGCCGTCGGTCATGCGGCTGAGCGTGCCGGCCAACGCGCCACTGCCGCTGCCGAGCGCGAGCGTCACCGTTGCGCCGCTGACCGGCGCGTCATTGGTGTCAACCGCCCTGACCTGCACTTCCGGCGTGATGACCGCGCCTTGCTGGACGGTGCTCGGTTGCTGCACAAACGTCAGTTGCCCCACCGATGGCTGCGATGCGTTGAGCACTTCCACGACGACGTCATCGTAGAACACCTGGCCGCCACTGTTCAGCAAGCCATAGATGACCAGCGAGAAATTGGCCATGTTGGTCGGGAACGAATCAACTTGATTGGTGATGCAAATCCACTGGTCGCGCACGCCGCCGACACTGACATCCGGCAAGCCGTATACTTCCTGGATGGCATCGAACGAGGGCGCCGGCTTCTGAAACTTGAGGATCACGCAGCAATTGCTGTACAGGGCCGGCTTGCTGGCCACGGCCGAGGCACTGCTGGGCGACATGACCCAGCAGGTGGCGCGCACGGTCTTGCCCGCCAGATCCACTGGGCAGACTTGTTGGATGTTGGCCCACTCATGCACCCCGCCTTTGCACATCTCGGCATAGCTGCCGGTGTGGGCATACAGATTGGTGCGCATCATTGCGCTGGGAATGGTTCCTTGCCAGACGGTGGCATACGGCCCGTCGCCGAGTTCGAAGGTGCCGTTGCTGATGACGTTTTCCCCAAATGCGGCAC
>Ga0247841_10007610_pt1 | contig 16001 bp, 16 predicted proteins | sample LaCruzMarch2015__2_FD_192410 | JGI IMG/M metagenome (GOLD analysis project Ga0247841, IMG submission 192410) | Freshwater microbial communities from meromictic Lake La Cruz, Castile-La Mancha, Spain - LaCruzMarch2015_18m | ecosystem: Environmental > Aquatic > Freshwater > Lake | place: Spain...
GTCTGCGAACCCATAAGCAATCTCTTGCGCGTACGCGTTTTCGGAGCGTGTCAGCTCTTGGGTTTGCACCTGGAGGAACACAACCACTGCGGTCACAAACACCATGAAGAAGAACGCGGCATACGCGAGCAGTTCTACTGCGGCTTGCCCTCTAAGCAAGAGACTGGCAGTGCTATCTGAACAGCACCTGTCCGCTGCCTGTGTCGGCTCTCTATTGGTATGTGATTTTGACAACATCATCATCATTCACCAGTTTTATGGTCTGAAGCCCGGCTCCTCGTTTTCCCGTCAAATCGCCAGTTATATTTGCAAACGTGGTTGCCACGATGTCTTGCCGGTATCCATTCGAATCCAGCGTGAGCACCACAACCCCATTGCCCACGATTGCATTAGTTACACCTTGCGGATAATTCACCACAATATATTTTCTTGCGCCCGGGCCCTGCAGATAGATTTCTCCCGCATTGTCCGCAATGGTGCGCGCGGTGGCTTTTGCCTGCATAATCGAAGTCTTGGAGAGTTCATTATTTGAAGCTGAAAGGAAAAGGAAGGCAATGGGTATGATGAACACGAGCGCAAAACCAACAAGCACAAGCATTTCGGTCGTTGCCTGCCCCCGCATAGAATTTCTATTGTGCACTGTCAATGCCTGCCCCCGCACGGCATTCCTGTCGCAATCAACAGGTTGCTCGTGAACGAGTGCCGTGTTGCCGCAATGGCATCCATGCATTGTGTTTCCACTCATTTTTTCACCATTAATCGCAAACCGCAGATGCGGGTGCCCCGCAGGAAATCAATGCCGAACCATATCTGTTGGCAGCATCGTTTGAAAGCCTGAACTTGCCCACTCCGATGTCAGTAGCATCAGGATTGGATGCTATGCACATTTCCTTGCTCTTGCAGCCCATCATGCCCTTTATCTTCGGGCCAGTGGTGATACTCGGATCTGCGTAAAACTCCCAGTCCAGGCGCGAATACATATCTGCATTCTTATTGTCCTTCCCGCCAGCCCACTGGCCCACCACAAAGCTTTCTATGCCCAGCCCCTCGGTGTTTTGAATAGGCGCGCCTGCAAGCATCCTTTGGAAAAATGACGGCCCCTCTCCTTTCACATAAAAGCCGCATATTGCCATGTCTCGCAGCTTGGTGATGTCCCACACTCGGTGGTATCCTCCATTCATTTTTTCATATTTGTCGTCATTTTCATTGTCAATAAGCACAAATCGCTCGGTAATACTTCCGCCCACCAGTGCTCTTGTTACAGGTGTCACGCTATTCGTATTCCAATTGTTCACCGCAATGACAGGTACATCTACTTGGTTGTTGTTTTGGAAAGAATCCCATACTGTTGCTGGGCAGCCAGGTCCAGCCTCCGTCTTTCTCATGCAGTTAAGGCATTTTGTCTGCGTTGTGATATTGCACCCAGTTATTGGGTCAAAAGTCGTAGTAAGAACCGGTTCTTCAGTGACAATCACCGCGCCATATGAATTAGCAATGCCTGCCAGGCTATCATTGTAATCGCTCACAAGTATGTATTGTTTGAGATTGGTGATGGTGGCGCCATCTCCCGTGTCGGGTATCTCATCTAGGGTTTGTTCTGTAATTGGTCCGAAGAACCAGCCACTGCCCTCGTCTCCATCCTTCATCTTGATTGGTTTTACATCTGCAGGAACATTGTACGCATCCAGCTTGAAAATCTGTTTTTCAGTTGCCAATTCACGTTGCCCGTTCGTGCGCACCATATCGTTCCTGCTTATCATCGGGTCCAAAAATCCTGAAATCGAGAAGTTGCTTTTAACATGCATAGTCTTGTTTTGGCGCATAGTGCCTTCTTTGTCCGTGATGTTCATGTCCAAATCAAACGATATGCCCACGGTCCATGCATCAATCTGCCGATAGCTGAAATTTTTTGCCTCGGAGAAATTTATGTCAAAACCCATTGTGTTTACTGCGGCAGCAACCTTTTCCTGCCAGCCTCTTATGGTATAAGAAATCTTCTCCTCGGAAGCGTAATCGATTTTGCGCCCGTCGTTTGGCTCACTTGTTCCGTTGAGCATGAGCTTGAAAATAGTTCTATTCACCATGGCGGTATGTGGGTTGTTGTCCGGCGCACCATCATTATCGCGTATAAGGGGAGTTTGGGCGTTGGAAGTGTAATTCACCAGCTTGTAAGTCGCGTAGAATGCAGATGCATTTGCAAAATCAGTAAGTGTTTGGTCTGAGAGGCTGGCAAGAATCGACCTCACCGCCTCTCCCTTGAAGCGCTGCGACGCGCGGTAATCCGCCTGCTCGAATGTTTTTACCCAAATCTGCACGGTCATGAGCACAAGGGAAAGCATGGCCAGTGCCATGACTGCGAAGAAAAAGCCGCTCCTTGCCCTTTTTGTTGTTTTTATCATGTCATCATCACGTATAGACTATCAGTCTTACTACTCTCACTGTGTTTGTGCCAACGCGGAAATTTGATGTTGTTGTGTTGCAAGGTGTTGTATCACATTGCGCGGCATAGATGGAGTTTCCGTATTCATCCACCCCATAGCCTCGGCACCCTGCATGGCAGAACGGCGACTGCCCGGGCATTGGCTTTAACGTATATGCTGACAGGAATGTGGTTGCGGATGCCTGCAGTTTGGTGAAGTTTTTTCCGCATCTGTCCGAACCATAGTTACAGCCGTTTGTTCCCGCGTCGTAAAGTGGTATCCAGCTATCGACGCCTGGCATCTGTACGCTGTCAAGATCCAGGTATTCCAGCCTATAGCCGTATCCTTTCGGTATTATGGGGTGGTCTGTTTCCCCACCCGCCACTTTCACCATTATGTCATGTATATTCGAAATGTCCCCTATAAGAATCCTCTCAAGGTAAGTCTGTGCAGGCGCACTTCCAATTGGGGAATCGCCGCTCGTGGCAAGCACCTGCAGCGTGTCATACGCGAGGATGTGCGTTGCCTCAAGCTCGGCGTAGTATGGCTTGGGCGTGCCAATTGTAAAAATGAGAAGATTGATTGTAATCATGATAAGTACGAACGCCACAAAAGCGTCCAGTGAGAAAACAAAGCCCCGCGCACACATGAACTCATTTCCACAAGAATATAATATAAAGTATATGTTGTCGCGCCGCCGTACTCCCCCTTTCTCGCAAAATGAAACGAAACCATTTTAAAATGGCAGATTTTAATCACCCTGCCTCGCGACTTGGAATTGTGCGACTGTAGTCTAGCCTGGTAGGACTCGAGGTTGCCAAGGCTTTTCGGCATTGATTCTTGCGGAATTGGCCGCATAAATCTCGTAACCCGGGTTCAAATGACAGCCCAAGGGGGATAAATATGCCCTCTTAGTCCGTCTCTGCCCAAACCCCCAACGAATGCGGGTTTGTGGCTTTGAAAATCCCGGCGGTCGCATCCTTTTTTTTATAAATAGCTAGCGCAAGCCCGTGTCTCACAAAGAAGAAAGGAAATACGCGCACGAGAGCGTGTCTCCCAATCCTACAGTTTCCACTGGTTTTTCTACGAAATTTGCCCCGTATATGTCAATCTCGGAAAGAGTGGCGCATCTGCCATGTTCAGCGCGAAACGATGCGCATTTGCGCGCGAACGACAAGGCAGCATCACCCGTCTTCTCTTTTGGCAGCACTTCCTGGGCGTTTTGCGAGTGGAATAGCACTGAATTTGCCTTTTGTGCAAATTCATCCAATCCCACCCCAAAAGAGGAAAGCTCAGTATCGTTCAAGCCCACCATGTCGAACAGATGAAGCTCCTCCAAAAACATGTCTCGCACATCTGGCTTTTGGAATTCGCCAAGTTCGCAGAAAATCCGCAATGACGGTGTTATCTCTTTCCACGTGCGCAGTTCCTTTAGGAACTTGCCCATTCTTCCAATCGTTGGGAGAAGATGGAAGCCGCTGACAAACGCATGGCTTATCGAGGGCAGTTCAATCCTGATTTTCTCGCAGAACAGGCTGTCTGGATGCAGCGGCTGCGGGTCATACGATGCAATGAAACGCGTGCGCGTTTCCGCGTTTTCGAAAACAAAATGGTGCGCGTCAGATTTTTCATTCTGTATCGTGTTTGCAGGCGCAAATCCCATCTCGGTTGCCATCATCACTTTCTTCGGGTGCGTAAAAAGCCGCAGCAAGTTTTCTGATGCATAGTTGGAGTGGAGAAAACATTCCACGCCGAGTGCGGATGCCAGCTGTGCAGCATTTCCTGCCTGCCCTCCGACAATCTTCCGCGCGCCCTTTGTTTCAGAAAGCAGAAAATTGCACGTCTTTATGTCTATCGAAACCTCTCGCTGCACGCCGTAGGCAAAGCATTCGTCTATCTGCGAGGCAAGTGTGGGGGCAAAATCGCCTATCTGCTTAAGTTCTTCCTCTGTTGGAAAGCAGTGGTGGTCGATATTTGCGTTGAATGCGAAAATCGCGCGCGAGGGAAGCTGCATAATGGGGTTTGTACATGCTTTTTAATATTGGTATTCCCGAATTAGTTGCATGCGGTTGTTATATTCGGTTCATCACCGAATGACAAATCCGTGGAATGCGGCTATCAGATTTGCCTGTGCTCTTTTCCCTGCGGGAAAAGGCATCCTTTTTGCCTCCTGGCAAAAAGCGGACGACAAATGCTAGCCGCCTGCGCGGCTATGGTTCAGTGGTAGAATTCTGGCTTCCCAAGTCAGAGATCGGGGTTCGATTCCCCGTAGCCGCAAATTTTCCACGCATTTTTTCCCTTTGGGAAAAAAGCGCCCCTTTTTACCGCGAGGCAAAAAGAGGGCAGAAAATTTGGGCGCGTTTTCCGCGAGGAAAATAGCGCCGCCAATTATTTTCAAAATGGTGGTGTATCTGGGCGTGAAAATCTCGGTGATAAAAAATAGGCGCAGTTTCCTCCAGCTTGACACGCGCGAGCTGATGTCCCATATAAATTTGCTCATTGGCGAACACGCCTACATACTGACAAACCACCCGTTCAACATGAAGGAAGAGGACGCCTGGAAGCACACGCGCGCGGCAGAGATTGCCGCTGGCGACAAGATGGTGGTAATTGCGCAGGACGGCAAGTGCGTGGCTGGCATATGCGAAGTAAAGCGCGGCAAGGGCAAGGAAAGATACAACATGAACTTTTCCATGAGCGTTGACGAGCGCTATCGCGGGCACGGACTAGGGAAAGCCATGGTGAAGCGCGCAATAGCGGAGGGAAAAAAGGCATGGAAGCCCCACAAGATATTTCTCTTCTACGAGGAAGGCAATGCGCCTGCGCGGCAGCTTTATGAAAGCCTTGGCTTTCACGAGACAGTGCGCCTGAAGGGTTATATTTACCACTATGGCAAGTTCATTGACAGGATAATGATGGAAATCAAGTGAGGGAAAAAATGAAGCACATACATGTCGCAGCGCTCGAGCCTGACTCGGAATTCGCCAAGAAAATCGGCAAAAAGGGCAGCGAGAGCGATTTTACCATCTATAACTGCAAGGAAGGCGACAAGGTAATATGCCTCTATCACGCAAGCAAATACCCTGAGAAGATACAGCCCCTGCTCTACGCGCTCTCGCTTTCCGACGCCGCATATTTCCGCCCATCTGCCATTGATAAGCTTGCAGGCGAGATGCTTGTGGCATGCGCTGTTTTTGGCAAACCCTTAATCGTGCTCTCGGATCGCGTGGGGCGTGGCGACATCGAGCCCCTCATCAAATCCGCAGGCGTGCAGCAGTACGAATTTTTCGACGGAGACGCAAACGCCTTGCGCGAAAAGCTCCTAACAATCCCCACCTCCAAGAAAAACGAGGGAAAAACAGAAGTGATAATCGATTCATGCTTTGCCGTGAAGGGGATAGGCACAGTTGCCCTTGGCATTGCACAGCAGGGCACGGTGCGCGTGCACCAAAAGCTTTTCTTTCTTCCGTCCGGCATGGAGGCTGAGATAAAGTCCATTCAGGTCCAGGACGTGGACGTCAAAGAGGCGGAGGCGGGGAGTCGCGTCGGGCTTTCATTGCGGGGGCTTGAGGCGGAGGATGTGAGCAAGGGCGACTTGGCGGTGGAGGAGAAATTTCCAGCAGCAAATAAAATAGAGGCAACCATAACCCTTACCAAATTCTACAAAGGCGACATCACAGTGCCGCAGTTCTTCGTGCTCTCAGGTTTGAAATATGTTGCCTGCAAGGCAAAAAAGCTCGAGAACGGAAAATTCGAAATAGAGCTCACCGCGCCCATGTGCCTGCGGCAGGGCGAAACGCTGTGCGTTTTCCTTCCCGAGGCAATGCCGCGCACAATCGGGAGCGCGAGGGTGGAGAAAATAATATCGTAACTTTTTTTTAAGTGCGCAAATCCCGTGAACTACCCGCGCCTAGGCATCTAAATCTTCTTCTGCATATATGCGCCTACAAGTGCATAGCCTGTTTTCCTGTAGTAGCCGCGCGCGCCGGGTCCAGAGAGAACTGATATTTTTTCCGCACTCGTTTCCTCTCGTGTTATTCTCTCAGCCTCGGCAAGAAGTTTTGCTCCCAACCCTCTGTGCTGCTCTTTTTCAGCAGAGTGCTCGCCAATCGACGCCTCCTGCCCGTATACGTGGAGCTCGCGCACAATTGCGGAGGACGCAAGCTCATCTCGGTGTGGTTTATGCGGAATCCTCAATCTCAAAAAGCCGGCAATAAGGTCCTGCGCTTCATCCTCAAACGAGATGAAAATTTCCCGCCCCCCCGATGCAGAATATTCCGACCTCTTCATTTCCAGCCGCAGCTTTCCGGCAATTTTTCCCTTTCTCTCCTCGCTCCCAATCTCCCTGCAGCGTATGCACCTGCACTTCTCTCCCCTTTCCAGCAGCAGTTTGTCAACAATTTGTCTCAGGTTCGAGTTCTTCACACCCGCTGCAACAAGTGGGGACGGGATATCTCGCTGTATGCGGGGTATCCTCACATAGGGCGGAATGAAGCGCGTGGCGTTTGCAATCACTTCTGCCGCCTCTTCTGTGGAATAAGGTAAAAACTCGCCTTGCTTCCACATGGCGTGCAGAGGGGTGCCCTGCATCACAAGCACAGGGTAGATTTTCACCATGTCCGGCTGGAAGCGTGTGTCTGAGAAAAGCGTCCTGAAATAGCCGACATCCTGCTTCGGGGTTGCAAACAAGCCCGGCATCATATGGTAGCAAATCTTGAAGCCAGAGTCGCGAAGCACGGAAGTGGAGCGCGCAACATCTGAAACAGTGTGCCCGCGCAGCACCTTGCGATAAACCGCGTCTGAAAGCGTCTGTACTCCCATCTCCACTTGCGTGCCGCCCATCGAAAGCATGGCATCTGATTCTCGTATCATGCCAAAATCCGGGCGCGTCTCAAATGTCACGCCGATCGCGCGGTGTGGCGCGCGCTCGTTCGCATCAATCGCGGCGCGAAGCGTGCGCGCTTTTTTTCCATTGAGCGTGTCAAACGCCTCTTTCATGAATGCCTGCTGCTTCAACACATGCGAGCAAAGAAAAGTTCCGCCCATCACAATAAGGTGGCATTTGTCCGTGCCATGTCCCTGCGCAGTGTATTGTGAAATGCGTGCCTCCACCTGTTTTTTGGCGGAATAGCCGCACTCAATCGCCCTCATGGTGGTGGGCTCAAAGCCAGTATAGGATTGCGGTGCATTCTCCCCTTTTGGGCAATAGATGCACCTGCCCGGGCAAGGCGTGGGCGGCGGCATGAGGGCAATGGGCGAAACTCCTGACAGCGTGCGCGTTGGGGACTTGAGAAGTGCACGGCGAAGCGCATTCTCTGTGCTTGGAACAAATGCAAGCATTTCGGAATTCTTCAAGTAGCTTATGCCGTGCGCAAGCGACATTTTATTTTTCAGCCGTTCAATGCTCTGCATCGGATTTTTGACAAGCGCATCCGCAGCCTCCTTTGCCGCCTTCCTTCGCTCTTTTCCCCCGAAGCTTCGCTTTTTCGGGGAAAACTTCGGCAGACTGCCGTTTGTCTCCATCAGCCTTGCGGCTGAACGTGCGTTGCTTGCTTTGGCAGCCAAATTGACACACCTTAGGGCAAAAAGTTCGAAAGCAGGCCAACAATGAAGTATAGTGGCGCCTCTGCGGAGGGAAAGAGGAGCACGCCTCGGTTCACTGCCTTGAAGTCGGAAAGCAAATCCGTATTCACGCGAAGCGTCACAGGCACATCTGCCCCTATCTTGTCGCTTGAGGACGAGCGCGCCCAAATCTTCACGTCGTAGTCTGCCTCGTCGTCTCCCACAACTTCATAATTCAGCGTTTTTGTGGTCTGCGATGGGATATATATGCTCCTGCGGAACTCCCAAGTGCGGACACCTGTGGAGCCCACAACGAATATATCATTTGCCATCCCCTTGTTTGAAATCGTTATCGTGTACCTTGCGGGCTGCCCTGCGCCCGTGTTTATGCTTACTGGGTAAACAGTCATGTCCATCACATCATGCGTGACTGTCACAGTTGCGGTGAATTCCACATCGGCGCCAAGCCCCCTGTCACCAGCCTCATCCCAAAGCCGAAGCGCAATCACATAATTCCCATCCTGCGCGTCTTTTGGAACTGTGATGTCTGCCTGAAGAGGGGTTGCATAAAGCTTGGAAGGCTCAGAGCTCCATCCATCTGGAAGGGCGCTTGCTGAAAGTTGATCATATGCACCGCCTATTCCATATGGCCCACCCGTTGCCACCTTTGGGGCTACCACAATGGAGAATGTCTGCCCCGGCCCCACGTTGCCTATGTTGATTGTTGAGCCATGCTCCACTTGTGCCGATACAGGCGCAAGCACGCTCAATGCGAACGCGCACGAAAACAGAGCAACAAACGCCGAAATGAAAACCAAAAGCCTCATAACATCCACTCCTAGTGGATTCTCACGCCAAGGATTAAAACCATTCCTGGTGAAGTCCCCTCATGAGATTGTTTACCTTCGCAGCTGCACTGGCGCTGTTGTTTTTGATATCTTGTGCATTCGCTGTCTCCCCCCTACAGATGTTCATCACCTACTCATTCGAGCCCGATGCAGGTGTGACGTATATCTCTCTCCTTTGCGAGGGCAATTACTATCTTGTAAGCTCAGGCGGACGTGAAATGTATGTCGTGGATGATTCGAACGGAAGCACGGTCCAGGACATTTCAAAGCTCACTGCCCTGCTTAAACAGGACGCGCAGAACCGCGCTTCGTACGAGTCAAAAATCTCATCGGCGATCTCATTTCCATCGCTTGTGAACGCGGCAAAGGAAACAAACGAGGCAGAATGTCTGCAGTACATCGGGGACGACGGAGATCCTGGGTGCACTGGCCGGGAAAGCTGCCTTGTTTCATGCTTGTCTGTCCCTCAGTGCGAGCTCATTGTCCATTCTGACGGTTTTCTTGAAGCTGTGATGGACTGGGATTTCAAGCGCAAGGAGTTCTCCTCCCTTCTTGGTGCTTACTCGGATGGAATAGATGCCATCCGCTTTGACTCGCAGGCAATTGAGAATAAAATATCCATTCTTTCCAACCTCTCCTCCCTCGCCGCAAACATGTCCCAAAACAGCATCTTCCTTGCAAAAACAGATGCTGGATGTGTCGGGCCAAATGCCACCTTGCGCTGCTACGAGTACTGTCCACAAATAGACTATTCCGCCTCGCGCATCTCATCTCAATCACAAGACCTCGCCTCGCTGAAAACTGCGCTTTCCGCAATAGCAAGCCAGCGCGCACGCGCAGAGGCAATAATAAACCAAAGCGCGGAAAACAACGCCTACCTGTCATCGCGCGGCAAGGACTATGAGGACTTTCGTCTCAGGATGAAGAACGACATTCGCACTCTCAAGGCAGAGTCAGTCGAGCTTGCAAAGACGGTGACGGATCCCAAGGTAGCATCATTGATTTCACAGCTTGAGAACATATCTGCAAAAGCGAAAAACTATTCCGAAGCAGGCTATTACAAAAAAGCGCTTGCCCTGCGCTCGCAGTTCGAGTCGCTTTCCAACACCACCTTTGACTTGGTGGACATTGACAACGCGCAATATGTCTCCTTTGCGCTTGAAATGGAAAGCTTTTCCGAAAAGGTAAAAAACAGTGCATGGCTGATCGGCAATGAATCCGTCTCCTATTACGGTGCAAATCTCTCCTCGCTCAAGGCGAATTACAGCGCCCCTCTCACTATCTCCAATTTATCCGAGGCAAACACCACGCTGTCCGTGTTAAGCGCCTCGCTTGCGGCTGAAACCGCTTCAAAAGCAGTGCAGGCGGGAAATGCATCTCAACCAGTGCAACTGCCTGTTCCACCTGCCACACAACAACAGCCAATTATTCCTGACTTTGTCTGGATCGCGGCAATTGTGTTTGCCGCGGTTTTGGTATCCCTCTTTTTTGCACGCTACAAGAAGCGTTCAGCCTAGCGTGCCGTTGGCATCTCTCCCGACGCAGTGGATGGGGTGAGGTTTAAATAGGCTTGCCCCAATAGATGACACATTCGGACAGGTTATAGGAGGGTTTTATCATGAAAGGCATTCTTTCAGGCAACAGGCGCGGCGTTCACACAGCATACACCAACCAATATGTCGTGGAGATAGATGGTGTTGCCGACCGGGCATCTGCAAACGGAGTGATTGGCAAGCGCGTGTGCTGGAAAACAACGACTGGCAAGGAAATAGTGGGTAAAATATCAAAGGCGCACGGAAACTCCGGCGCAGTGCTTGTCCGCTTTGACAAGGGTCTGCCTGGTCAGGCAATCGGCACTGAAGTTGACATTTCCTGATTTTTTTATTTCCAATTTTTTTCCTTTCTGTTTGTGATATAATGCAGGCAAAACCTTACCGTTTCTTGGAGCATACTGCCGACATACTGTTCGAGGCATACGGCAAGTCTTACAGCGAGGCTTTCCAGAACGCTGCGCACGCCATGCTGTCTATTTTTGGCACGGCTGGGGAAAGCGAGCGCGCGGTTTTTTCAGTGACTGCACACAATATTGAAGAGCTCACCGTTCAGGCATTGGCTGACTTGCTTGCCTACATGGACACGCACGAAATCGTCTTCTCCAAAGTGCAAGTCTCCTCTTTCGATGCAAAGAAAAACCGCATCGAATTTACTGCATTCGGGGAAAAGAAACAGCCGCGCGACACAGTGAAGGCTGTCACTTACCATGAAATGATGGTAAAAGAAGACAAGGGCGGCTGGACAATCAGGATACTTTTGGATGTGTAGTGCGATCATTTCCCGTTATTTTCTTCCTTCACCTGCGCAGGTGCTTTTTTCTGGACAAGGGGCAGCTTCACGTAGTATATTTCGTCCTCGTCTTTGAGCACCACGGGGTTTTTGGAAATCGCATTCACGTCAAGAAGGAACACGCCCTGCGTAAGCACCTTGATGTTCTCAATATCGTCGTTGGTAAATGAAGTGCGCGCGTAATAGGCAGAAGGCACTTTCCCTTCCTGCCCTTCAGGCGTTTCATATGCCTTGTCCTTTGCTGTTTCAGGCACTGCAAAAGTAGATGCCTCGCCAATGCTGGCGGCAGCTGGATTTCCGTTGCCCACCATACCTGCGCCATTGTTGCCTTCAGCGACTGCGTTTGCCGCCGTTGCGCCTTTGCCGCCGTTTCCGCCCGTGCCAGTTGTGCCTGCAAATCCGCCGTTTCCACTCTCTGCGTCGCTATTCTCTTCTGCCACCACTATTTGCGCTATCTGACGGTCAAACACGAAAACTTTGGAGCCGCATGGGCAGCCCGCATCTATTTCCTCAAGGCTGGATGCCGCCCTGCCGCATTTTGAGCATTTGTGCATGTTTTTCCCATCCAATTCACGAGAGCTTGTTTGCTATTGTGGAATAAAGCCTGGTAAGGTTTTCTCCTGTCATCGCCGAGACTTCAACACATTCATAGCCCGGGAACGCCTCCCTGATCCTCTGTGTGTTGGCATTGGGCAAATCTATCTTGTTTGCCACCACCACAATTGGGATGTCTCGCGCCTCAATATTCCCTATTATTGTGATATTGACTTGCGTATATGGATCTTCTGTCGCATCAATCACAAAAAGTGCGGCATCTATCTTGTCCAGGCTTCGCACTGCCTCGACAACGCCAAGCGTCGCCTCCCGCGCCCTCTTCTGCGCGTCTTCCTTTGCAATGCCATATCCTAAAAAGTCGCGATAATCAACTTTCACTGCAATTCCCGGCATGTCAAGAAGATTCATGGAAAGCGTGAAGCCCTTGAGTTTCAGTGTCATGTTCTCCTTTTTTTGCACGCGCCTTGTCTCGTGCGGCACAGGGCTTACTGCGCCCATGGGCTCATCTGCCAAATCCACACATATCCTGTTTGCAAGAGTAGTTTTTCCGACGTTCGGGCTTCCGTATATGCCAAGACTCACTGCCTTTTTCTTTTTGAATATGCTTCTAAGCCAACCGAGTACCCAATCAAACATTATACCACGCGTATCTCTCTTTCCATGGTAAAAAAATATAAAGCAAGGTATATGCCTTGCTTGCGATTTCGCAGTTATCCTCTGATTTTGCCCCGTGCAAACCTTCCAACAACATCCGGCAGCCCGACATGCTCCCTCTCAAGTATCTTTGCGGCAGCTTCATCAGCGCTCTTGCAGTCCGAAATATCTACTTTTTCCCAATGTATTATTCTCCCGCCGTCAAGTGATTCGTCCACAAAGTGTATTGTGTAGCCCGACTCCTTCTCGCCGGCATCAAATGCATCCTTCTGCGCACGCGCACCTGGATATTTCGGAAGAAGCGAAGGATGGATATTTATCATCCTGCCTGCATAGCGCGAAAGCAGCTCCTTGCTCTTTATCACTTTCATGTAGCCTGCAAGCACCACCAAATCAGGCTCAAGTTCCAGAAGCTTTTTCATCACACCCGCATCCAACTCATCTCGTGAGGCATGGGGTACGAAAAAGGCAGGTATGCCGTTTTCCTCTGCGCGTTTTGCCGCCGCCGCATCCGGGTTGTCTGTTATCAAGCCTGCTATGAAAACGTCGAGCGTTCCTCTTTTCACAGCATCAACAATGGACATAAAGTCGCTCCCCCTGCCTGATGCCAAAACAACAATCCGAAATTTCCTGCTTCTGCTGTCTACCTCTGGCTCGCCGCACCTTATGATTTCGCTCTGAGTTACCACCATGTCGACCGCAACATCGTGCGGTTCATCTGGCACATGCTCTACGATCTGCATGTCGTATGCCAAACCTATCTTGCAGCCTTTCACTTTCTTCAAAAGCGAGTCATAATAGCCCATGCCATATCCTAGCCTGTGTCCGCGCCTGTCAAACGAAACGCCTGGCACAACAACAATTTCCACCTCTTCCGGCTGTACACGCCTCTCGGGATTGCGCGCAGGCTCCATTATGCCAAATGTGCCCTCTGAAAGCTCTTCAACGCTTTTTATCTCATAAAGTTCCAGCACATGCTCTTCTTTCATGGTGACTGGAAGCGCCACCTTTTTGCCAAGCGAAAGTGCGCTTCTGATTATCCCGTTCGTGTGCACTTCGCCTCCCTTGGAGGCATAAAGCAATACGCAGCGCGCGGAATCAAACGAAGGCAGGCGCAAAAATCTGTCCATTATCTCAATGCAATTCACATGCCCGCCTGACGAGTGGTGCGCCTCCCGCTTCGCAAGCATTTCCTTCCGTAAGGCATCTTTCATGTTTTCACGCTCATCTATTGTGCCACTCTTATTTTATCCCTTCCGTATATCTCGGCCAGTAAATATATCGAGCCTGCCACCACGACCAGTCCGTTCTTTCCGGCAATCCTCTTTGCGCGCGCAAGCGCCTTTGCTGCAACCCTCGCAAGCTGGAAATGCCGCGCACCCGCATCTTTTGTAGCTTTCCCAAGATTGGCAATCGTTTCTCCCCTTTCAAGCTTCACCTCTGTAATCACGATCTCGTCAAACAGAGGGGCAAGCGTGCGCAGGACAGTCTGATAGTCTTTGTCCTTCATGGCGGAAAACAATAATACCTTTTTTTCTGCGCGCATTGCTTTCACTTCAAAAGCAAGTGCCGCCGCTGCTTCAGGGTTATGTGCGCAATCTGCAATCACAACTGGTGTTCGCCCCATTTTCTGCAGCCGATAGGCGGGCTTTGCACGAGTCAACCCTCTCTCAACAGCCTTTCTTCCCACGCCGAGCAAGGAACATGCGACAAGCGCGCATTGTGCATTTGACACCTGGAACTTCCCAGGCGCAGAGAGGAAAACCGAGTATTTGCCCCCATATTCCGCATCAAATGAAAAACAGCCTCTCTTTTCGCGCAAATTCGAAATGCCTGTATCATCCTCCACAAAAATCGCGATTGCACCAGCATGCGCGCACTCTTTTGCAACTGCGAGTCCTGCCCTGCCAGAAACCACGCCGCACACTAACTGCTTTCCCTTTCTCGCAATTCCGCACTTCTCATGCGCGATTTTCTCAAGCGTGTTTCCAAGCACATCTGCATGCTCAAGCGAAAGCGAAGTGAGCACTGAAACATCTGGCTCCACTGCATTGGTGGCATCCAGCCTTCCTCCCAGTCCAACCTCAAGCACAGCATAATCTACTTTTCTCTTTTCAAAAATAACAAGCGCCATTGCGGTCACAACCTCGAAAAAAGTCGCCTCTGGCGCAACTTTTTTGCAAGCGGCAGCAACGAGCGCATGCGCATTTGCAATTTCGCGCCTGCTTGCATTCTTCCCATTCACTCTAAATCTTTCCTCAAATCTTTCTATCTGCGGTGAAAAATAAGTTCCCACTTTCACTGAATGACTGCGGGTGCGCGGAAGCTGCTGGCTTAAGCCTGCAGAGGAGCGCACCCAGCCGCTTCTCGCCTGAAGCACAGAATCATGAGAAGCTGCGGGCTTCAGCCCGCAGTCATTCACACCGTTCTCCTGTAGAATTGCGCCAATCATCTCGGTGGTGGAGCCTTTGCCATTGCTTCCTCCTACTAGTATACACCTGTATTTCTTTTGAGGGTTGCCAAGTGCAGTTAGGATTGCTCGGATTCTCTCAAGTCCTAGCCTGCTTCCAAATTTATCCAGCAAGTAGATTTCCCTAATCGCGTGTACATAAGTGTGAGCCACAGCATCACGCCTTCTTTCGTCTTTCTTCATAGCAAACAAGCGTGTTCTCAATAAGCATGGCAATTGTCATGGGTCCGACTCCGCCGGGAACTGGTGTGATAAGCGAGGCTTTCCTGCTCACAGTAGCAAAATCAACGTCGCCCACCAGCTTTTCCGCCTCCTTGCTTGTGCCAATGTCAATGACAACTGCGCCTGTTTTCACCATGTCTGCGCCAAGCAGGCGCGGCTTGCCAACCGCAGAGCAAAGGATGTCTGCCATCTTGGTAATTGCGCCCATGTCTTTTGTTTTGCTGTGGCACACGCTTACTGTGCACCCTTCGTTAAGCAAAAGAAGCGCAAGCGGTTTTCCAACTATTCTGCTCCTGCCAATCACAACCGCGTGCTTTCCGGGCAGTGACACGCCGCTTTCTTTCAGGAGGTATATCACTCCCTTTGGGGTGCAGGGGGCTATTTTCCCACTGCCTAGTGCAAGCTTTCCGAAATTCTCAGGGTGAAAGCCATCCACATCCTTTTCGCGCGCCACAGAAGCAAGCACTGCATCTTCATCAATGCCGTCTGGAAGCGGCAGCTGCACCAATATCGCGTCGACAGATTTATCGATGTTCAGCTTTTTCACTTCTGCAATCACATCTTTTTGGCTAGCACTTGCAGGCATCTTCACATTCTTCGAGCCAATGCCGACGCGCGCGCAGGCATCGTGCTTTTTCTTCGTGTACATCTGCGAGGCAGGGTCGTCACCCACAAGGACAATCGCAATGCACGGCTTTGGCGAAAGCAAAGCTACTCTTTTCTTCGCGCCTTCCAGAAGCGCGTCTGCCATCCTTTTCCCGTCGATAATTTTTGCAGCCATCTTTTACACCCTTATCCCAACTCCGGATAAAGCGGGAATTTCGCGGTCATCTCAAGCACTTCCTGCCGCACCTTCTGCTTGAGCGCAACATCGGTGTGCGCGCTGCACACCCGTTTTATCATGCGCGCGATTTCCTTCATCTCACC
>Ga0247841_10007611_pt1 | contig 15999 bp, 8 predicted proteins | sample LaCruzMarch2015__2_FD_192410 | JGI IMG/M metagenome (GOLD analysis project Ga0247841, IMG submission 192410) | Freshwater microbial communities from meromictic Lake La Cruz, Castile-La Mancha, Spain - LaCruzMarch2015_18m | ecosystem: Environmental > Aquatic > Freshwater > Lake | place: Spain...
CCCCGCACACACCTTATTCCTTTTTAACACCCGGATGTTATCGCCTTAACGCACAAATTTCAATCGTATTCCTATTCTTCAAGAAGTATCTTTTGCAAATCAACCCCGGCAATATTACTTACTATTGTACAATTTTCAATCAAGCCGGTCTTGCACAATACCCCTCCAACATTCATCCATGCCACATTATTATAAACCAGACAATTTTTCATATTACATTGCGCCGCATAAACTCCGCCGCCAGAATCCTTCGCGGTATTGCCCTGGATAGTACAGTCCTTTATAAGCGTGGAGTAACCACCATAATATGGATGATCGTTCCAAAGATAAATACCGCCGCCCAAGCCGGTTTTGCTTGCTCTTGCATAACCTCTGGCCGTGTTGCCGGTAATCAAGCATGAGATAATATTTATACCAAACGAATAATCTCCCGCACTACCTATTCCGCCGCCATCCGGGGCGGTATTGTTAATAATAACGCAGTTTGAGATAGTTCCAGAAGTACGGCTGACCATGCCAATGCCGCCGCCTATCTCCGCCACAGAAATATTATTTTGGATCAATGTGTCCAGTATCGCAACAAATCGGCCATGAACTATGATCCCGCCGCCATACCGATCAGCACGATTCTCTTCTATAATACAATTCGTTATCTTACACAAGGTACCTAATGTCGCGCCCCCCCCGTCGTACATGGAATTATTGGCAATCCGGCAGTTTAGCAGATGGCCCCTGTTCACCATAGCAACAGTGCCTCGAATTATTCCTTGACCCCAGGTGCTATAGTAGAAATTAGTGATCGTAAATCCATCAAGTATGCCACATGTTGATCCAGCCGGACAGTCTATTTTGAACGCATAAAAATCTATTACCGGTTCTGGAAGCCACTTTCCCACGCAAATTGTATTTGACCTGCCATTCACACTTTTAATTGTCAATGAGTTGGTTACATTTACCCCGTTCGTAAAATAGTAAGTCCCGTTGGACACCCACACAACTCTCGGCTCAGTATTGGTCATGGCGGCATTTACAACGTCAATGATGCTGGTCCCGGCCGTTCCCCAGTTTGTGTAAGGATCGGTGGGATTCACGTCGGGCGTTCCATTCGTTACCACATAATGCGTGGCCGCCAGGCATTTTGCCGCAATTAATAATCCAAATAGTATTATCAATCGGTTGCAATTGGACATAATAAGACCATTTTGTTGTAGTGTTCGTTAAGATGCGCGATGCGCAGCACGGTCAATCTTGAAACAGCACTTTTTGTATATGCCGAGCTATGCATTCATCACTCCTGCGCTTTAAATTGGCGCAGCACACTCTCATGTCCCGAATATCGGGGTTGGATTGCGCCGACAGCATTACAACCTTTTTCCATATTTGCGACAATTCTTCCGCCTCTCCGTATAGGTCTTTCGACTTCCGCGCCTCGGCAAGGTCTTTTTCATATTTATCCGCCAGACCGGCTAATTTTTTGATTTCTCCGCGCATATATTGGATATACGCGCGGTTAATTCCGTTTTCCTCGGCCATTGGCCTATCAACCGCTTCGCCCTTAAATACAAAACGCCCGAAGTTACTCAAGTCATTAAATCCTGATACCAAAAAAGGCCAACTGGTATAATATTCATCTGCCGTTTCATCTGCCGTACCGGCCCGTATGTTTCGGGCTATATTTACCGGCCATTCGTCTCCTTCCTTCGGCGTTTTTCCCATCAGAACCGAAAAGGGAACGCGCAACTCCAAAACCCATTCGGCCTTACCCACGACCACCTTTGCTTCCCAATCCATCGCGGTCCCCCGCACATTAAGCCGGCTACTCAAACTGTTTACAACCAACTGCGAGTAGTCCAAGGCATCCTTGGGAAAGAAAAACAACTCAATGCTGTCCTCCGACCAAAGGTCACCGCCGTCTTTTAACTTGGCAACCATTTTCTCCGGTGCGTTCTCTTCAGACCGAACCGCAATATAAAGCGCATCATCCTTCCAGCCCGCCTTGAAAGAAGTTTGCTTCTCAATGGCATACTTTTCCTCACCGCCACCGCTAAAGATATAAAACCCGGTCGCCTCAGGCATGTTTTTCCATGCCTCCTCATCCAGTTTCCCGTCAATCACCGGCGCCTGCGCCAACCGATGGCAGGGATAAATCCGCCGCTCGGCGGCATCAGCGCAAAATACAATCGCAACAAGACTAACCGTCGCAAGTATTTTTTTGATTATATCCATAAAACCATTCTTTCCTTTGCAATGAAATCCTTATTGTTATTTCTACTTCCGTTCTTCAACAGAGAAAACCTGTTCCGCGGTCGTGCCTGTTGCCACGTCCCGTACCCGAATATTCCACTTCCCGATCACCTCGTTGAGCGCCAGGGAAATGGAGCCTTTATACCTTCCGGTTTCACCCACAACATTATCGGCGTAATAAGGAATAATTCCCCCTTTCGGCGACACCAATTCAACATGAAACACATGCAAACCCGGACGTTCTATTCCCTGAACCGCCACTTCGTATTCCAGTCTTTCACCCTGTCCGATCCGCTTTGGCGCGGTCATTTTCACACCCTTGACCTCATAGGGCAGAAGCGCGAACAGCAGGCCTTTCGCCGGCTCAATCGCGGTCTTGATCAGGTCGGTGTAACCAATATATTTACCCTGGCGCACGTCGTAGACATGACTTTTCCCGTTCAGTTTTATTATCCCGGATTTGGCAATCAAGGGCTTCGCTTTCCCCAATGAGTAAGCCCTTGGCGGCTCCGGTAATTCCTGCAAAACGCCGAGATATACGAAGCCTCCCTTGGCAAACCGGTACAATCGCAGCCCAGCAATCGCCGGTTCAACCTTTATCGGCTTATCCACACCGGCTTGCGTCATCAGCAAGCGAAATAATTCACTGATATTGCCGACGTCGGCCCCTGCCATAACCGTGCTGTTTTCCAGCGATCCGGACACTCCGGCATAAGCCGAAAGCGAAAAGTTAAGCAGGATTGCCTTTCCCTTCCCATACCGGTTAATAATCAACGCCGGTTTTCGCCCATTTAACAATGCCTTCGCCGCGCCGGTTTCCAACCCCAAGGACAAATCGCAGGCCGCTTCTTTCAATGTTTTTGACCAGCCGTCCAGATTAATCTTCACCTCGCAATTTGTCGCTATCGGACCAGCCGTCATCTGTTTCACCCCAAATACTTTATCTAATATCCCTCCTCCTTCATAAGGCTTGCCGTGTTCATCACGCACGCCCGGACGCAAATCCGCGATAATCGTCCCGCCTTCGCGTACAAACACCTCGGCTTCCGCCGCTTCCTTGCGCGACAGCACCTGAGCATACGGCATCCACAACACTTTGTACCCGCCTTGCTTAAGCGTCCCTTGCGCCAGCTGCTCATACGATATAATCCGGAATTGATGCCCCGTATCCTCAAATAATGGCGTAAGCGCGTTCAAAACCTTATCCATCTGGGGAAGTCCTTCGGTCAATGCTGAAACATGCACGCTGGAGGCCGAATAAAGAATGGCAATGCCGTCGTCCGCCCGTTGCGCCATCATCAGTAATTTGCCTATGCCCTGTTTGATTTCCCGAACCTCCGCCGTGTGCGTCTTGAAGAAATCATATATTGATAAATCTGGCGCCATGACACTTCCACACTCACACGCGCAGGACGTCCAAACCCAATATGAATTCGCCCCCTGGAACAGGTGCCGCCAGGCAACGTAACGATTGAACTCCGGACAACGCCTGGAATTATATCCGCCATACCAGCCAAGACCCAAAAGCGTTTCCGGCTGGGCAAAATCTCTCACCGCCGGCAACACAAACGCGCTATCATAAGGGCAGTTTATACGCATCGCCTTCATAAGTTTATAATAATCTCCGGCCGTATAACCTTCAATCCACGCATCGCTTCCTTCATAGCCGGTCTTTGCTCCCGGCACTATCTTTTGGATCACTTCCGCGCAATACGAAAATATCCCGGCCCACGTGTTGTCCATGTGACGCCGATAATCAACCCAGAGCGGTTGCAGACCGGGATTTTTCATTGCTTCATCCCGGGTGACAGGCTGAACTCCTTCAAACGATTTGAACTGCGTTCCATATTCCCGGTTCATGGCTTCCACGGTCTGGTACTCGGACGCCAGAAATTTATGAAACGCGGCAACGCACGTGGGAGAAAAACAAAGCTCGGATATATTGTGCATACCATTGAACATGCACTCGTCCCCCATGCTGAATTCGGTTACTGAAAACGCGCGCGTGTTTTCAACACAGTTGGTTAATTGCCCGGCTAACTTCTCGCGATATCCCGGGTCCGTTAGACAGGGCGAACGCACGTGATCAGCCTTCGCTTGGGAAGAACGGTCGGATATTGTTGTGGCATAGGGTATATGGCGGATGTTGTGCACAACCGGTACTTTTAAAAAATGTTCGGGTTGCGGACCGTACTGCGTATCAAAGCCGGCCTTGGCCAGCTCGGCAAACATATGATAACAGGAATATGACCGCCAGGCATCGCACCATCCAATCAGCCGAATGTCGTCTTTGGGCGGTAGATTTGAAATTGAAAACGCCTTCTTTTTCCGGTCCAGCACCTCATCCCCATTCCGCAACTCCACTTCCAGATATTGTAAGATTGTAAGCGGCATACCACCGGAAAGCGCAAACGCCACCTCCTGCGCCGCATTGGTCTGAAGCGCCGGAACATCAACACGGGATTGGGCGGTCACCCGGCCATAAGTGTCCCTCAGCCACAGAACAAGATTCATCCCGCTCATAGCGGGAGCAATTCCATCCACCACCGCCTTCCGGGCGGCAACCCTGATTTTCCCCGTCACTTTTTCTTCTTTGCCGTAGTCTTCCTTTATCTCAACCGATTCGATCGTCGGATCGCCCGATAGCTCCAAAAATGAAGACCCAAACGCCCAAGTTTTCCCGCCTTCCTTTACCCATAGATCCCCGAAATACCGGCCGGCAGGAAAGCACGGAACATCGAATCGCACCGCCGTCCCGGAGGCGGAAAGTTTGACTTCTTTTTCCTGGCTGTTCACAACCTGATTGTCGTCGTTGCGAAACGTGAATGCGCAGGTTACTTTCTTCCCCTCCGGTCCTGAAACAACATATTCCATATTGGTCAAAACACTGCGATCTGACGTAAGATAATCATTGCCTGTTATCCGCACCGTTGTCCGTCCGGCCGCAAATCGCATTAAATGACCTATCCAGGCGAGGTAATAATCGTATTCAATAAATTTCGGCTCCAGAATATTTCCGGTCGGCCCGGGCGTCAACGCCTGCAGTCCCGGGATTCTGATTTTATATCCTTTCAACGTCAAAATCTTTCCCTTGCCGAATTCGGAATAATCCACCGTGGCGTTAAGCCACGCCGCCGCATCCTTATATTGGGCAAAGGCCGGAAGCCCTTTATAAGGAACCAGCGCTGTTAAATCAAATTTGGCCTTCTTTGCCGTCGCTTTCTTAAAAAAATCGTCCGGTTTGAATACAGCCCCAACCAGAGACGTCCCTTCTTTCACTTTTTTCAGCAGCAGGGACTGAATAATCAGTGGGAACGAACTCCAGTTCACATTCCCCAAAACAATCAGATCATAGGACGAATTAAGTTTCGCCATAAGATCATTAACAAGCGCATCCTCATCGCGCGCACGGTCCGGACCGAAGGTGTTTTGCGACAAAAAATCAGTCGGCTCATCCCAACGCACGAGCGCTTCACTGCCCATCGCAAAGACCGTATATTGAAGGTCCATCCGCTGGGCCAATTCCACTACTTCGCGCATCCCCGTTCTATTCACGATAAAAAGGACTTTCATCGGCCCCTGCACGTCCGGTTTATCCCATTTGACGTGCGGCGTCACAACTTCCTCCGTTGGAGACCAGTATTTCGGCCCGTAATCCTGCACCGCCCACACATTCACCGCCAGCGCTGCCATCAAAGCCATCAGCCATAATTTTCTCATTGTAGACATCCTCCTCTAATTCATCTTTTCCTTAACTTTTTTAACCGTTTTTTCAGACCGACTCCTTCCACTATCATACATTCGCCAATATTTCGTTTGTTGCATAATTCATTTTCAAATCGGACCGTCGGTTTTTGACCGGTAATAACGACGCATAGCCTGGCTGACTTGATCAATTGCGTCAAAGTGCCTTTTGCGATGTTTTGGCTGCGTTGAGCGCCATGTGGTCATAAGAAACCCATACAGCCTTTTGGGCGCAATGTGCCGCAACGCGAAATCAACCGTGGCCTGAAAATTATCCGAGCAAGCCGACGTATTTCCGCCGGTGAGAATTTGATCGTAACCATGAGCTTCCAAATCCAAATAAGCCTGAACCGGCTTTAATTTCATAGGTTTGGTCATGTTATCATACTGCGGATTACAGCGAATCAAGGTGGTTTGTGGATTTAACTTATTATAGTACCACCAATTGCTCTGCAGAACATCTTTTGGCATGTGCTTGTAAAATTCTTCCGGGTGATACCATTCATAATCGGACCAAATCCACGGACGCACGCCATTGCGCCGCACCTGATCAAATAGAAAACACAAATCATGCCACCACAAATCGAATTGTCGGACGATGAGAAGCCGGGAGTAATTTTGATTCACTGCCGTCTCCTCGTCCATTCCAAGATGGAAGAATCGGGGGCCGCCAAACAAATCGGTTACTTCTGCAATAAGATCCCGGCAGACCTGATAATATGTTTTTGATGATACGATCCCGGCATAAGGACCAAGCCACGCATCATGGGCCGTTGAAAAATTAAGCTTTGGAATCGGCTCCAATCCGGCATCCCGCAATTTTTTTAGTTCCCTGCGTAATCGTGCCGGGCTCCAGGCTTTTTTGACGGCAATTTCCGGATGGCTCTGATAGCGAACCCCATCACCGAGATCAATTACAATCATGTTCAACCCGGCACGTGTCATAGCGCAAACCATTTCCCTCCAGAGATTTTCATCGAATCGTAAATATGGCTGCCAATGTCTGTCGCGTGCTGCTCTGGGAAAGTTTTGTAGTCCGCAATCGGCCCACAGGTTTGTGCTCAAGTGAACTAAATTCCCCCAAATCAAAGGTTGTCTTGTATTCATTTTATAAAGAATCGCTCATTTTGGGTTAAAAGTTCAGGCGGTTTTTGCAAGCCGCAGGGCACAAACTGATAATCGTCGCTCCACAGACTGCCTTTGGAAACAAATTCTGCCGATCCTGTCCAAATGGGATGTTTATTTGCATGGTGCAAGGGACCGTGCGAATTACGCCGGTGGCCAAGAACTTCTATGTGTAATTCATGTTGGCGGTTTTTATTATCCAGCATGCGGGTAATATCAACCTGATACGGCGGCCAGGCGGCATATCCGGCCACTTTGCCGTCAACCCATACCTTCACCGCCACGCCGGAAAATTCCGGTACATTAAGCACAACCCGCTGTCCGGACTGAACGACGCTGCGTATCCGGCAGGTATAACCGACCGAACCGGAATAAAAAGGCAATCCCTGACCGCACCAATCGCCCATCTGTAAAAACCGCGGTATTTCCGTCAAACATCCCATTCTTTTCTGCAAACGAACTCCGAATGCGCCCAATAGATAAATAATTTCAAATCCCGGATGTTGTGACGTATATTCACAAACCAGGCTGATTTCATTTCGGCCGACCTTCAGCGCGTCCAACGGTAATGGAACCTTCCGGAGCGACCGGTCAACCCACCACCCGCAATCCATGTCAATTTCAAGCGGCACCCCATTGATAGTAATCGCATATAAATCGGAACGTTCAACGCCTAAAAACACGTCTCCGCCCGGAAACGTTTCTGCATTGAACTCATATTTCAATTCAATTTTTTCCTGTTTGCCGTCCGCTTTATCCTTCTGTGCCCATGGTTGCATCATTCCGCCGCTCCTGCGCTTCAATCCCAAGAAATCACGCACTTTCCCATCCACTCTCAATATTTCCTCAGGCCCCTTCCAGGCTGATGCGCCGATCTTAAAACGCGGCCGGTCCAGCGCCAGACAATTGTTTTCCGACAAAACAACCGGCCACCAGTTTTTTATAATCCGAGCACGTTTGACTGTTTTCCACACCGGACGCACAGGCAATGCCTGACGCGTTTTTTTATTTTTTTCTTTCGGTATAACAAACAAACGACTCCCCAATGTCGGGAAAGAGGTGTGAATTTCCCATAATCCATCCTTGCGTTCGGCATTGGCGGCCCACATTTCTCCGGATGACGGATCCAGTTCAATCGGCGTCCCCTCGCACTCGCCAAATCCGCGGATAAACGCCAGGGCAACCACCGTTTTCCTTTCCGCAACCGCTACATCGTTTGTCTGCGGCAGATTAAGTTGTTTGCGGCTGTGGCCCGTATTACATAGAAAAAGATAATACGATTCGCGGTCACTCCGCAAAAGATATAAAACTGACGGGATTTCATTCCCCTGCCCGTCCACCACAGCAATCCTGCGGGTTTTACCTTCTAAAACCGAAATATAATCAGATGCCCGATTTGCCGTTATTATGCACTTCCGGGATAATTCAACCGCCACCTGCGACGGCATGGCATCCACGTATTCCGGAGGCTTATCCAGATAGACAACCAGTCCCCCCGCCGACCTAAACCGGCTCAGCAGGGCAAGAGTTGAAGAACGAATTGTTACAAGAGGTGGAACCAGAACCGCCTTGTAAGCCGCTTTGCCGACAATAAGCATGGGATTTTTATTGGACTTTACTTTACCGTGCCGCGACATGATATCCTCGTCGCCATAGTCAAAATCAATATGGTTACTCAGAAGATCATCCCTGATGGTCTGCAACTGGCGGTCGTATTGAATTGCTGCCGGATCATTAGCCCATCCGGCATCGCCGATCCGGTACGTGCCCCATAGACTTTCAATCGGATGAATCACCAATAAATCGCGTATTTCCTCTCCCCTGGTCATGACCGCATGAATCCGCGCAAAATAATCCTCAACAATCCGGTAGTCTTTCCACCATGGAGACTGATAAAATATGCTGGCTGGATAATCGCGTTTGGCCTGACCTTCCATGGTGTACCAGGAAAGATGCGGACAGCGCACGTTGATTCCCAGGGCCGCCTGCCAGTCACCCAGCGCTTTATGGCCGGCAAATGAAAAATCCCAGCCGGTACAACCGTCGGTTTCCGTCAAACGCCATTTCCGGCCGAATTGCCGGGCCACTGAACTTACCTGCTTGGCCGTGTCATATATACGCCAATGTTCCGTCAATAAATCCATGCCCGGCGCCTGCATGTGCTCATAAAAGCGCATTGTGCTCCCGCAATAGGAAGTCTGTTCCCTTAACGTGTCTTCTATTACCACATGACCGGTAAAGAGCAATTTATTCCGTCCGCACCATTCCTCGATTTGCCGGGAAAACGCATCAGTGAACATCCATGTGAGACAGTCTATAAAATGATAGCGCACGCGGGAAAACTTTACTCCATCAGGAAGAAAAAACAACTCCGGCAGATGATTTACCAAGTCATAACCATACCGGCGCTTGAACACGTCCGGCAGTGTGCCGGTCCAGGGAAGAATATACTCGTTTGGTCCGGGTTTAACCGATCCATAATGCGGCTCATCCGTGAAAATACCGGGAATCGTTTTCCCGAAATTAGTCCCAACGTGTTCCCGATAGCCTTCATGGGTCACTTTGATGAATTCCTTGACCGCTTTCGGGTTCAATACGTCCAGGGAGGTATGACCGTTGTACCAGTCCAGGGGGGACTGGGACTTCATGCAAAACACGAGATTCTTTTTGCCGGCGGAATCAGATTCAGATAAAGCGTTCAGATGCAGACGTTCCGCCTCGTTGATTTTTCCTGAATTCAGGTTTGCCGCAAAAACCGCGACCAGATTTCCATCCACCGTCGCCCTTTGGGCTATGGTGGACAGGTCGGGGGACGAGCCGGACGGTTGAACCTTCATTTCCAGATACTTCAGCTGAAACTGCGGCTGGCGGGTAACGAGTCCGCCGGCGGCTCCGGAAGGCCAGCGGTCTTCATCATAAAGCCAGGCTTCCATGCCGCAACGTGCGGCCTCGTCAACACAATTCCCGACAAGCTTGAACCATTCGCTTGAAAGATAGGGCGTCGCCAGCCCGGTCCGTGAGTGCATAAAAAAGCCGCCGAACCCCATTTTGCCCAGCAGGCGGACATGGCGCCTGAGCTCCTGCTCCTCCAGTTTGCCGTTCCAGGCCCAGAACGGTTTCGCCCGATAGGCGCTGGTGGGGGTTAAATATTCCTTCTGCCATGAAAATTTCATTTGGTTTTGCCCTCAATAAACAAAATTGTTTTATTTAATCTTGGAGAACCCATGTCAACATCTCTCAAATAGCCGGTCTTCAAAGAGATTTATGTCGACTTCTGGTTTCACATTTAAAGTGCGTTCTTTTTATTTCGAACCTGCATTTGGCTGTTCCAGGGCAAGCTGATTTTTAAGTGTTTTGCGGCCAACACGCGACAACAGTCCGGCAGGTCAAAATAATGAAGAATATTGCTGGGCATGGCACTTAACGGCCAGCTTTGCACCGGTACCTGCGTCAATTCATAATAAGAAAGCAAGACGTTCTTCAAAGTTACTCGTTTTACGAGCGGATGCAGACAGGCCGCAAAGACAGCCGTCAACGCCCCTAATCCGCGCCCCAGCAAATGAACCGCATGGCATCCTTCAGCCTGCAATAAATTAAGAACCGAGAGAAGATCATGGACGCGCCGGCCAAGATATGGTTTCCCGAACATATTGGCATAACTGGCGTAAAAATAATCGCTTCCATATGGGGTAAAAAAATTATCATCAGCACAAGTAAGCGCCATGGTTTGGCCCATGCCGCGCACATCAAGAGCAAGAAGCGGACCATCACAATGCGGCGCCTCGTCGGCGGCAACATCCTCCCGGCTTGAAACATGAGGTATATAGAGTGTAATTTTTTTGAGTTTTGGAAAACAGTTGCCCTTGTAGTCCTTATTGCCAAACACATGGAGAATGGCCTGAATTCCCGGCTCGGTTTCAACGGCATAAGACGAATGGAAGTTATATTTCCCTGCGTCTTTCCACCTGTTGCGGGGTACCCGATAATGAGGAATTATCGGATGATCATTGATTGCCAACACCTCGCAAATCATTTTTTTCAAAACCGGCAAAGCGACCGGCTTGCGCGAAACGGATATTTCCGCCGCCATCTTCTTCGTAAAATCAAAAACTCTTTTACCAGACATTTTGCAGACTTGTCCTTTCGGTGTACAGTCGAGTTGATCCGGGGATTCGGTAAATGTCCTGCCTTCTTTGAAATTCGCCTTCATTCCCGAATGCTTATTGAAAAAGGCATACATCGTCTCCCGGTTTTCCCGGAAATATCCATGACTTCTTGGACCGATAAAAAGTCCGATATTCTTTTCCGCCCCCATGATGGCGTATAATCTTTTGAGTTCCTCGTAAGTTTTAACCAGTCCCCGGCAGTCAAAAAAATCGTTGTTTTGCCCCAGCAAAATAACCGGTCGCGGAATTTGAGCTGCGAAGAAATCGGCCATATCCAACCCGTATTTGATAATATTCGGAGGAATTTGCTCGGAGTCAGCCGGTAGTTCATTTTCCAGATTACACAGGTAAGTTGTCACAAAACACGATGGCGCCGCCATTGTAAAACGGTCGTCAAAGGCGTTCAAATACGTGGCAAGCGTTCCGCCGCCGGAATTGCCGGTGACACCGACCCGCGTCGGGTCGGCTTCGGGACGGGACAAAAGATAATCCAAGGCGCGGATGCCGTCCCAAAGCCGCCATTTGCCGAAGAACTCGCCGATAAGGGACATTTGATTGCCCATCATATTGTGTTCTTGACAACAACCTATGGGTCGGACAAGCCCCTCTCTTTTCGGATATTGAATTCTCTCCCCCTGGCTGAGCGGATCATAAATCAGAACAAGATAGCCTTTTGTTACCAAGCCCTGAACAAAGGCCTGATAATTTGGTTCTGCTTTGCCGATTTTCGAATGACCGCATGCTCCAAGGACGCATGGAAGTTTTCCTTTTATATTTTTGGGAATATAAAGATTGGCCGTTACGAACAGAGCAGGCCGGCTCTCAAAAACGATTTTCTCGACAATATAATGACTGCGCTCAAATCTGCCCGTAATCTTTGGATTAAGCGGCGTTTTTCCCGGTAATTTACCGAAAGATTGAGCTAATTTTTCGCGAACAATCGCCTTGAGTTTCAAGACATCATTTCTTGTCCGGATATTCCTGCGCACACGGTCCCTCTCAAGGGAAAATTGCCGCATTCTTTCAACATAATATTCCTGGACCATATGCGGGTAGAGATGTTCAATCATGGCGCTTATCCTGTCGCTTTTATCATCCTTAAACATTTAATATTTAACTTCAACAGACAGGGATCTTCGGGTCGAAGTCTTCCCCAACGCGTCACCAGCAGAGTCTGCTTGTTGTCTGCGCCCATTGGATCCTCCGTTTTTCGTCGCTTCAACATCGACACCAGCCTTTGTTCATACGGCTTCATTGTACGTCAATGACATTGGTTTGTGAGGTGAATCCGGAAAATCCGGGTTAATTTAAAGTGAATATAAAGCAAACGGAAAATCCCTGCCTTGACTATTCTGCCAAACATTAGCACAATACTGCCAGATGATTTTTTCAGTAAGCCCTGTTTCACAGGACTCATTTATCGGTTTTGATTACTAGGTCGTCAAAAAAGACTTGCCCCTTGGAACTGAGGCTGCCCAACAAGCAAATCTTCATCTTGCACGGCAAATCCGGTGGAGATGCTACCTTGCACACCACTTTAGTCCATTGGCGATTACTATTGCCGTGAGTATCGCTATAATAAAAGTTATATTCTTCTTCACCGTCGGCGCTGTACCACTTTATGGCAAGATACGGTATCGTGCGGCTGTCAGTCCCTTCGTTGAGGAACCACGCCGATACCTCGAAATTTTGTGATTGTGTTACCGTGAATGATTTTTCAAAGCCGAAACCCTTTCCATCGTCGAAATTCAATCGCAACGCCCCCGAACCGTCGCGACCACCTTTGGCGTCAAGCGAACATTCCCCGGAATTACTAGTAGACTTCCACGTAGTCCAGTCAGTAGTGTCCTGGTTAAAATCGTCTTTGGCAAACTCCCGCGTGAACACCGAATCGGAATAATCACTAACTTCTTGATTGCGGAACCAATATATGATTTTTTTCTTCCTGCCCAAAAAGACTTTGCGGAAATACTCGGCGCGTTCCCGGTGTTCAGACAATTCGCAGACCTTGTTTAAATTTTCCTCGCAACTATCCAGTATTTTGGGGTCAAATCCATCCAAGTAGTCGTGCCAAGTCCAGACAAGGTAAGTCCTGGAGCATCTGGCAAACCAGGCGGTTTTTTGCACGTCTTTGGTCCAGAATTTTTCCAATAACTCAAAATAATTTTTCAGATATGGCGCGGCCTTGACGCCGACAGCAGCACAATACCAATCGTCAAGAATCGCGTTTTCATCCTGTTCCGGATTCCACAACAGTTTGTATGTCATATATGCCATGGGGCCATCGACCCATTCTTTTTCCAGCCCCATCCCGCTCATCACACCCAGAGGATTGTATTCTGCTGTAAAATATCTGACCCCCTTGGCGTATGCCGTGCGCAAAATATCCGCTTTCAAATGGTTATAAGTTCGAGGCAGCAAGTATCTGCCGCTAAAAAAATAATCATACCACCCAATGCTCCGGCAGACCTTGGCCCATTGGGTATGGCGTTCTAAATCGTTGTTTTTGCGTTCCGGATCAATCCAGCTAAGGCGATCATAAGTAATGATCGGAACCAGAGACGGATGAGCTTCAAAGTTTTCCGGCGCATTACTGATATAGCCGTAAGCGTAAAATCCCAGTACGGCATCCGGATATTTTTCCGCTACTTTAGTGGCGACCTTATTGTAGAATTCCATAAAATAGCGGGAACGGTCAGGTTGACCGGAAAAATTTTTGCGGTCGGGCTTTGGCCAAAATTCTTGGCAGTCCTTGCACTCGCAGACACCATTACCGTCGGTTACGGCCAAACTCCATGTCCGTAACTCTGGATTTTTTGCAAAGGCATCGCAAATCATTTTGATCGATTCGTTCACCACCCCGGGATTGCTCAAGCATGGTTGCCAATGGACGTGCACATTCGGTGCGGGGATATAACGCTTGCCGTTTATAATCGGGTAATATTCCGGATGGGTTTTAGCAAATTTTCCAGAATTAAACATGCGAGAAAGGTTATGATTTATTGTCAGCCGGTATGGACGGATTCCGCGCAAAAACGGAGTCCATTCCTGATATAGGCGGCGGCTCGGGTGATCGTTGCCGGAAGATAAATAACGAGTCAAAAATTTCGGGGCATCCTGAAATTCTTTTTCCTCAATGGAAATCGACTTGTGTTTTGGTATATACTCGCCGAGCTCGCCCGGAAAGAGAAAACGCACGCCGAGATAGCGTTCGCAAAAATCCAGCGCCCCGAAACGGATTCCATAGGGCCCGCCTCCCGTGATTTCCATAACCTCCGGCGAAGGAAAACGAAAACGGAATCCCTCAATATCCAATTTTCCCTGTTCGATCTGCAGGATAATCCGGGGGCCTTTAGCGGTGTTCCCCAACAGCGCCCCGGAACTTAACCGTACATATTTGGCGATGGTTTGCGCAGCTTCCTGGCACGCCGGATCAGCGGTTTTGATTTCAATTCCGGCGACGGCAACCCCATTTTCGACAACGCGGAAATCCGCCGCCTGCAAAGCGCCCGTAAACAGGGCAAATATTAAAAAGATTTGGGTTTTCAACATTTTCATTTTGCTCCTCCCTTTTTTTGTCTTTACGTTATGGATATTGGTAGCCATTCCATCCTCCTCCTCATTCCGGCGCGGCGGGTGCGAAATTTTAATTTTTACTTTATTTCACTTCCATTATCCAGATCTGACACTTCCAGTCTGACATCTTTCATTTCCAGCTCCGGACGCAGATCCCCAGACGTGAGCGGTTCGCTGTTGGCCACCACGACCACCCGGAAGTATTTGACCCCGATATCCCACAGATTCGTGGAACAGTTCGGATTCATCACGCCTTTGGCGCTAGAACCATATCCGGCATATCGGTAATTCCCGCCGGTCGGATGCAAGCGGACTCCGGTGCTGCTCTTTAAATCTACTCCGACCGGTTTGCCGAATAAAACCTCCCATCCGGCAAGCTTTTGTTGGATTTTTATCGGGGACAATTGAATGATATTGCGATTCGGCAAATCTTTACCTTGGGGATCGGTATGGAACGCCACAACATCGCTGTTGTTGACACGCCATTTGGAGCCGTCGGCAATCATGATTACGGTGTCGGTGGCTTTGACATCGGCAATCAATTTGGTGTCGCTACCGGCCAAGGTCCGCACGTTATGGTAACTCAACGGCTCTTTATCGGCGTCCAACGGTTGAATTCCCACGCTGAAATAGTTGGCCTTGGTTCCCGGCGCAGCCTTGAATTCACCCAGAATCCGGTAGGCTTTGCCGCTGTCGTAGGGATAAGTTTGTGCCGAAAACAACAGTTGTTTACCGATGACACGTATCGTATTGTCACTGCTTTGAACGGTTCTTTTGTAGGGGGTCCAATCTGAAATTTTATTCAGGGGAAATTCCTCGGCGCAGCAAAGCTCAATTCCGAACAATGCAATCCATAATACTGACAAAAATAATTTGCCCATACATACCTCCATTTTACAGGTGATTGCTCAACCTCCACCGTTGTCGAAAGAACCTGAAACGCATAAATCAACAATATTTACCGGGATTTTAAACCGAACAGTAGTGTTCAGGTTTCGTATAAAATATAGAATAAGCCACTGGTGTCCGGTTGTTTGAGTAGCGTTTATTTTTAACAGAGTGACGACGAACAAGTTACATCGAAAAACAGATGTGAGCGATTCGAAGATGGGTCTGGTAATTTCACCGGAATATCTGCTTCCGC
>Ga0247841_10007612_pt1 | contig 15999 bp, 18 predicted proteins | sample LaCruzMarch2015__2_FD_192410 | JGI IMG/M metagenome (GOLD analysis project Ga0247841, IMG submission 192410) | Freshwater microbial communities from meromictic Lake La Cruz, Castile-La Mancha, Spain - LaCruzMarch2015_18m | ecosystem: Environmental > Aquatic > Freshwater > Lake | place: Spain...
TATAAAAAAGTTGGGATTATAATTCTTATTCTAAAGAAATATTAATTGTCTTAACAAGTTTTGCGTCTGAAGGAATAGACTCACAATTAAACCTGGAAGAGTAACCATATTCCCCCAAGGGGTTTTGATTCTTTTCTTTTAAAGAATAAATATCTAATGCAACAATTCTCCGTTTAAATTCTGGCAAATAAAAGTTTTGTAGATTATTAGAATATTTTGCAATAAGATAATAGGTTTTTGTCTTACCTGCAAGAATCTCAATATTAGCCGAGTCAGAATAATATTTTTCAACTATTGAGGATCCTTGAGAAGAACTATCGGAAGGAATAGGAAGATTAGAAAGAGAAATATAAACCATTTTAGGGAAGGCATAATCACTTTCTACAATTGTGTATTCTCCTGTTTTATTATCGTAATATGTTCCAATTCCAGATTTAAATCTTAAACAACCGCTCATTAACTCTGGATAATAAATTTGTGTGAATATTCCGTTGTTTGTAAGATTTATAATCCCAATTTCTGCTTGAGTATTATAAACATAATCAGATCGAAGGTCATAATTAACATCATCACTGGATAACGAGTCTTTAATTAAAATTTCTTCTTTAAACTCTTGATAATAATAAATAAAAAGAACGCAAAAACAGACTATAACTATTAAAAATATTATAAAAAGATAGATCTTATTTTTCATATTGCCTTGGATGACCTTGCCTGGAGAATATAACTGAAAAATAGTATCCTAATACCATAAACAATAATGCAGAAAAAACAAGAGTAGTAAGAATCGGGCCCTTGCCAAATTTAAAAACATCTATCATAAAACCCACAGTAAAAATATACAAAGATACAGATACCAAATAAAAAACAGAATAGATTTTTTTATAAGAAGAAAATAAAACAATTGCAACTATCAATCCTATCCAAAATACTGCCCAACCCATTAAAGGGTACCAATATGCCATTATTTATCTGCCCCCCTAAATAATTCTGCAACAATAAAACTAACTACTACAGAACAAATTAATAACAATAGCTTTATCTCATTAGGTAATTGAGCAATAAACTCTTTTGCAAAATACCAGACAGAAAGGAAAATAAATATAATTCCTACGCCATAAAATATGTTTTGAACAGACATAATTATTACAAGCGAGGAATATTTATAAAACTATCTTTTAATATAATCATCTTTTACTAATCAATCCAAACAATCTCAGAACTCTTGGTTTTAGCATTTCTCTTTCATTAGCTCTTAATGTGGGGAATAAATTTCTTATTAATCCATAAATCGCAGAGGCCTTATCTCTCTGTCCATTCTGAACAAATATCTCTGCAGATTTTATCATATCAATTGTTCTAATATAAGATTCACTAGGTCTCTTAGAAAAGTGACTATTAAAAAAATCTGAAATCTCTTTCTTTTTTAATACAAATAAGATAATTAAAGAAAGAACAATAACAATTATTAATGCCCATAAAATATATGCCCATGCAGAACTATCTGAGTCGCCTTCTGGGTTTTCTTGATTCCCTCCAGTAAGATTAGTATAATTTTGCCCTGATCCCACATTTCCTCCGCCAGATCCGGAAGGAACTATTAAAGTTATAAAAATATTCGCTCTACTATCATTAGAATTTCTTAGAAGAAGATCAAAATCATTTGTTCCGTCAGAATTAACATCAATTCTTTGATTAACTCCTAATGAAATACTAAATGAAGCCTGATTATTTATCTTTACTCTTATGCTACTTGTTCCGATAGAAACAATAGTTAAATTATATTTATCCGCATTACTAGTACTTTTTGAAAGAATTATTTTATCTCCAGAAATTAATCCTCTTTTTTCATAACCGCTAACCAAAGAACTATAACTCGCACTAAAAACTTCTGGATCATCGGTAGTATCATTTGGCCCATTACCTGCAGACGCAGGAGCGGAAGTTGTAAAATTAGAGGAATAAATTCCGCAGTTTCCAGAACTATCACAACTGCTAATATTAAAGAAATATTGAGTATTATTCAAGAGATTGTCTAAATTAAATGAATGAGAAACTAATTGCGTTGCAGAATATGAGGTAGAAGAAAGGGAAGAGTTTATTCCATAAATTATTCTTGAATCAGAGACTTCATTAGTTAACCAAGATAAAATCGCGCTAGAAATTGAAGGGTAAGCAATTGTAATGTTATAAATAATTGGGACAAATACATCTCTTTGCGTAGAAACAGAAATATAAAAACTTCCGGTTCCAACATTTCCAACAGAATCATTAACAGATAGATTAATCCAGTTTATTCCCATTGGCAAAACAGTCTTATTAACTAATAACCCATCACAACTAATATTAAAATAAGAATTTATACCTTCTACAAACCGAATACAATCAACACCAGAAACTAAATCTTCTACAACTATTTGAGAAGATACTGAAACGCCATATTCCAAAGCAGAATGTTGTAAATTTCTAAATACTGGAGCAGCATTATCTAATTCTATTGTCCTTGTTGCCAAATTGACATGTCCTAAAATATCATTTGCACTAACATTTAAAGTATAGGTACCGTCATTTAATCCTAAAAGATATGCATATACCTCGTTACTTGAATAGTTTTGATAAATCAATTCAGAAGAATTATACAGCTTTACTTCAACCCGATCTAGATTATTATCTAATCCAGAAATATTTAAGATAATAAAGTTTTGTTTTAAAGATCCTAAACTTGTTTGAGAATTAAAAACAATTAAAGGCAAGGAATCAATCTCAATCGCACTACTATTAACCTGACTAGAGTAATTAAATCCGTCATATGCTACACAAGAAAAAGTCCAATTTCCAACAGAAACTATACTTCCAGAAATATTTATAACATTATTCTCTCCACGAGTACAATTAAAACTTCCAGAATCAACATTAATATTATTTTTATACCAAATATAATCGCAACTAAGGTTCTCATCATCAGAATCTGCATCTCCGGGATTACAATATCCAAATAGTGTCTCTTCTGATAAATTTTGTTCAGATAGAATATTTACAAAATTTATTGATGGAATCTCTCCTGGAGAAAATAATAAATTAGTTTTATTATTTAAAATTAAATAGATATAAACAATTACTAATGCGATAATAACAAAAAGTATTATCCTTGAATAATAATCACGATTCTTCCCTAAATATAATCTTTCACCCATTTTCTTAAATATTATATCCCGTTTATATTTAAATACCTTTCCAATAGAATCAAAAGATTATCAAAAGCAATAAAAACCAACTTTTCCTTTAAAAACAATGGTATTAGAAAAACTATCTCAAGCAATAACACAAAGTGTTAGAAAGATAACAAATGCTATATTTGTAGATAAAAAGCTCATAGATGAAATAATTAAGGAAATTCAAAGAAGCCTTATAGAAGCAGATGTAAATGTAGAGTTGGTTTTTGAATTAAGTCAAAAAATAAGAAATCTTGCAATAGACGAAAGCATTAAGGGTATTGAAAAAAAAGAACAGTTAATCAAGCTAATCCACGATCAAATAAGATTGATTATTGGAGAGAAAAAAGAATTAAAATTAGAAAAAAAAGAGACAATGTTGTTCTTAGGACTTTATGGAAGCGGGAAAACAACAACAATTGCCAAAATAGGATTCTATTATGCTAAAAGAGGCAGAAAGGTCTGCTGCTTAGGATTAGATACCCAGAGACCTGCCGCAATGGACCAGTTAGAACAAATGGCAAAAAAAGCAAATATTGCTTCATTTATAGATAAAAAAGAAAAAAATCCAATTAAAATCTATGAAACTTACAAAAAAGAAATAGAAGACTATGATTTAATTTTAGTTGACACCGCAGGAAGAGATGGACTAAACAAGGATCTTATTAAAGAAATTTCATTAATTGAAAAAAAACTAAAACCATCTCATAGAATATTAATAATGCCTGCAGATATTGGACAAGCAGCAAAAACCCAAGCTAGAGAATTCCAAAAAGCACTTTCTATTGACGGAGTTATAATAACCAGAATGGATGGAACAGCAAAAGCAGGAGGAGCACTAACAGCTTGCGCAGAAACTCATGCACCTGTTTTTTTTATTGGAACTGGTGAAAAAATACATGAAATTGAAACATTTGATCCCGAATCATTCATCTCACGCCTTTTAGGTTTAGGAGATCTTAATGCCCTTTTAGAAAAAGTAAAACTTGCTACAGACGAAAATCAACAAAAAAGAATTGAAGAAAGATTAAAAGAAGGTAAATTTACTTTATTAGATTTGTACTCTCAACTAGAATCTGTAAATAAAATGGGAAGTTTTGATAAACTTATGGGAATGATACCCGGGTTAGGACAAGCTAAGATTCCAGAGTCAATGATGGTTAAACAAGAAGAAAAAATGAAACATTGGAAATCTGCAATTAGTTCTATGACTGAAGAAGAAATTGAAAATCCAGAATTAATCGAAAAACAAACATCAAGAATTGCAAGAATTGCTCATGGTTCAGGCACAACTACTGGAGAAATTAGAGAATTACTAAAACAGTATAAAATGCTGAATAATATGATTCATTCGGGTATGGCTGAAAAAGCATCTCAAGGCAATTTTTCTCAACAAGATATGATGAAAATGGCTAAAAAATTTCGTGGAAAGATTAAATTATAAAATGTCAAAAATAATCGCACAAGGTGCAGAAGCAATAATTTCTCTAGAAAAAGATTATATAATAAAAAATAGAATTCCAAAATTATATAGAATAAGAGAAATTGATGAAAAACTAAGAAAACAAAGAACAAAAAACGAAGCAAAACTATTAGAAAAAGCAAATAAGTTAACAAATAGTCCTAAGGTCCTAAAACAAGATAAATATTCTCTTGAAATTGAATTCATAAATGGTGAAAAAATCTCCGATAAACTTAATTCTTATGAAGAGAAAAAACAATTTAAAACAATGCAAACCCTTGGAAAAGAAATAGGTAAACTGCATGATTCAGATATAATCCATGGGGACCTAACAACTAGCAATACAATATTAAAAGAAGAAAAAGTATACATAATTGATTTTGGTCTTGGATTTATATCAAAAAGAATAGAAGACAAGGCAGTTGATTTGCATTTAATAAAACAAGCTCTAGAGGCAAAACATTTTCAAAACCATCAAGAGCTTTTTAAGAATTTCATTAAAGGTTATGAACCAAAAGACAAAAAGCTAATCTTAGAACAGCTTAAGAAAGTAGAGTCTCGTGGTCGTTACAAGCATTAAAAATAAAAGGATATAGCCCCACCCGGATTCGAACCGGGGTCACAGGCTTCAAAGGCCTGTATCCTTGACCGCTAGACTATGGGGCTTTATGATTTGATAATAAAACAAGTTTTAAAAACTTTCTAAAGCGATAACTGGCAAAGCTTTTTAAATTCAATTTTATAGAATTATACCATGACACAATCAAAGAAAACCCTAGAAAAGCCAGTTTGGTTAAAAACTAGTGAAGAAGAACTAAAAAAAATAATTGCAGAACTTGCAGAAAAATACCAGCCTGCCCAGATAGGACTAATTCTAAGAGACCAATACGGAATTCCTACAACAAGAATATTTGGAAAAAAACTAGCCTTCTATTTAAAGGAAATTGGAAAATATAATGAGAAAATTGAGCTAGAAAATATTACAAAAAAACTAGAAAGAATGGATGAACATCTTAAAAACAATAAACAAGATAAAAGAACAAAACATAAGATTCAAAAAGCAAAGTCCAGAGTAGAAATCAAAAAGAAGTATTTTAGATAATAATAATAATCAAAACGAGGTGTTAAATGTTAGAGTCAATAAATATACTAGCAAGAGAATTCTTAGAACAAGTAAAAGAAAAACCCGCTAGAGTAATATCTCATCACGACACAGATGGAATTACTTCTGCAGCAATTCTTGCTAGAACATTCAAAAGACTAAATATAAGATTTTCTATAAAGATTGTAAAAAACCTAGAAAAAGAATTTCTAGAAAAAGAGTTGTTAAAGCATGAAAAAGAAGTACTAGTTTTTTCAGACCTTGCTTCAGGAAGCTTGGACTATTTACAAAATCTAAAATCTCCAATATTTATCTTAGATCATCATGAAATAGATAAAACTAAATTAAATAGCAATATTAAAATAATAAATCCTCATCTCTTTAATGAAGAAGAAATATCTGGAGCAGGAGTGACCTACTTGTTTTCAAAAGCAATTTCACCTAAAAATGTGGATCTTGCAAATCTTGCAATAATTGGGATGGTTGGAGATAGGTTAGATGTAAATATATCAAAGACATACAATCAAATAATTGCGGACTCAAATGATATAACAATTAAAAAAAGTCTATTAATTTACCCTGCTACAAGGCCCCTAAGAAGAGCATTAGAATATTGTACCTCCCCATATATTCCTGGAGTAACTGGTTCTCCTTCGGGAGTACTTGAAATATTAAGAGAAACAAATATTCCATTAGATAAATCGTTACAAGACCTTAATGAAGAAGAAACTTCAAGATTACTAACGGCAATATTATTAAGAAGGTCCAATCATGACAAAAAAGAAGAAATAATTGGTAATATTTATTTAATAAAACTTGCAAATAGAAAAGAGGATGCTCGGGAGTTATCTGTTTGGATAAATGCCTGCTCCAGAATGGGTCAAAGTGATATTGCAATTGCTCTTTGTTTAGAAGATGAAAAAGCAAGATTAAGAGCAGAAGAATTATATTTAGAGTATAAGCAACAACTTGTTTCTGCCTTGGGGATAATAGAAAAAATGGATAAAATAAAAGGGAATGGTTTTGTGATATTAAATGCTAAAGATGAGATAAAAGATACAATAATCGGGACAGTTACATCCATTTTATCTTCTTCAGTGGATTATGCAGAAGGTACAATTCTAATTGGTATGGCTTATAATCAAGATAAAATAAAAGTATCTGCAAGAATAGTTGGCAGAGAAAAAAGAAATTTAAAAGAGATTTTAGAGAAAGCAGTATTTAACTTTAAAACAAAAATAGAAACAGATATGAATATTGAAATTGGAGGCCACATGAATGCCGCCGGATGTCAAATTCAAAAAGAACAAGAACTAGAATTTATTGAAACCTTAAAAAAAGACCTTGAAGTTGAAGTTGTAAAGATAAGCTAAGCTCTACCAACAACTTTAAAAACGTCTATTTCTAGAAGATTATATGGTAAGAGAAAGCAAATTTGTAAGGGTAAAATGTTCAAAATGTAAAGCAAGCCAAATCATATTTGGAAAAGCTTCCTCAAAGGTTAAATGCTTAAGTTGTAATGCAACAATAGCAGAGCCTGCTGGTGGAAAAGTTAAGGTTCGTGCTAGAGTTGAAGAAGTTCTATAAATACGTAATCTTTTTAAGCTGGTATTCTATATTTTTTTATGGCAAATCTAGAAATTAAAGAAGAAGATTTAGTTCTTTGTACAGTTGAAAGAATAGAAAGTAATACTGTATTTGCAAAACTAGAAGATGGTAGAGAAGCAACATTAATAATAAGTGAAATTGCTCCTGGAAGGATAAAAAACCTTAGAGAATATGTTGTCCCAAATAAGAAAATCGTATGTAAAGTTTTAAGAATTCAGGGCAGTCGTGTTGACATTTCCTTAAGAAGAGTTTCATCAAAGGATAAAAAAGAGTTTTTGGAAACAAAAGCATTTGAGAATAATGTTCGAATTGCATTTAAGCAAATATTAAAAGAAAAGTTTGAAGAAGTTCTAGAAAATATACTAAATAATTATCCATCCATAAAAGAATTTTCAGAGAAAAGCAAAGAAGATAAAAGCTTAATTAAAAAATATTTTCCAGCAGAAAGCGTAGAACTAATTGAAAAAACAATTAATAAAAAGCAAAAAGATGTTGAAGTTAAAAAAATAATAAAAACAAAATGCCTAGAATCAAATGGTATTAGTCGAATAAAAGAGATATTCTCTAGTCCAAATAAGGAGATAGAAGTATTATATCTTGCTGCAGGAACATTTCAAGTAAAATCAAAAGGGGAAGATTATAAACAAGCAAACCAAAAATTGGATTTGTTCACAAAAGACTTAGAAAACAGATCAAAAAAGCAAAACTGTGAATTCGAAATATCGAATGGATAAGTTAAAGAAATGTTCAAAATGTAGTTCTTACACCTTAGAAGACGAATGTAAATTTTGCAATTTAAAAACAGAAAGCGCCCATTACAAATTCCTGCATCTAACCGATGCAAAAGAGCTTGAAGAGAATTAAGAATATAAAAGCTATTTTGTATTACCTTGCCCACTAAATAAATATCTTAGAGTTATTAATAACCAATACTTGATGCTAGTCAAGTTCTAAATTTTGCAAAGCACTATATGTCTAAAAGACGCTTTTTAAATAATTAAAGATTAATTAAAACAATTTTTTCTGATTATTTTTTATAATCTCTTTTGCCTTATCTGTATCTGCCTCTGAAGACTTAACTTCCTTTCCGTCTAAAATCATTACCCCATAGTTTCCATCATAACCTGGTTTAACATTTATTTTACCTTGCCTATTTTCTAAAATTATGTCTACTAATTTTTTATCAACAACCTCTTCTAGCTCCTCTCTTGAGATACTTATCAAAATATTTAATTCATTTTCAAATTTGTCTATAAGTTTATTAAAAACTTCCCAAGTTTTTTTTGTTGTTAGGCTAGAATCTAAATAAGCAGAAATTAATTCGTGCAGGGGTAGCATTTTATAAAAATGTTTTCTATTGGGATTATCCTCAATATTTTGATTTGTTAGTTTTTTAACTCGGTTATCTACTCCGATTGTTAAATTATTTTTACAAACAGGACATAATCCCTTAAAGTTTTTTGTTTCTTCGGGTGAACATGAAAAATTACAATTTCTATGGCCATCATAGTGATATTTCCCATAAGCCGGGTCTGTCTCAATTGTTCCAAGAATTTTATTCTCTCTAATTTGTTTTAAAATTTCATGATATGAGTCTATAGAAGAGAAAATTGTTGCTTCTCTCCCCATTCTCCATGGCCAAAAAGAATGAGAGTCTGAAAAAGAAACAATTGTTTTGCTATTTAGTTCGGAAATATGCCAATTCATCTCAGGATCGCTTGACATTCCTGTTTCAATTGCATGAATATTTTCAAATTGTTGCCCAAATGCTTCTTTTAAAGAGTCAAAACCAGATTCACTTCCAAAAACTCCAAAATAGGGAGTCCATACATGCGCAGGTATAATCTCAATATCTTGAGAAATTGATTTCATATCTTTTGTAAATTGCTCGCAACTTATCTTAAATATCGGTCTTCCATCATAATCTCTTCTTCCTTTTGTGTCCAAATAAGCATTAATTTTATCAACAACCTCAAATGAGGGTGCAAATAAGACTAAATGAACACTTCTTCCATGTCCTTGAGTATACATTAAGCTTATTTCCCCAGTTAAAATAAGTGGAAAACCGGATTTAGTATAAAAAATTCCTTTTCCTTTATCTTTTAGGTTTGTTTTTAATTCCTGAATCCAAATTGGATGAGTAAAATCTCCTGTTCCCAATAAATTAATTCCTTTTATTTTTGCCCATTTTTCTAAGTTCTCTAAATTCAAATCTTTTGAACATGCCCTAGAAAAACGAGAGTGTATATGCAAGTCTGCAAAATATTCTTTTACTCCGTCTTTTTCAATCATAAAATAATTATTAATTACTGGCTTTTAAACTATTAGATTTATAAGAATAATAGATACAATTATGCAACACATGGCTCTTCTAATCTAATCTGTCTTTGTTCAACATAATCTTCTACATGCTGACGCACAATCCAATTAGACTTATGAAAATAATTAAGAACATCTCTCCTAATCTCTGTTGGAAATAAATCCAATCTCTCAAAACCCATACCTCCGGGGACATACCCAGAATCATCTGTGAATTCGGTAAGCCATACATAATCTGCAATCTCAAGAAGTGTCTTCCATTGATCCTCTTTAATTCTGGAGTCACTCGTTAGACCAGAAAGAAATTGTATTGCTCGATCCCTACATCTTAGAGCCCCATAACTTTCCGATAATGGAGCAAACCGCGTTAAATCCATATAAACTAAAGTTAAGTAATATTAAAAAGTATTTACAATATAAAATATAAATCAGTATATTCTCCTTATGTCTCAATATAAACTCAATAAGAGTAAGTTTTAATAAACCTTTGTACGCTCTATTTATAAATGCCCTTATAGTTCAGCCCGGATAGAATGCGACCTTGCGGCGAACGATTCGCTTGAGACAAAATCTCAGCAATAGCGAATGGCAAATCGTGAGAAGGTTGTGACCGAGGTTCAAATCCTCGTGAGGGCGTTTGAACCGAGGGAACCGAGTTCAAATACTTCAAAACAGCAAAAACATCAATATATTTTTGGGGCATTACAAAATAGTATTTTGGATGTATACTTGTTTTGAAGTCCCAGAAAAATTTAGATTTTTCTGAGCCTCGTGAGGGCGTATAGCATATCGTGTATATGCTGTTCTCTAAACTAGCTTATCAAAAATTCTAAATACCCGCTTTTTCCTTCAAAACATCTGCCACATCTGTTTTTTCCCAAGTAAAATCCTCGTCATTTCTACCAAAATGGCCATAAGCCGCGGTTTTTCTATAAATTGGTCTTCTTAAATTAAGTGTTTCAATTATTGCTCTGGGCCTCATATCAAAACTGTCTAAAACAATCTGAGAAATTTTATCTTCTGGAATTTTATTTGTTCCAAAACAATCAACATTTACAGAAGTAGGTTTCGCAACTCCAATAGCATAACTAATCTGAACTTCACATCTATCTGCCAATCCAGATGCAACAACATTTTTTGCAACATATCTTGCCATATACGCCCCGCTTCTATCTACTTTTGTTGGATCTTTTCCTGAGAAAGCTCCTCCACCATGCCTTCCAACTCCCCCATAAGAATCAACAATGATCTTTCTTCCAGTAACGCCTGTATCTCCTTCTGGTCCCCCAATAACAAATCGTCCAGTTGGATTTACAAATATCTTTGTTTTATCATCAGTCATACTTCCACAGATAGGAAAAACAACTTTTTCTAATATTTCCCTTTTAAGCTGTTCTTCAGAAATATCTTCCTTATGTTGTTGAGAAACAACAATTGCTTCAATTCTTTTAGGTTTGTTATTTTCATATTCTATTGTAACTTGGCTTTTTCCATCCGGCCCAATATTTTTAATTAAACCATTCTTTCTTACTTCTGCCATTCTTCTTGTTAATTTATGAGCGAGAATAATTGGCATTGGCATTAGTTCCGGAGTTTCGTTACAAGCAAAACCATACATCATTCCCTGATCTCCTGCTCCCTGATCTTTATTTTCTCCTTCACTAACTCCCTGACTTATATCTGCACTTTGCCCGTGAATCGAAATCCAAACACCTGCATCATCTGCATCAATCCCAAATTTAGGATCAGTATATCCAATCTCCCTTAAAACTCTTCTAGCAATTGACTGTATATCTGCAAAACCTCTTGTTGTAACTTCTCCGGCAACATGAATACTTCCAGTAGTTGCCAAACACTCAATTGCAACCCGAGAGTACGGATCCTGAACAATAAGATTATCTAAAACAGAATCAGCTATTTGATCACATATTTTATCTGGATGCCCCTCTGTCACGCTCTCTGAAGTTATAAAATAATTTGACATAATATTCTTATAAAAAAGGAGTTTATAATATTTCTTGAAAATAATATTCCTATAAGAATATTTAAAAAAGATAGATTAATCAAAGAAGGATGATATTCCCGGAGTTAAATAGTATAAAAGAAAGAAGACAAAAGATAGGAATAAAACAAAAAGAGTTTGCATCATTATGCAATGTTTCTCAATCAATGATTACAAAATTAGAAACATCAAAATTAGAGCCGTCTTACTCTGCCGCTCAAAAGATATTCCAAACATTAGAATCATTGGAACATAAAAAAGAAAAGACTTGTGCAGAGATCATGACCAGAAAATTAAGTTCTCTAAAAAAAACAGACACAGTAAGAAAAGCTTCTGAGATCATGAAAAAGCAATCTATTTCCCAGATACCTGTAATGGAAAACAAAAGAGTCCTAGGCAGTTTATCAGAATCAACAATATTAAATAATCTTTTAAAAATTAATAAAGAAGAACTATTTAATATGAAAATATTTCAAATAATGGAGGGCCCATATCCTATTGTAAATTCCCACATGCCAATTTCAGTAGTAATTCCTATGCTTAAGGCAAGCCAAGCATTACTTGTAAATGAAAATGGGGAAATAAACGGGATTATAACTAAAAGTAATTTAATTTAATCTTCTTTCTCAACATCAACAGAGTAATATAAAATTTCCACCCCTTTTTCCTTCCAAGAATCTTTGTCCAATCCTGCTTTCAAAGATAATTGTTCTAAAAACTTTTTTTTAAATGGTATTTGTTCCCAAACCTGCGGCAAAAATGTAGCAGATAAAAACCCTTTCTTTAAAATTATCCCCTTTTTATTATTAATTTGTTTTAACAAATCATCAGAATCTTTATATGAAATTCTTTCCGGTTCAGACAAAACAGAAATCTCTATTTTTATTTTGTTTAATTCCTTCTTTTCAAGAGGCTTAAATCGATTATCACTAAACGCTGCATTCATAATATTATCTAAAACATCTTTCCATAATGCTTGATGTGCAACCAACGAACCCACACATCCCCGTAGTTCATCGTCTTTTGTTAATGTAACAAAACAAGCTTTTTTTGCAGAATATTCTTTCTTTGTTTCTTCATCTAAGATAAAATCTTTTTCATCAAAATAATTTTCAAGTTTCTTCCTTGCTATTTCAGTTAGTTTAAGGGTCATATTTGTTAAAAACCAATTAGATTAATAAACCTTACACATTTCCTAAATAAACATACCTTAACCCTGCTTTTTTTCCAATTTCTTCTGCTTTTTTAAGTATCTCCAAACTTGTTGCTTCCTTATCTTTCATATTATGATACGGAAAAAATCGAGAGATGTGCCATGGAATATCCTTATCTATATCTGCAATAAGGCTAGCTATCTTCTTTAGTTCATCTAAAGAATCATTTACTCCAGGAACAATTAAAGTAGTAATTTCTATATGGATTCCTGCTTCATAAAACCATTTAATATTATTTAAAATTGGTTTAAGTTCTGCGCCACAATACTTTTTATAAGTTTCTTCTGAAAAGCTTTTTAAATCAATATTCGCTGCATCAATTAGTTTCTCTTCCATAAGAAAATTTAAACTATCCTTAGAAAAATAACCATTTGTAACAAGTATATTCTTTAGTCCTCTTTTATGAGAAATCTTTGCACAATCATAAACATATTCTACAAAAATTGCAGGCTCATTATATGTATATGATATACTTTTACATTTATTTTCAATTGCTTGTGATACAACTTGCTTAGGATTTAAATCATAACCATCAATATCTGTTTCACAATTATCTCCCCTACGATTCTTTCCTCTTTGAGAGATATCCCAATTTTGACACCAATCACATTTAAAGTTACAGCCAAAAGTCCCAATTGAAAATGTTTCTGTTTGAGGTAAAAAGGTATAAATTGGTTTTTTCTCAATTGGATCCACATGAACTGCACAAGGCTTTCCATAGACTAATAAAAACAACCTCCCATTAACATTCTTTCTAACTCCACAAATACCTGTTTTTCCTTTTGAGATTAAACATCTATGCATACAAGCCAAACATCTCAGATTACTTGCTTCTTCTTTATATAAAATACACTCTCTCATAAAAAGATTAATAAGTCCAAAGATATAAGCTTTATTATGGCAGAGTGGTATCCTTCAGATAAACAACAATTAGATCGTCTTGTTTCCTACTTCCTAACTCAAAAGCAAGAATTAAAACTAGACCAAATTCACGGATTAATCACTCCCCATGCAGGTTATGCCTATTCCGGAGAAGTTGCGGGAAAAGCATTTTCATTATTAAAACAAGTAAAATCAAAAAAAGCAATTATATTTGGTCCAAGTCATTATATCCCCCTTAAGGGAATTGCATCATTAGGAGAAATAGAAACCCCCTTGGGAAAGATAGAAATAATAAAAAACAGTTTCCCAAAAATTCCATACGAACATTCTATAGAAAATCAGGTCCCATTTATCCAAAATATTAATCCAAAAATAAAACTTCTCCCTCTTGTGATTGGTAAGATTAACGAAAAAGAAGCAGTAGAAATTGCTCAAATGATTTTAATAAATTATCCTCCAAAAGAATATCTTTACATATTTTCAACAGATTTATCCCACTTTTTAGAGTATAATAAAGCAAAACAAAAAGATGAAAAAACAATTGATATAATAAGACATCTAAATATAAAAGAAACAAAGAAGCTTGACGCATGCGGTATTTACCCTCTTCTTATCTTTATGCAAATTGCAAAAATAAGGTCTTGGCAACCAAAACTGATTGAATATAAAAATTCTGGAGACATCACCGGAGATAAATCGCAAGTAGTAGGTTACGCCAGTTTTGTGTTTTGATGTTTTAAAATTAGATTATACTAAAAATAGAGTAAGAAGAATCAGCAACTTGCGCCAGTACTTGTACCAACACCTGTTCCAAATCCAGCTGTTGCTGCACTTGTTGACAAATTACCAGAACATTCGCTTGGAGCAGTATTAAATGCATTGCATATTGCAGTCTTAATTGCATCAGGAGTTCTTCCTACAGAAACTTCGACTCCATTTATAACAAATGTAGGGCTTCCGCTTATTCCTAAAGCTTGTGCTCTAACTCCATCAGTATCATATAATGTTAATCCATCTGTAGGCATACAAGCATTTATCTTTGCCTTATCAATTCCTAACGAAGTCATAATTACTTCAACCAATGGCTTTGAACAAGCTTCATTGCTTGAACATGCTCCAACAGCAGTGTCAACCATAAACTTATCTAAATATGCCCACAACTTATCTTTACCATAATTCTTTTGTATACATAATTGTCTTAATGATTCTTGTTTTTCATATTCTCCATGCATTGCCCCAATTGTAACTAAGTTAATATCTGCTTTATTCTTTAACAATCCATAAACCGGTGCTAATGCTTTTTCAAATTGTAATCCATAAGGGCAATATGAAAATACAAATGCTTCAACAATAGGTTTATCTGATTTTGGTACATCTATTGGTTGTGTATTGCTAGGATTAGCATTATTAGCATCTATATCTAACTCTAAAGGGATTGCGTTAGGCATTAAATATTTTCCATCTTTAGTAACATAAACAGGCATTGCTTGTCCTTGTATTGAGATAGTAATCTTATACAATCCATTTTCTTCTCCAGTTGAAACTAATGTTGCCTCTCCACCATTTTCTTCAACAAAATTGATAACTTTTTCAGCAGCAGCAGTTGTTCCAACTCCAGATGTGCCTCTTGGAAATACCAAAACAATTATTAATAATACTGCAAGAACAACTGTAGAAATTGCCCAGTAATTATGCATTAATTTTTTAAAATCAAAATCAGATTTCTTATTTTCTTTTTTCTTTTCACTCTTTTCTTCGCTCATGTAACAATAAAAATCAAACCCTTTATAAATCTTTTGAAAGATTCGTCCAATTAATCTTTTTAATAAATAATCCCAAACCTTTATAAATCCTCAACGAATAAAAGTTTTATGAAATGTAAATCATGTGAAATGGAAATAGTTAAAGGCGTAAGATTTCCATGTCCAAAATGTAAAAAAGAAGTTGTTCGTTGTAATAAATGTAGAACTCTTTCTATAGAATACACTTGTGACTGCAGTTATCAAGGACCATAAAGATGGCAACAGCAGCAATAAAAGTAAAAATAATGCCCGAAGGTATTGATACAGACTTAGAACATTTAAAAAAAGAGATAAAAAGAAGAGTAGAATCTGAAATTCCCAAAGCATTATCTCATTCTTTTGAAGAACAACCAATCGCATTCGGGTTAAAAGCATTAATTGCACTAATTGTTTGGC
>Ga0247841_10007614_pt1 | contig 15998 bp, 12 predicted proteins | sample LaCruzMarch2015__2_FD_192410 | JGI IMG/M metagenome (GOLD analysis project Ga0247841, IMG submission 192410) | Freshwater microbial communities from meromictic Lake La Cruz, Castile-La Mancha, Spain - LaCruzMarch2015_18m | ecosystem: Environmental > Aquatic > Freshwater > Lake | place: Spain...
CCCTGGGCGGATCGGGATCCAGGGCGTGCAGGTGAGGGCAGTCAGGCGAGGAATGAGCGGGCGGCCGGAACAGATGCCCACGGTGGCGCGGTCCCTGGATATTGGGGAATTCCGGCGTCGTTCTCGATGGAAGGGGTTCTGGAAACATGCGAAAGAAGAGGGTAGTGTCAAAAACCAGATGAAACGTTATGAAAGGGCGGGGGGAGAGCCGGCAAGCGACTTGTGTAGGCACACTATCAAAACAAGCTGAAAAGCGCAAGCGTTCGGAGATACCGCCAAAAGGGACTGTCCGAGGAGTCGCAGGATCGGTATCCGGAGACGACGAGTTGTCCCGACGTCCGATTTCAGCGTAGTTTTGTGTGTGCCGGAGCACGGGGAGAGAAGCCGGCTGCTCCCCGCGCCCCTCCGGGGGGGGGAGGGCTATAAATACCTATAGAACCCCTGCAAGACAAGGAGAGAGACTACAAAAAGGATAGGCAAGTTTGGCAGTACGAAGAAGAGTTTGAGGAGAACCGATGAATCCATTCTCCGGGTCGGAGCGTCAAAACAACACTGAGGTCCCACGGACCGGGGACCACGACGATTCACACCAAAGGAGGCATTACCATGGCGATGAAAACAGTACAGGTCGCAGTGAAACAGGGGGCAGGATTCAGGACTGAATGCACGGCGGGAAAACACACGGTGATCGTTGACCAGCCGACGGCATTCGGGGGAACGGATGCAGGCCCGACCCCGCTTGACTATCAGTTGGTGGCGCTGGGCGGCTGTATTGCCGCTATCGGCAGAATCGTCGCCGGTCAGCAGCGACTGGCCATCCGCGGGTTTGAGATTTCGCTGGAAGCTGAAATGGATACCGATGGACTGATGGGCAAATCTTCGGACAAGCGTGCCGGATTCAGTTCCATCACCGCCCGGGTGAAGATTGACGGCGATCTCACTCCGGGGGAGAAAGAGAAGTTTCTGCAGGAGGTCGAAAGACGCTGTCCGGTCTCGGACAATCTCCAGAATGCCACGCCGGTCGGGGTCACGTTGGCTGGTTAAGAACGCTCCGACGAGGGCCGATGGAACCCGCGGCAAGATCGGACAAGGCTCGGTCCCTGTGCCCCGACAAACCGGTACCGGTTTGTCGGGAAACGAGGAGAGACGACCACCCATATCATGCACTATTCCGACGGTAATCTGACGGTACGCACCATGACGCACGAGGAAGTCGCCCTCGCCGTGGACTGGGCGGCCGCTGAAGGGTGGAATCCGGGACGGAACGATGCGGAATGCTTCTACTGCACCGACCCGGACGGTTTCTTTATCGGCGAGATAGACGGACGGCCGGTGGGATGTATCTCCGCGGTCTCCTACGGACCGTCGTTCGGCTTTCTCGGATTTTTCATCGTGAAACCGGAATTCCGCGGCCACAGGATCGGCACGGTCATCGGCCGGAAGGCGCTCGAATCCCTGGGAAACAGAAACGTCGGCCTGGACGGCGTACTCGACAAGGTCCACAACTACCTTCATTACGGATTTACACTCGCGTATCGCAACATCCGCCACCAAGGAACCGCCGGGGAAGGAACCGCAACACCCCCCACGGTCGTTGAGACAACAACACTCTCCCTGAATGACGTGTCGGTATACGACCGAACGTGCTTTCCGGCGGAAAGAAAACGCTTTCTCGAAAGATGGCTGTCTCAATCGGGGATTTCTTCGTATGCGGTTGTCCGCAAAGGAACGATCAGGGGCTACGGCGTCATCCGTCCCTGCCGGCAGGGCTGGAAAATCGGCCCGCTCTTCGCCGATACCGAGACAATCGCCGAGGATCTTTTCCGGGCGCTCACCGCCCGCATATCCGGTGAAACCTTCTACCTCGACATCCCGGAAGTGAATCCCGCGGCCCGCGCGCTGGTCGAAAGACACCGAATGACCGAGGTTTTCGCAACCGCCCGCATGTATTCGAAGGAACGCCCGCCGCTTCCCCTCGACCGTATCTTCGGCGTCACATCCTTTGAGCTCGGATAGCATGTGCCCCGGCATGAACTCCTTCGTCTTGAGGACCTGTCGGTGAGATAGGAAATGCGCCGGTTTGGCGTTCGCTTGCCCGCACGTTCGGAGCAGACAGCCGGGTTCCGGCTCCGTGGATGCATCCCGTCGAGCCGACGAGCGACGAATTGACACCTTCCGGGAGTTCACATACAATAGCGCAGAGCGCAGGGAGGGAGAAGTCGGAACTGTTTCCACACCGGGAGATGAGGGACAACAGGATGATCGCCGAAAAACCGCCGTCCGGACGCAGGACCGTCATTCCTGTCAGCGGTCCTGTTCTCTTCTCCTTCGCAGCAACCGCGGCGGTATTGATCGTCTTGTCTGTATCCGCCGGTTTCACATTCCATTCGGCAGATGGGGGTGCCCCTGCTTTTGCCTTCAGATGGTTATCGCTCCCGTTCCTGGTGTTCTTGCTTTTTGTTGCCTTCCGGACCGAGGTCCTGGGCAAAGGGATCACCCAAAAGGTGATCTCGGCCGTAGTCATTACCGTATTCCTGTGCAGTGTCGGCAGCGGCGGATTGTTGTGGATCAATGCCGGGTTCGGCGGTCAGGCAGACATCCTGGTCTCCGGTGCCGTTGTCGGCAAGAGTTCGGGCGGGATCAAGGGATATCCAACAATCACCGTGCAGGACAGCGAAATGCTCAGAATGATTCGCCTGGAAGTGTCAAGGCCTGAATATGAGAGGGTTGAGGTCGGGCGGACATACCGGAAACCAATGCGCATCGGTGTGCTGGGCATCATGTACGCATACTCAAGGGAGTGACCCACCAACGGCGACTGAGCAAGGACCCGCCGCGGGGCCGTGCCGGGAGTATGCCGGCAGGCACTGACGCCGTTGCGTCCGGGAAAGGAACGGGAAGCTCGGTGTGTTGCGTCGGAAAAACGAATAAAGAGAGGAGAAATACACCGTGGAACTCAACGAACTGACGATCACCAAAGCCATTGTTGAGGGGTTTTTTCAAAAGTTCTCATCATGCCTGGAAACCGACGTCGCCATCGTCGGCGGCGGGCCCGCGGGCCTGGTGGCAGGATACTTCCTCGCCAGGGCCGGCAAAAAAGTCGTCCTCTATGAACGCAAGCTGAGTCTCGGAGGGGGAATGTGGGGAGGAGGGATGCTGTTCAATGAAATCGTCGTCCAGAAGACGGCTCTCCCGATTCTCGACCTGTTCGGGATCCGGTGGAAGAAGTACGACGAGAACCACTACTCCGCCGATTCGATCGAGGCCGTCTCGACGTTGATTTCCCAAGCCGTGAAAGCCGGGCTGACGGTGTTCAATTGCATCAGCGCCGAGGACGTGTTGATGCGCGAAGACAGGGTCATCGGCCTGGTCATCAATTGGTCCGCGGTCGAGATCGCCCGGCTGCACGTTGATCCGCTCTCGGTCCGGTCTCGTTTTGTCATAGACTCGACGGGCCACGCAACGGAGATCGTCCGCATCGTCCAGACGAAGGTCCCCGGCAGCCTCAACACACCCAGCGGGAAGCTGGAGGGCGAGAAATCCATGTGGGCCGACAAGGCTGAAACGCTGACCCTGTCAAACACCCGGGAGGTATTCCCCGGTCTCTACGTCGCGGGCATGTCCGCAAACGCCACCTATGGAGGCCCTCGGATGGGCCCGATTTTCGGCGGCATGTTGATGTCCGGACAGAAGGTGGCCGAGCAAATCATCCGCGCCCTCTGACGCCGCTGATGGAGCGATAGGGGATCAGGCAAGAGGTGCGAGCGAGTGCGGGCTACCCAATCGGCACGATCATCAAAGGTTCCGGACGGGTCCGCTTTCGAGAGAATCTTCGGTGGTAGTGGTGAGGCATCCGCTATCCGCGCCTCTTATTGACCATCCCTGCCTCAACTGCCGGTTTCCCCCACGATGTCCATATCTTTGACCAGCACGTAGGGAAGCGCTCCGATGAAGGTGGGCTCGGTCTCTTTCGAGACGGCGACGATGTTGGCGAGGATACTCTCAAACGTTCCGCTCAGCATCGTCCCGGTAACCGGATGGACGATCTTTCCCCGCTCGATGTACCGTCCGCCCTTCACGACGCCGGAAAAAACCCCGCTGACGGGGTTGATGTTGCCGCTGAACCTGCGGACGGAAACGCCCTTGTCCATCATGCCCTGCATCGCCGCAAGATCCGCGGTCGGCGCCAGAATCGGTGCGTGAAGGGAAGGGTTGGAAGTCCCCCCGCCGGAGGCGTGGCCGGTCGAACGCACCTTGTCCTTGCGCGCGGTATAGGTGTCGTGAAGGTAACTCTTCAGCACCCCCGCTTCGATGAGCGCGAGAGCCCGGGTGGGCACCCCCTCGCCGTCGAAGGAGGCGGACCACGGAAGGCCCGGTATTCTCGGTTCGTCTTTGAGCGTGAGGACCTCCGAGGCAACGGGACGCCCCAGCTTGCCGGCGAACGAACTCCTCCGTTCCTGCACATTCTTCGCGCTCAGGAGAAAGTCGAGCGTGGAGAGCATCTCCTCGACGGTATCCGGACTCATGAGGGCGTATCCCCGGCACCGGGCAACGGGCTTTGCGCCCAGGGATTCGACGACCGCGCGGCCGAAGCGCAACGCATGGTCCTTCACCCCGCCGACGGTCTTCCGCCAGCCGACGCCCGCGTCCCCGGTATAGTCGAACGAAGAGATGTCCGAGCCCTCAATCGCCATGCCCATGATGAAGTAGAACACCGAAGACCGTTCCTGGGAGAGGGATACCCCTTTGGAGCTGAGGATATTCACCGCGCTCCGCCGGAACTCGACGCTTGCAGAGTCAACGCTGACGCGGGAATCATATGCGCGCGCCGTCTCAACAAGGGATCTCGCCGCTTCCTCGATTTCCGCCAGGGAGGGTTCCCCGGAATCCGACAGCCCGTCCACCATCGTGACGTCCTCGGGCGCTGGAAGGCCGTTGTACGGATCCTCTTCCGATGCGCGCGCGATCGAAACGGCCTCTTTTACGGAATCCCGTATGCTCGCCGCGTCGTTGGAGGAGACATACCCCGCCCGTGTGCCGGCGATAACGCGGATACCGTACTGCGCCCCGCTGTCCGACTTCAGGCTCTTCAGGGCGTTCTTCTCGAAGAAAACCGTCTTTCGATGGGAACGGCTGCGGGTGATTTCCGCCTCCGTCGCCCCCTCGGCACACGCGAGAGCAACCAGTCGTTCAAGCTCTTTCATAATCACCTCTGATATGAATAGTCCAGGCTACAGCTTGCCCCCTATCATCATCCTGCACCGAATATGGGGCCCCCCCGCGTCCACCTTGGCGGGTTGGTGCTTGCCGCAGTACCCCGCACCGGAGTCCAGGAGGAAATCGTTTCCCACCATGTCCACCGAGGAGAGCACCTCGAACGCCTGGCCGGAAATGGTGACTCCCTTGAGCATCGCCGTGATCTTTCCGTGCTCGATCTTCCGTGCCTCGCCGACGTCGAACATGAACTCGGCGTTTGCGTCCGCCTGGCCTCCCATCCCGAAGTCCTTCAGATACAACCCGTTCTCGGTGGATGCTATCATTGCCTCAACGGTGTCCTCCCCGGGAAGAAGGTAGGTGTTCCTCATCCGTATGACCGGCTCGTCCCGGTAGGTAAACGCCCTCGCGTTCCCGGTGTTTTCGACGTGGAAATGCGCGGCGGTTTCCGCGTCGTGGAGAAAGCCGCGCAACACTCCCCGCTCGATGATCACCGCCTTTTTCGGCCGCGTGCCCTCGTCGTCCACCAGCAGGACGCCGGCGCCCGAGGGATCGCGATCGCAGAGCGGATCGTCCACCAGGGAGATCTTCTCGCCGGCCACTTTTTCCCCGATCTTGTCCTTGACGATGGATCCCGCGAGAACAAAGTCCGCCTCGACGGTATGACCGATGGCCTCGTGCGCGAGCAAACCCACCAGCGACGGATGGAGAATCACCGTGGACATGCCTCCAGCCGGAACCGGCGCGCCCAATTTGTCCATGGCCTTCCTGACCGCCCTCTCCGGGACGTCCTCGGGCCGCACGCGGCGGAAGAGGTCTCCCCATCCGCCGGTCGCGCCGAGCATCACCGTGCCGAACTCCATCTCGTTTCCGTCGGCCGCCACCGCATTGGCGCGGAAATCCATCTTCGCATCGCGGTATTCGGCGTCGGCGCCGTCGCTGGTGACAATGATCTTCTCGTCTTCCATCTCGGCATAGGAGACGCTCGTACTGACGATTGTGCCGCCGACGCGGCGCATTTTTTCCTCGATGGTCCGCACCAACGCCAGCTTCTCTTCCAGCGGGATCCGGGAGAACGGACGCTCGGCGGCAACCGTGAAAACGCCGGTCGCCGGATCGCAGGCAAACCGCACGTCCGCTCCGGAGCCGCCCCGGGCGGCCGCGGCGGCCGCTATCGCCTCGCGCAACGCCTCCGCTATCTTCTTCCGGGACATATCGCTGGTGCTGGAGAACCCCCACACCCCCGCGCGATGGACCCGTACGCCGGTACCGGAAAGCAGCGAAGACGACAGCGTGGAGATCCGGCCGTTCTCCGCCCGGATGACGAGGGACTTCCTGCGATGGTACCGCATCTGCACCACGCCCGGGGTGTCGGCAACCAGCTCCTTGAGGATAGTTCTCATGGCGAAAGTGTAACACATCGCGGAGGATTCCGGGAAAAGCGCCCGACCGCGCGGATAGGCCCCCGGGCGATCGGAGCGTCTAACTATTGTGCGGTCCGACGCTTCGGGACACCGGTCAGTCCCGGCGGTACCGGCACCTCGTTGCACGCGTTGCTTTACGCGGGACGGCGTCGCGATGGTAGAATAGTCCATGCGAATGGGTCGCGATGCAGGCAAATCCATCGGCGGGACGGGACGACCAACAGTACCATGAAGAACAGGTGTGTGTGGTTAAGCATCGTTGCGCTCTTTCTGGTGCGGATCGCGCCGACCCATGCCCTCGACAGAACCGTGGCGGTGTTGGACCTCACCGCCCGCAACGGGGAGACCGGCGACAAAGACATCTTCTCTCTGAATCAGGCGCTGAGCGTGGCGGGTGTTCCGTTCAAGGTCACCAATGATCTGCCGACGGCAACGCGTTCCGGGATGATCGTCACCACCTCCTATATCGCCGGCGACACGTTTGAAACCGAATCGGACAGGACGGCCCTGAGAGACTATGTCAACAACGGGGGCATCCTGGTCGCGACGAACGTATCCGATACGTCCCTGGCGGAGTTGTTCGGCATCACAAAAGGGACACGAACCGATACCCGCTACACCATGTCGTGGCAGACGGGCACGGGAGATCCCGGCCTCAAGTACTTCGACGACCCGAACGAGCAAACCGTCCGGTTCGGAAATCACCGATATCTCAATGTCATCCCGACCCGTAGTTTCGGGCTCGCGGGAGGCGTCGCGCTGGCAAAATATGATGACGGGAGCAACGGCGTGGTGAAGAATGCCTACGGCCTGGGTCAGACATACGTTCTCGGATTCTCCTTTTCGGACGTGATTCTCCGCAGCGAGTTGAACCTTGACTATCAGGCACAGATAACAACATCCAACGGTTTCGAGCCGACCACCGATACGTTCTTTCTCTTTCTTCGGGCAATCTACGAAGACCGGATGCCGGCGCCGGTATGGAAACACACCAGTCCGGGATCCACCGGGAGCACGGTCGTCCTTTCACACGATGTGGATGCCCAGTCTTCCATCGGCTTCATGAACACCTTCGCTGAGGCCGAAAGGCAAAGAGGTCTTTCCGCGACCTACTTCATCACAACGCGGTACATTGATGACGCGCAGGATACCGACTACTTCGACGCCGGCGTTGATCCCGTGAAGGACCTTCTCCTCAAGAACCGCAAGCTCGGCAGTCACAGCGTCGGGCACTTCCCCGATTTTCAGGACGAGACGAGGTTCCCCGAGGGGGCGCCGGGAAATACCCGCGAGAATTACCATCCGTACTGCAACGGGCAGCTGGTGACAACCGGCGGGAACGTGTACGGGGAGCTTGAGGTCTCAAAGCACCTTCTGGAGACGGTCGTCGGCGCGCCGGCGATCTCGTGTTTCCGCTCCGGATATCTCCTGTTCAACAAGAAGCTCATCAACGTGCTCGATGCGCTCGGGTACAAGTACGATTCCTCCTTCAACGCAAACGCGTTGCTGACCAACTTCCCCTGTCTTTCACGGTACGACCAGTCCTTCTCCGGCGCGGTGTCGGACGTCTACGAGATACCCATCACCATCTCCGACAGCGATCTCTACGAGACCAGGCTGAAGATGACCGCCGATAACTACTCTCTCTTCGTGGACTGCTGGATTGACGTCGTGCGCAGGAACCTCGGCAATTTCGCCATGACCGTGCTGTTGATTCATCCCACCTACGATTACAAGCTGCGCGCCCAGGAGCTGTTTCTCGATCAGTTGCCGGTGAACCTGCGGGTGACCGATATGGAAACCTTCGGAGCCTACTGGCGCGAACGGGAACGATTCGCATTCCTGTCCGAAGTGTCCGACGACACGCTCGCCATAACCGTGCTCTCCACGACGGCATTCCCCGTCCACCCGGACGTCAGCCTTTATGTGAGGGACGGGGCCGGACTTGAGCACATCGTCGCCGGGACCGCCGACGGCGCGCCGGTCGCATTCAGGACGGCAAACGGAGCATTGCCGGCCGACAGGATTCTCGACATGTTCAGACTCCTCGGTGACGTGACCCTCGACGGCCGGGTGGATATCCTTGACGTGATCGCGTGCCTGCGCATGGCCACGGAACTCGATACCCCGGATCCCGCCCTCGCCGATCTCAACAGCGACGGCACCGTTGATATTCAGGACGTGGTTCTCGTATTGAAAGGGTGCCTCCGTGGCCCACCGTCCGCAAAGGCGGGTGAACGATCCGGAGGACAAGCAGCCGACCGGACAGGGGAACTCCCGTCGTCGCGGTGCGATTTCCGGCCGTTCCGGCAGTGCATGGTGCCGGTGCTCCTTCTTTGCGACACCATGAGCCGGATGGTAGAATAGACTGTGGTATCGGATTAGTTTCAGGTATCACTCTGTTTTTGAGTACACATGGGTATGAGATTGCCTTGGATCGTGCGCGGATTTCCCGCGGGGAGCAGCCGGATGTCGGAGAAGCCCGTCAGAACCATATTTTCGTGCCTGGGCTTTCTGTTCCTGCTGACGGCACCGGCCGTGCCCGGCCATGCGCTCGACAGGACGGTCGCCGTGCTTGACGTTACCGCCCGCAACGGGGGAACCGGCGACGAAGACGTCTTCTCCCTGAAGCAGGCGCTGAGCGTGGCGGGGCTGGCCTGTGTGGTCACCGATTCCCTGGCGACCGCGACGCGTTCCGGGATGATCATCACCTCCTCGGACATCAACGACTCCACGTTTGAAAGCGCCGAACGAAAAGTCCTCCGTACCTATGTGAACGACGGCGGCGTCCTGGTCGCCGTAAACGTGATTGATCCCTACCTTATCGAGCTTTTCGGCGTTACCAAGGGAGAGAAAATACGCACCCGCTACACCATGTCGTGGCAAATGGACACGAAAGACCCCAGCCTCAGGTATTTCGACGACCCCGCCGAGCAGACGATCTCCTTCGGAAACCCCGTCAAGTACACTCAGATATTTCCCACGAGGAACTTCGGGCTTGCGGGGGGAATTGCCCTGGCGAAATACGATGACGGGTCCAACAGCGTGGTGAAGAACACCTACGGCGCGGGCCGGACCTATGTCCTCGGGTTTTCCTTCACGGACGTGATTCTCCGCAATGAGCTTCATCTCGGCTACGGAGCAGAGAGAATGTCCAGCAACGGATTCGAGCCGACCAGCGACACGATCTTCCTCTTCCTGCGGGCGATCTACGAAAGCCGGGTCCCGGTGCCGGTCTGGAAACACACCAGCCCGGCGTCCACAAGAAGCAGCGTCATTGTCACCCACGACGTGGACGCCCAGTCTTCCATTGCTTTCATGAACACCTTCGCGGATTCCGAGCTGCGGAGAAATCTTTCAACGACCTACTTCATCACCACGCGCTACATCAACGACGCGCAGGACACCGACTACTTCGACCCCGGGGTTCCTTTCATGAAGGAGCTTGTCCGCAAGGAGAGGAAAATCGGCAGCCACAGCGTGGGCCACTTCCCGGATTTTCAGGACATCATAAGATTCCCGGAGGGGGCGCCGGGCAACACACGGGAGAGCTACAGACCTTACTGCGACGAACAGGGGGTGACAACCGGCGGCTCGGTATACGGAGAACTGGAGGTCTCGAAACTCCTTCTGGAGACTACCGTGGGCGCGCCGGCGGTCACGTGTTTCCGCTCCGGGTCCCTCCTGTTCAACAAGAAACTCATCAATGTGCTCGACGCGCTCGCCTACCGGTACGATTCCTCGTATAACGCGAACGCCGTGCTGTCCGGTTTCCCCTATCTTGCCCGGTACGATGGAACCTTCGACGGCAGGATATCCGGCGTCTATGAGATCCCCATCGCCCTCTCGGATGTCAGTCTCGACGACACGAAGATGCAGCCGGACAACTACCCCCTTTTCGTCCAAAGGTGGATTGAGGTCGTCGGCAAGAACGCCGCGAATTCCGCGATGAACATCCTTCTCATTCACCCCACGTACGGGAAGGAGACCGACCCTCCGCCGCGCGACTACAAGTTGCTTGCCCAGCAGTCTTTCCTCGCACAACTCCCCAAGGACATCCGGGTGACGGACATGGCCGCGTTCGGCGACTACTGGCGGGAACGGGACCGTTTTGCATACCTGACGGAAATCTCCGATACCACGCTCACCGTGACGGTACTCTCCACCACGGCGTTTCCCGTCCACCCGGACGTCGGCCTCTATGTGAGGGACGGCGCGGGCCTTGCGACCGTCGTGGTAAAGAGGGAAGACGGGACAGCCGCCGCGTGCACGATCGCGGTTGGTCCCACACCATCCGACAGAATCCTGGTCAGGTTCAGACTTCCCGGGGACGTAAATCTCGACGGGCGGGTGGACATCCGCGACGTGATTGCATGTCTGCGCATGGCGACGAACCTGGACACTCCCGATCCCGTTCTCGCCGACTTCAACGCCGACGGCGTCGTTGATATTCAAGACGTGCTTCTCCTGCTCAGAATGGTTATCTAACCCGAACTCACGGACATCGGCGGGGTGGACTCCAGGAAGAACGGAATCCAGGATCCGGAAGTCGGAATCCGGAATAACCGATAGCGAACAGGAAACAGGAACGAGAAACAGGGCTCAGGAAAAGACGAGCTGTCGATACGACCCATGAACAGGTCCGGGTAGCGATTGAAACCACACGGAGGTGTGCCGTGCAGAAGAGCGTGATGCTTGTCCTGATGCGCAAGCGACGGGATACTGCCGTCGCGGTACAGAAGATTCTTACCGAACACGGGTGCATCATCAAAACCCGGCTGGGGATCCACGACGGAGTCGCGGACCAGTGTTCCGACAGCGGCCTCATCGTACTGGAACTGGTGGGCGAGGAACAGGAGAAGCAAGCGCTCACGCAGGAACTGGCCGCAATCAAGGATATCACCGTGAAGCGGGTCGATCTCTCGGTTCCCTGACGAGATCCCTGTTCACAAAATCCCGCCGGCGACGGATCGCGATGGGGCGGGATGCGATAATCCGGGGATGGGTTGCACGGAATTCCCCGCCCGATCCCGGACGAACACAGGAGTGCACGATGGGATTGCCCCGTTCCGTGAAGTTCTGGATGCCTGCGTTGCTTCTTCTCTCCGGGTGTGTCGCCGTTGCTCCCCCACCGCAGGCAGAGCGCGTTGTGCCCGCCGTACCGCGGAGTATCCTGTCTGTTTCCTCCTTTCCGGCATTCGCCTCGGTGACGGTGGACGGCAAGGACTTTGGAAAGACCCCGCTGGAAGCACTCAAGCTGGATCCCGGCCGCCATGCGGTCGTGGTCTCCCTGGAGGGATACGATCGCTATGAAGTTACGCTGAATCTCCAGCAGGGAGAGACGAAGATCCTCGGCGTGAACCTCGCCAAACCGGGCGAGAAAGCCGGAAACGACACCGCCCCGAACGTGGAGCCCGTGGCGAAACAGGAACCCCCCGATGGTGCGCCGAAGCCTGCCGAGGTCACGCCGGCGGAAGTGCAGCCGCCGCAGACCAGATCCGCCGTCGCCGTGAAACTCCCGGCGGAGGTTAACCTCAGCGCGCTCCATGCCCGGGTGGCATCCCACGTATACGAGTCGCTCTATAAAATCGCCGAGCAGGACGCATCCCCTCCTTCCGTCCTGATGGACGTGACGTGCGACGTAAGCAGTCTGTCTCCCGATCTTCTGACCGTGAAATTCGCCCAGACCACCAATGACACCGCCTTTATCGGCAGGACGGGATCCGTCCTCATCGTGAGCGACACGGGACTGCCTGATCTTGCCGGAAAGGACATTCTGGATACCGAGCTGGCCAAGGTGCTTCAGTTGGTGCGCTGCACCGGAACCGCGCTCGCCGACGATGCCCTGCGCGAGGCGAGGTTCCGCGCTCCGGAGTACTACGGCGCGCAGGAAGGCGTGTATCACCGAATCGCCATGGCGTCCGATACCGCCAGAACATGGACGCTGACCGTCCCGGCATGCGAAATCAAGGAAGCGCGGGTGTGGGCTTCCGGAAAGGACGCCGAGCACCTTCTCTCCCTGGAGGGGCGCGAACCGAAACCTCTGGGAGGGAACTACTCCGACGCGACGGATCTCCTCTCGACCGTGGCCGTGCAGTTGTCGTTTCAGCCCTCGGGGCGGCGGGAAGCACTCCTTGAGATCATGACGGCGCCCTGCGCGGAGACCTTCACCATTTCCGGAGACAAGAGCGGAGAGGTGACCGCCGGGAGGAACAAACCGTTCGATGCCGTGAGCATACCCGTGCCGGGGCCTGCCGGAAAACCGACGGAGACTCCGGCCAGGAGCACCGTCGCCCTTCCTGGAGGCCTCCGTTCCGCCGTCACCACAAGGATTTTCGTACCCAAACTTCTCCTTGACTCGATCGAGTCTGTTGCGCGGACGCAGGGATATGAAATGGCCTCTTCCGGCAAGAAACTGCTGGTGATCAAACTCCCCCAGGCCGCCAACGACTATGCGTACGTCACCGCCGGGGGCGACATCCTGGTGATCAGCCAGGAGCCGCTCTCCGACCTTTCCCAGAAGGACATCCTCGAAGCGGAGCTGTGGAAGGTGCTTGATCTCATAAAAGCGGCAACCCCCGAGGTCCCCGCCGGGGCCATCCACGTGGCGCGCTACCAGAACGCCTGGTACTACAGCGACGGGAGGGACACCTACCATCAGATCATCATGTGCGGGAACCGCGAGCACCGCTGGTCGCTTCGCGTCCCGAAATGCGAAATCCACAGGGCACGGGCCCGCAGGCTTCTGCCGACACCCTCCAGCATTCTCATCGAGGATGCCTCCCTGAAGGAAGACTCCGGCGGGTACTTCGATCCGAAGGGACTGCTGCGCACGGGAACCCGGACCATGAAATTTACCGTGCAGGGATGGGGAGGATGGGCGGAGTCCATGCTGGAAATCATGGCATCGGCGACGGAGAAGGGATTTGCGGTTTCCGGAATGGGTGCCGAGAACGTCTTTATCAAGCGCAACAGAGACATCAGGGACCTCCACCTGTACCTGGAGTGAGAGGAGAAGAAGGGTTCAGGAAAAGCAGAATACAGAAGTCGGAATTCAGAATGACCGAGAGCGAACAGGAAACGGGAATAAGAAACAGAGATTCAGAAAGAACTTTTCCTGAATTCTGGCTACTGGCTTCCGGCTTCTGAACAAGGGTGAATATGCCCATGGATGACTCTCTTCGCCGGAAACTGCTGGAATTTCAGAGAAACGAGATCACGGAGTATCACATCTACCGCAAGTTCGCCATGGCCGCCGCATCCCCCGAAAATCGCCGCGTTCTCGAATCCATAGCCGACGATGAGATGCGACATTACCGGCAGTGGCGGGAACACACCAAACAGGACGTGGAACCCGACACCCCGAGGGTCTGGAAACACTATTGTATTGGACGCGCGTTCGGATTCACGTTCGGCCTCAAGCTGATGGAGGGAGGGGAAGTGGCCGCGCAGGCCGGCTACGCGCAGCTCCGGGAAGCGCTTCCGGAAACCGACGTCATCATAAGCGACGAACACCTGCACGAGACGGCCTTGTTGAATCTCCTGGATGAAGAAAAGCTTCGCTATACCGGCTCGGTGGTATTGGGGCTGAACGATGCGCTGGTCGAACTGATAGGAGTGCTTGCCGGTCTCACGCTGGCCTTGAGAAATACCCGGCTGATCGCCCTGACCGGCTCGATCACCGGCATCGCGGCGGCCCTCTCCATGGCGATATCGGCATACCTGTCCACAAAGGCAGATCCGGGCAACAAGAACCCCCTGACCGCGGCCGTTTACACCGGCGTCACCTACATGATCACGGTGCTGTTGCTGATCTTTCCCTATCTGGTCCTGAAGAACTACTATTTTTGCCTGGCGTGCGCGCTGATTGAGTCGGTACTGATCATCGCCGCCTTCAACTATTATGTGTCGGTTGCCAAGGACGTGCCGTTCGGAAAACGATTTCTCGAAATGGCGGGCTTGAGCCTGAGCGTGGCGGCGCTCAGTTTCCTGGCGGGCTTTATCCTGCGCGCCGTGCTGGGCGTGGATGTCTGACCTGAGTTATGCGTGCGCCGGGCACTCAGATCTTCCGTCGTGCCGCCGCCCGGCCGTCTCCACGGCATCCGCCGGAATTCATGCTATAATGCTGTGCCGCGTCCTCCCGGTTCGCCACGGGGTAACCGTTCGTCCATCCCGCCGCCCGGGGGACGGGATGCCGCTCCGAATCCACGGGCCGGCAGCACCGTCATCCCATACACGGAGGATTGCTCATGGACCAGACACAGCGGCCGATCGCCAACCCAGTGGCGGTCCTGCGCGAAGAGTTCGACGACTGGGCCGTACTCTTCAACCCGGACACCGCGGAAGCGGTCGGCGTCAACCCGGTCGGCGTCGCCGTCTGGAAACTCCTCGACGGCACCCGTGCTCTCGACCAGATTGCCGCGTGCGTCAAAGAACAGTTCTCGGACGTCCCGGGCACCGCGCCGGATGAAATCGCCGCGTTCGTTGACTCGCTCGCGCAACAAGGGTTTGTCGGTTACGAGGTCGCACCCGCGCCATGATCGGCTCTCCACAGATCCCGCCACGCGTAATGCGGACGCCGCGCTCAGTGGACATTGACGTCACCGCGCGATGCAATCTTCGGTGCCGGTACTGCTACTTCTTCAGCAACGAGGCCGTCGTCTACGAGGACCTTCCCACCGCGGAGTGGCTCAGATTCTTTGATGAACTGGGCAGTCTCGGCGTCATGGACGTGACGCTGGCCGGCGGGGAACCGTTCGTCCGCGAAGATCTTCGCGAACTGCTGGCGGGGATCGCGCGCAACCGCATGCGCTTCGCGTTGCTCTCCAACGGCGGGCTCATTGACGACGACATCGCCCGGTTCATCGCCGCCGGCGGACGGTGCAACCACGTCCAGGTGTCGCTGGACGGTTCACATGCCGCAACCCACGACGCATGCCGCGGTCCAGGCTCCTTCGACGGCGCGGTGCGCGGCATCCGCGTCCTGCAGCGTAACGGTATCAACGTGGCCGTGCGGCTGACGGTCCACCGGCACAATGTCGGAGACCTCAAAGACGCCGCGCGCTTCATCCTCGAAGAACTGGCCATCCCTTCATTCGGCACCAACGCCGCCGGCTACCTGGGTTCGTGCCGTATCCACGCCGACGAAGTAATGCTGTCAACCGCGGATCGAAGCCGCGCCATGGAGTCGCTCCTGGCGCTCGCCGAGCGCTATCCCGGGCGCATCAGCGCCGCCGCCGGGCCGCTGGCCGAGGGCAGGATGTGGCGCGAGATGGAACAGGCGAGGAAGAACGGCGCCCCCGCCTTGCCGCGCGGCGGGCGATTGACCGCCTGCGGATGCACCAACAACAAGATCGCGGT
>Ga0247841_10007616_pt1 | contig 15997 bp, 19 predicted proteins | sample LaCruzMarch2015__2_FD_192410 | JGI IMG/M metagenome (GOLD analysis project Ga0247841, IMG submission 192410) | Freshwater microbial communities from meromictic Lake La Cruz, Castile-La Mancha, Spain - LaCruzMarch2015_18m | ecosystem: Environmental > Aquatic > Freshwater > Lake | place: Spain...
TGTCATGGCCGCGCTCGCGCAACCGCCTGGCCAGCAGCAGGGCCTGGGACGCCGCACCGCTGTATTCCGGCGGGAGATAGCGCGCGAACATCAGGATGCGGAAGCTGCTCACGGGGAATGGGGCCTTCTCGTCGAGTTGGATAGGCGCACTGCAAACCCCGCGATGCTACACAAAAATCACCGCCGCCGCCCCTGCAGAACGCGCGGCAGGCGTCGACAGCCGCCGGACGGTGATGACAGCGCCGACCCTGCCTGGGCCCGATTGCGCACACCGACCGCCGCGGGGGCCGCCGGGCCTGGGCCGCGACAAGCTCAATTGCGACCGGACTCCAGGGCCGCGATGCGCACCTCCAGAGGCGGGTGGCTCATGAACAGGGCCGCGAGCCCCTGGCCGATGCCGCCGCTGATACCGAAGGCGGCGAACTCGCGCGACGGCAGGTCGGCCGTCGCATGACCGCGCTGCAGGGCGCGCAGGGCGTCGGCCATCTGGCGTCGGCTGGTGAGCCGGGCCCCACCCGCGTCGGCGTGGAACTCGCGGTAGCGGGAGAACCACATGACGATCATGGTCGCGAGGAAGGACAACAATACCTGCGCGATCATCGAGGCGATGAAATAGCCGATTCCCGGACCCGAGCGCTGATCGTTGGGACCGCGCAGGGCCTGGTCCACCAGGCTGCCGATGATCCGCGACAGGAACACCACGAAGGTGTTGACCACGCCCTGGATCAAGGTCAGGGTCACCATGTCGCCGTTGGCCACATGGCTGATCTCGTGGCCGACTACCGCCTCCACCTCGTCCTTGGTCATGGACTGGAGGAGTCCGGTGCTGACCGCGACCAGGGCCGCATTGCGGTTCCAGCCGGTCGCAAAGGCATTGGGGTCGGGCGAGTCGAAGATGCCGACCTCCGGCATCCTGATCCCGGCCGCCCCGGATTGGCGCGCCACCGTGTCCACCAGCCAGCGCTCGAAGGGGGTGCCGGGTTGCTCGATGATCTGCACCCCCATGCTGCGCTTGGCCATGGACTTGGAGAGAAAGAGCGAGATGAGGGACCCGGAAAAACCGATGACGGCGGACATCACCAGCAGGGACGTCAAGTCGAGGCCGCCGCCGGCATTGACGCCGCTTAAGCCAAGCAGGTTGAAAACCAGGCTGATGACCACCAGCACGGCGACATTGGTCGCCAGAAACAGGAAGATTCGCATCATGAGTCGAGACTCCGGCTTGAGGGTTGCGATGGTGTGCATACCATGCGCGCAAGGGCGGTCCGCACGCAATTGTGAGATGTTACTTGAGATCCGGCACCGGGGGCGATGCCGACTCGGCCAAGAAAAAACGGGCTGGACAAGCGGCACGCCCGCCGCTAAAATTTCCGTCTCGATGTGATCGGGGCCATAGCTCAGCTGGGAGAGCGCAACACTGGCAGTGTTGAGGTCGACGGTTCGATCCCGTCTGGCTCCACCAACCAAGAATCCGGTCTTCCACGGAAACACAGGAAGACCGGATTTTTTTCTGGTCATGGACATCGACCGCCGTGACCAACAAAGCTGCTTCAGTCCCCATCGTCTAGAGGCCTAGGACACCGCCCTTTCACGGCGGCGACCGGAGTTCGAATCTCCGTGGGGACGCCAATCAAACCAACGGGATACCGGCGCCAGGTGAACACCTGACTGTGATATCCCCGTTCACACCCCCGGCCAGCCTCGTCGGCCGTGGCGAGACAGGCCCTCAGGTCCTCTGCGACTTGGCGGCCGTCACCGCTGAATCTGTCGGCGATCGATGGCAGCTAAAGCCGCAGGGTCGCAACCGCGTCGAGCAGATGACGCGGCGCCAGGTGGGCGTATCTGGCGGTAACGACCGGGGAACTGTGACCGGCCAACTGTTGGACGATGGTCAGAGAGACGCCTTGCTGAACCAGGGCGGAACAAAACGTGTGTCTCAGATCATGCAACCGGCCGGCGATCCTGGCTCGTCTCAGGGTGCGGCTGAAGGCCCTGGATAGAGAGCAGGGCGCCATCACGGGTAATACCGTCTCCTGCACCCGCGGCAGGTTGTCCAGGGCATCCCGGGCCCCTGGGGACAACGGCACCGACCTCCAGCGCCCGCTCTTCGTCCTGGCGTCCGGTTCCGAGCGGATCGTCAGCGCGTCGGCCCCTACGTCCGCCCACTTCAGGTGCTGTGCCTCGCCGCGGCGCAGACCAGTATTTGCCAGCAGTGACCAGGTCCACCGATAGATGCGGTGCAGCTGCGCGTCCTCGAGTGTGGTGCACGGCGGGATGGCCAACTCCGCGGCGTAGATCCTCGCCAACTCGTCCGGTGTGAACCAGCGAGGCGGCCGGCTCGTCAGATCCTGCGGCGCGGCCACCGATGCCGTCGGATCGCGCGGGATCTGGCCCAGGTCTACCGCGCGCCGCATCAAGGCGTGGAACGTCTGCAACTCTTTGCGGACCGTGGCCGGGGCGACCGCCTGAAGCCGGCGCACCTTGTAGGCCTCGACCACCGCCGGGGGGATGTCCGCCAAGAGCAGGCGGCCGAACTCGGGGATCAGGTGGACCCGCAGAATCCCCTCGACCCGCGGATAGGTGTCAGGGTATTGCTGGGAATGCCACACGGCGTACTCAACTGCCCAGGCCGCGAAGGTCAAGCGCGCTGCGCCGTTGGCTGACAGTTCCTGCTCCTTGGCTACGCGCGCGTTTTCTGCCGCGGTTTCGGTAACTTTGCCAAGGCTTCTGCGATGCTGTCGCGTGCCCTCGACCCACGATAGGTAGGCACACCCGTTGCGCCAATAGATACCCGCCATGCTGCCTCCATGCTCGCCTCAATGTCTGACCGCCGGTAGAGGGTTCCCTGGAACCAGCGAAAGGAGGTCAGCCCGGCGAGCTGCGCCAGATCTGCAAAACGCTCCGGCGGCAGGCCGGCCAGGTCCGCCGCTTGATCAAGGGTGAGGAACTCCTGCAGGACGGCGCCGACCACGACGTCACCTTTCAGGGGCCGCCGAGCAGGCGCCAGCCTTCCCCGCCCATTCCTGCACCCTGAACAACCCGAGCTTCCCCTGACACTTCACCGGGTCTTCAAGCAACTGCGCGTTCTCCAACTTCAAGCAACAGTGATGCTCAGGGGATGCGCCCCCTTCGTCTACCCAGAATTCTCCGGCCAGGTCGCGGCCGTGGCGGATGTCGGTCAGGTCCACCCACCCGAGCAGGTGCCCGCGCAGGGCGCGAAGGTGACTCGGGGTGCTCAGCGTGTCCGGGATCGCGGCATACATCTGGTAGTCGTGGCGGCTCCGCCACTCGCGGCCTACCTCTGCGATGGTGTCGCACACGCTTTCCGTGTCCCACCATTGCGACAGATGGATCAGGAGCGGCCCCCGGTAGCTCGGCCGAAAGGACGGGCGCCACACCCGGTTCTCCCACTTCTTCCGGTCCGGCCCGGTCCCGAAGATCCACGATACCCAGGGCGCGCGGATCGATAGTGCGTAGGCCCCGAGGTAGGGCGCGAGCCTGGCGCGGTCGGCTTCGACCTGGCCGCTGTAGGCGGCACAGGCCGGCGCGCTGCGCTTGATGTCGCTTCCCGCTCCGCGGGTCCAGTGCGCCTTGACTAAGCCGCACTTCGGGTGCGTCCGCGCCCCGCTCTGCACCGTGCAGTAGCTCACGCAGTCCCCGCAGGTGCGGCCGACTGGCCCCGACCCCGGGCGGGCGGCGTACCCGTTCGCGGCGCTCCGCGGTGCGCTCTGTGGAGCCTTGCCGAACAGGTCCAGTTGGCGGTCGTCATCGGCGCCGCTGATGGTGAGGGCCTTAATCATGGCAAGAGCACCGCTTTCACCCATGGCGCGGTAGGGCCTGCCGTCCGCTCGATCGCGTCACATGACAGGTCCGACTGATATCGGTGGACGGCAGTTTTCAATGCGGCAATCCTCAATCCAGATTCCCAGTCCCAGCGGCGAAAATCCAGCAGCGGGTGGTGCGCCCTTCCTGATAGATCTGCGACCGCACCGCCCGGTTGGCTTCGATGAACGTCCGGCCCTTGCTGCTACGCAGGTGACGCTTCAGCGCGGGCGTGTCCGGCAAGCGTATATGCTCAAGCCCCGCTATCGACTCGATGTGTTTCAGGTTTACGCCGATCATGCCGCTATCCGGGGGCAGGTGGTTGACGCGCGTGGCGTCGCGTTTCTGCCATTCCAGATAGTCAAAGGCTTCCCAGAACTCCGACACAATCGGATGTTCTTCGTTGATCGTGGTCTGACGCTCGACCGCCATCCGTTCCACTTCAAGCAGGGCTTCGCCAATCGCGTTTACGGGCAAGATCCCGAGTCCTTGACCCCCAAGGCACTCGACCAACGCGGCAATCTGGGCGTGATTCTTGGCCAGCCGCAAGACCCGTATCCCGGGCAATTGAGAAAGACAATTTTCATACGTTGACATCTTTTCGGCAAATAGCTTGAGGATCTTCTTCTCCGCCATTACCGCCTGCAGGATGAAGCCGCTAACCTGCTCTATCGGTGTGCGCTCAAGGATTTCGGCCATGCGCTTGCTTTCCGCGGTGTGGGTGTCGCGGTTAAGCTCGATATGCACAATCCGCTGCAAGATGGCGGGGGACGCCTTGACGGCCTCGTTTTGCGCGATGACCAGGGCGCCGCGGAACGGCGGTTCGTAGGTATCGTTGCCTTGATTCCGATACCCCCGGGAGCGGGTAGGGCGTCCATTGTAGAGCGGTTTCAATTCGTCCCAATCGAATTGCCGTTGTCCTTTGCCATTTTCTATTTCGCGATCCGATTCAATCAGCACGACCGGCAAATTGCTTACTTGCGTCATGTTCCTTGATCGCCCGGCTTGGGTGCTCTTTAGCGGGTCGAAGCCCTCATAGTCCCTTCGTCCGCATAACTTCCATAAAAATTCAATCAGTGTCGACTTCCCGCTCGATGCCTCGCCGACGATTTCCAGGAACGGATAGCTCTTATGCAGATCGCGTATCTGCTCTGCATACAGACTGCCCAGCCAGTAAGCCAGTGCCACCACGCCGCGCGCCCCGTAGGCTTGCCATATCAGGCCGGCCCAGGCCGTTTGGTATTGCTTCGGTTCCGGGTTGATGACCAGGGTCGGGCTATTGGAAAGCGTCTTGAGCGAGCGTTTGCCGATATCGAAATAGTCTTCGTTGTTGAACGTGTAGGTGCGCCCATCCTTCACGCAGAGATCCCCGAAGACATAGCAGCCGTGTTCCCTCGTGTAGCCGATGTAATCAATTGTCTGAACCGTCTTGATCCCCGATATCTGATCGCGTAACAGCCGATCGAGTTGGCTTGACGTGCCTTCCCAGATCGCCCCTGGGGCGACATGCAGCAGGCGCTTTTTGAACTCCGATGCCGACGACAGTTGCGCGCCGGTAAAGGTGCTCTTCGCGGGCGGTCCATCGTGCGGGAAATGCACTTGCCAGTAATACCAGGCTTCATCTGTGATGGGGTTCGCCAGGTAGTAGAGCGCTTCCGGGTGGCAATTCGATAGCTCCGGCATCGACAGGGCCGCAGTCAGGCACTCCGCCCGCTCCGTGGGTAAGGGCGCGCTGTCTTCGACAATCCCGCGCTCTGTCAACGCCCTGTCGAAGCGTTCCTGAGAGAACGCGCACCAATAGATACGCCGATGAAACTCGAACCAGAACTCCTTTCTTTCCGTCCGCTGATAGATCAGCGTGCCCTTGGCCCTGGCACTGTCCGCGAGGTGTAGCGCCCCCTGATAGCGGTATTCCTTAAGGTGGTCGGCGGTCAGCTCGCCGCGCTGGTGTGCGTCGTTCCAGTCTCGCTTGACCCGGCCTTGGGGTATCCGGGCGGCTTTCACCTTCCAGCCGTCCTGTTCGGCCCGTGCCGCGTGGCTGCGGGTGTAGCGACTGCCCGCCGCGTCGCCATCGTAGGCCCAGACCAACATCGGTCTGGGCAAAGACGCCTGGTCGCACTGGAAGGCCAGGGCCGCGAGCGCGTCTCCCGGGTAGTTGCTGACCCCAATCGAGGCGCACGCGCTCAGGGATGCGTGCAAAAGGGAAATCGCGTCGAAGATCCCTTCGACGATCCAGATCTCGTCGGCGTAGGCCAGGTCCGCCCCGGGCGGGCTCCACCACTGCCCCGCATAGCGCGCGCCCGGCTGCACCCTTGCCTTCATCTTGCCAAAGCGGGCCGGCCGATCGATCAGCCGTTCCCAGTAGCCGCCCGGGATGCGGAAGCGCACCGTGGTGGTCGTCGCGTTCGCCTCTGGGTCGTGGTAGGTCTCCTCTGCATACCAGCCGGCAATCAGGTTCAGGTCGAAGCCCCGGCCAAGCGACAGGTACGCGTCGGCCACCGGGGTTGCAGACCCTGCCGGGGCACCGTCTTGGGGTTCGAGGTACCCGGCTTGGTCGGCGGCGCCGCTGCTATTGGGTGCCGCATCGCGGCGCGGCGCGATCCGAAAGCGCGTTGTCCAGTCCTCGAACAGATCCGGGAACAACTCCTTTACGTGGTGGGTCTGGCCGCACTTGTTCTGCCGTCCGCACAGGATCACCCAGGGCGCATCGAGCGACGCGAAGGCCTCCCGCTTGCCGCACGCAGGGCAGGCGATGTGCTGTAGGTAGGGCGGGTGCTCTTTGCCGCCGAAGTCGGCGACGATCCGCCGCAGGATGTCAGAGCGCAGGGGTTCGGATATCGGTGGGATCGCTGTTCGTGCCATTTCGGTCAGGTCTCGTCCGCAGTTGATAGGCCCGCCTGGTGCGATCTTGACGCCGAGCGTCGCTCCGGATCAGGCGGGCCTGACACCGCGATCGGGGTCACCGCCTCTGGATGCAAGACAGTAAGGAAGTGCAACCGCGCCGCCGGTATCCGTTTGGCGCGCCATCCCGACACCGACGCGGTCCGAATTCCGAACATCTTTGCAACTTTAGTCGTTCCGCCGAGCTTATCGATGATCTCCGACGCCGTTGGCGCTCGATACGTGGTCTGATTTTTTGATGCAATTGAGTGTTTGCGGTCCAGCATATTAGGTACACCTAAAGTCTTGGGTAAGCTCCGCCTTGCGTCCGATCTGTTAGGCTTACCTACATGGGAACCAAGCTTCACAGACCCCCCATCACCGGGTGGCACTTGCGCCTTCGGCAGGCGCGGGAGGCCGCTGGTCTGCGGCAAATCGATTTGGCCTCCAGAATCGGGGTATCCACGGCCACCCTTTCAGACTGGGAGGCCGGCAAGATCGAAGACCCCAAGGCGAGCAACCTGCTCGCCATCTCTGAAGCCCTGCACGTCGCGCCGGACGCGATCCTCTACGGCCGGTCCGTCGGCCTGGCCTCCATCCTCGACGCCTCCAGGCCGCCCGACTGCGTACCATCCCTACCCTCTGACCTGTCTCCGGAGCTTGTGCGCCTGTGGTCGGAACTCGCCCCGGGGCAGCAGACTGCGTTCCTCGCGACCCTGCGACGGCAAGTGCGCGTAAACCGCGAGGTGCTTTCGGCTTTCGCAGCGCCTGACCGGGGCACCCGTTCTGCTTAGATAGCCCCAGGGCCGCGGTGGGCCTGTGGCGCCACGTCGTGCAGCGCGGCGGTTTCTGCCCCAGGACCGCCCAAGTCCCAGAACCCGGCGACCTCCGCGCCGTTCATGCCGCTCCGCAGTGTCCGGTAAGCGTGTTCCGCGAGCACGATAGCCGCATCCCGTGCGCCCTCAGCGTCGTCGAAGGGCTGCCCGTCACGCAGGTAAGCGAGCAAGGTGTTTATGGCTATCGCATCCCCGATAGTCATCCGTTACGCTCCTGTTCGTCCCTCGCATCCAGATAGGCCAAGCGCGCACTCTCAAAAGCACGCAGCGCGCCGCGTGCCCGGCGCTTGGCTGTTTTCAGCGTGGCCTGAATAGCACGGGCCTCCATATCAAGTCGCTCCCATTCTTTACACGCGCTCTCTTTCGCCCGGCGTAAGGCGTCCACGTTGGTGTTCATGGCGCACCATGCTTGCCGCTTGATCCCACCCGCCATCCCAGCAAGCCGGATTTGACCTGGTGTCTGCTCACCCATCCATACCCGAGCCGCAGAAACCCAGTCAGCGAACAGACCGTCAACAGTAAATCGCGCACGGGCAAAACCCTCGTCTTGATCGTCATAGGCGTCTGGCTACTCCTGTTCGACTACGTGCTTCCCGCCGTCACAGGTTCCGGCCAGACCACAGTCCCAGCGGGTGGGGTTCGAGACTCAAGGTTAGGCCAGCCTAACCACTCTGTCAAGGTGCGCCTTACCGAGATCCTGCCGATGCGCTACACTAGCTGTTACCGTTTGACATCAGCAGGATAGCCCGCCATGGCCCACCGTCCCTTGTTTGCTGCCCTTGATCCTCTTGGGGGCGATCCTGCCGCGGATGCCTCCTCCGATCCTGTTCCCACCGGTCAGCGGGACGACGTCGGCGGCGCGCCGGCCCCCCGCCGCCGGTGGCAAATGCGCACCAGCGACAAGATCGGCATGGGGACCTTTAGCGTTGCCTCGGTGTCGGCCTATCTCCTGTGGAACATGATCCAAGGGATCGACGACGTCCGGCAGGGACTCCGCGACGTAGCCGACGCGCAGCGCATCAACAGTGTCACGCTGGAGCGCGTCCAGACGACGCAACGCGAGCACCAGGAACGCTATGCCGCGCACGAGCTCCAGACCCTTGCGCGGTTCGGCGACTTCGAGGGCCGCCTGGTGGCCGCGCGCCGGTCGATGGAAGACATGGGACGCGAACAGCGCGACCAGGAGCAGCGCCTGCGCGTTCTGGAAACGGCCGCAGCCCCGCCGCGCCGTGCGCCTCAAGAGTAGGGGGTCACGTCCATGCCAAAGGTTAAAGGCCCGCTCTTCAGCGGCACCGCCAGCGGCACCTTCATGAACATGATCGAATTCCGTACTGTCGGCACCTCGACCCGGGTCGCCGGCAGGCGCACCGCACCGCGTACCCGTACCCCCGCGCAGCAGGTGCAATCGGCCCGCTTCGGCGCCGCGGTCGAAGGTTGGAAGCGCCTCGCTGCGCCGGCAAAGGCTGATTGGAAGGCCGCCAGCGCCGGTACCGGGATCACCGGGTACCAACTGTACTTGCGCGAATTCCAGCGCCAAGCGATCAGCGCACCAGACCACCCTGAGATCCCTTGACCATGGCAAGAGTCACTTGGCAGAACATCCCGGTGGATCTGCGAGTCGCGCTCGGCGATATCCTGATCGGCGCAAGCCCTGTGACTGGCGCCGGCCGGATCATGCGGATCAACAGCCGCCTGTCCGCCAGCGAGCCCGCGAGCGCCGGCGGTTCGCTGGCCTACTTCGCCAGCAATGCGCGGAAGTGGTTTAAGTGGAGGTGGGGTTCCGTGATACCACAAAGCGGCATCCTAGATTTCGCGGTTGCTCGTCAGGCCGATATCCTTGGGGCCGTCTTCCCGTCCGCCTATTGGTACGCGTGCGGCCAGCTCGAAGACCTCACAGAAGTCGGCCGGCCGACGTGGGTCCTGCCTGCGCGCGGACACCTGGACCCTGCCTACTGGGATTCTACCCACCTGCCCGGGAACTGCCCGATCCGCACGATTGCCGACACCTACCTGACCCCACCTGGCGCAGGCACCGACCAGCGTCCGGTCCCCGGGTGGGCGGGGCAAGTGGACGAGAACATCTTCGCCGACCTGTACCAGGCGCAGCGCCGGCTGCTCTTCTCCCTGCCCCGGCCGCACACCCCCAACACCGGCAGGCCGATCGCGTTGCGGATCACCGCCGACATTGAGGCCCAGGCGTCCGACCGCGGCAGCGACGCCTGGTTTACCGTGATTTCGCGCCCCTACTGGTACAACACCGAGGTAGGGACGCCGCCCGCCCCGCAAGAGGTACTGACCGACTGGATTGACGCTCAGGTCATACCCTTCGTGCTGCCTGCCGCGAGCGGCGGCCCCTGGGCGTTCACACACCAGGTCAGCTTGGTGCGCAACGCGGAGTTGGGCGGCGCTCTCGACTTCTTCACCGCCTACAACCGACTTTGGGTCCGAGTGGCGACACCGCCCAGCCGCGGACGGTATTTCATGCGCAACGATTGGGTGCGGGTGCAAGTGCGTTCGAGCGTTGACGTGTTCATGGCGCGCAGCCCTTATGACTAAGGTAACCCGACCCCTGTTCGGTGATGCAGCGAACGGCAATATCGGGGATCTCGGTACGTTCAGGAACGGCCGGCATGGACCCGAGTTCATTCGTATTGCTCAGGGTTCGGGCGGTCACAGCGAGGCACAGACGCGTTTGCGCGCGTGCTTTCGCCAAGCCAAGGCAGCCCATTCAGCAATTGAGCCGACGGACTATGTGTCCGGCGAATATCGCCTATGGCACCGCGTGCCAAGTTGGCCCGAATTCTGGCGGCAATGGCTGCTGGATCATCCGGAGTGCAAATAGTGGCGAAGTACCCTCACGATCTATCGATTGCTGTGACCGGGAAGGTAGGGCAGGTGGTCTATCAACGCGTCAAGAAGGGCCGGGGCAACATCCCCACCAAGGGCCCCCAGGACCTCCAACTGCGAGCCCACGCCCCACAAACCGACGCGCGCACGCCGGCTCAACTCCGGGTCCGCGCCAGGCTGGCCGCGGCAACGGCCGCGTACCAAGTGCTGCCCGCCGACCAACGGGAAGCGCTCCAGAAACAAACCCGGGGCAAGCAGCAAACAGGATTCAATCTCTTCGTGCAGCAATTCTGCGCGCAGCACGAACTGAGTGAGTATTAGTCGGAGCCAAACCCGACAGGAGATAACCCGGCAGCGTCGCACCAACGCGCCGCACCCAAAAACAAACCCAAACCCGGAGGATGTCGGAACATGGCCAAAGTGCAGGGACCATTACTGAGTATCGGCGCGCGTGGCCAGGTGGGCGACGATTTGCAGTTCCGCGTGGATCGCGGCACGACTCACGTATGGCGACCACCCGGCCGAAAGCGCCAGAACCGCGGCACACCGAGCGCAGCGCAGGTCGCGCACCGCGCGTACTACGCAGAGGCCCTCACTGACTGGCGCCGCCTGGGGCCGGATCGCCTCGCCTACTACACAGCCCAAGCGCGCGCCGACTCGCGCCCGGTCAGTGGCTGGAATCTCTTCGTCAAATACGCGCTCGACAAGAAGAGCGAACCGAGACAGGTGCATCCGATCATGAATCTAGGCCAGGTTACGGACATCGACATAACCCCGGACGGACGCGCCTTTCAGGCTGACCTGATCGGGGACGGCACTCTGACTGTTAATACAACGACAGATGACCTCAAGGTGTCTATTCTCTACCTAACGACCGAAACCGCCGGGTTTGAATTGGCGATTAGTGGTAATGCGGATTGGATGAACGGGGCGCCAATAGCGCTAGCCCCGCAGATCGGTAAAACCCTCGAGGTATACATCCGCGCCACACCAATATGGATAGGCATATCGGCCCGGTACTATTACTGAGTGCCGATTAGAAACAAACCGGTCAAATGGGTATCAGAATGCATACAAGAGCGCGGATAAATCCGGAAACAAACCGCAATGGATTGCTTATCTCGCGTTTCGCGATATTGGTATTCTGCATTGTATTGCCATTTCGGTCTATTCATGCCGTTCCCGTTGATGGATCGCACCAAGCGCCACCCCAAGTAGGGCAGATACAGAATACGGTGAGGCTTGAAATAGACTCAAGTATTCATCTCACTACCTGCCACATTACGCTAGGCAATTCTAGTTATTTCCCGGCAGCCCCTACATGCCAGAAACCGGAAACAGATGTATTCGGATTCGATACGTCAATGTGGGCTGGACGGGTACGCATAGCGCACACGTTGACCAACCCCATATCAGTGATAAGGGGGCAAGTATCGGCAGTGGATGCAGCCTATTATGCAAATAAGGTCGATCTGTCGCAGCACATAGCCGCGCCGGTGCATGAAATCCTGCCCGGGGCCTCGGTCATTATTCATGCGCCCGTTAGCCTTGTCCAGCCGACCACGTTCGTTTTCCGCGCGCCGGAAGGGCTGTCGCAATACCACGGCATGGGACGCATAAGGATAGCAGGCGCATTAGTGACGAATGGCATTCAAACCCAAATCGACATTAAGGGAGACGTAAAGCAGCTACCCGTAACACTCATAAGCTACACCGCAATCACAGGCAACTTTCGCGCCGGAGCAATACCGGCAAACACGCAATTGCTATTCTCGTCAACCGCTATCACCCTGATCCGGAGGAGAACTAAATGACAATGTATCGCGCAACCGGCCCCAACTTATCCAAGCTGGCCGATACCGAAATCGTGAAGGTCGGCGGGCTCAGCCTGTCGGCCGCCGCCGCCGGCCGCCGTTTTCCGAATGCAGTCCTCGCGAACGTCGGACTGTATCTCGAATACCGCGAGCCCGACTTGGGGGACGGGTGGGACGCCCCGCGGATCGGTATCACCCCGGACGGCGCCCCGTGCGCCCTGTTACCCGCCATCATCCGGACGGCCGCCGACGTGGCAGAGGACGGCACTCGACTGATCGTCGCCCGAGCCCAAGTGCTGCAAGAAGAGGCTGCAGGCGCCTACGCCTGGCCCGAGGCGTCGGCCTGGATACCCCTGAGGGAGCAGGCCCGGGAGTGGTATCAGCAGACCGCTACCATCGGCGAAGTACTCGCCGCGGCGGCCGGAGTCCGGCAGACCCTGGTGGGCGATGAGCGCGGGCAGGTCGCCGTCCTCGCCCAGGGGGTCATGAACATCGCCATCGCGGTAGCCACCGATGCGGCGGAGAACGGTCTACCCGCCCCGGAGTACACGCCCCTGCAGATCGAAGCGTCCGACTGGATCAGCACGGCCAAGCTGCTCGGTGAGGACCTGGCAGCGGACTGCGGGCCTGACGCCCCGGTCGATGAGATTGCGCAGCGGGCCGCGTCCGTCCTGCGCAAGGCGGATGCGTTCCGCGAGGCCGTTGGCGTCATCAAGCGCTGGCGTCGGCAAGCCCTCGCCACGATCGATGCCGCGTTGCAGGCGGGCGGGTCGCGTCAGGAGGTCGAATCGCTGGTAGAGGCCGCCATGACCAGGGCCGCATCCCTCGCAGCCATGCAGGCCAGCGGCTGACGTGATGGCCTGGCCACAACCATCGCTGGCCGACTACGCGAGCGCGGACCCGCTGACGCTCGCCGTGGCCGTTGGCGTCGCTGTCGTCGCTGGATTGATCCCGGTGGCGACTTGGGCGCTCATTGCGATCGGCCTTCGAGTGCTCTGGCGCCTTGCGCGTGCGATCGGAAACAAACCCGCCCCCAGGGGTCCTTAACCCATGGCCCGCGTCACTGATCCCCTGTTCAGTAAGTCAGCTTCCGGCCGGCTCGGGCGGGATCTGCTGTTCCGCGGGGGCGGATCAGGCACGCGGGTATCTCGCCCGCCAGACCCAAGCCGCACCAATCAAGGGGCGCCGACCGCCGGCCAAGCCGCGGTGCGCGCTCGCTACTCGGCCGCCGCGGCGCAATGGCGCGCGCTCGATCCCGACCAGCGCGAACAGTGGCAATTCGCCGCTGCAGCAGACCCGCGAAACCTGCACGGTTGGGCGTTGTATCTTTCGCTATTCACGCCGCTCCCACCCCCGCCGCCGCCTTGCGACAATGACTCTTATGTTCCGCCGGACGCCACACTTATTGAGTTTCCACTTCTATCGTGCGTTGCCGATACGGCATATATCCCGCCTGCCGTCACTGCCATCATATTCCCGTAACGGGGTGCAAAAATGACTACAAGCCCGTGGAGTCCACTTTTTCTTGCTCCTATGTGCTGGCTTGACGCGTCAGACGCCTCAGTAATTACGATTGACGGCAATGTAAGCCAATGGCTCGATAAGTCCGGCAACGGTCGGCATTGCGGAACTACAAGCGCAGGTAGCCGCCCCAGCATCCTTAGCGCTTCATTAAACGGGCTTAATGTCATAAATTTTTCTAGCGGTAAAAGATTGACATTTGACGAGAATATGATGTCTCGTAAAGGCTTAGACGTGTTTATTGTCAGCTACCCAACAGCCATTACTCCCGATAGCCGTATAGGATATGGAAATATGGTTATCGGGGACAGTCCCGACACAGGATCACAGTGTATTGTAATAGGTTTCCGAATTGGAAAGTTTGCGACTTATGCCGAAGGTGTATCAACAAAGTACGAATCACGAGCGCTTAATATCAACCCATTAAATACGTGGTCGATTTGCGAAGGATATAGCAACAACACGCAGACTGGCAGCCGGATAAATGCAGGTAACTTAAGCACTGCGCAAGGCACACGAATAAATTTAAGTATCCGCGCGTTAGCTGTATATGGTTATGCTACATCGTATCTTGGCAGACTCGCAGAGATTATCGTCTTTGATGGCATCCTGGCACTTGATCAAAGAAACGACTTAGAGGGGTATCTTGCTTGGAAGTGGGGTCTACAGGCATTACTGCCGAGCAACCATAAATGGAAAACGCTCGCCCCTACCGTTCCTAATTGGGAGGGGCTCGCCGTTTTCAGCGATGGATCGATAGCACGAACGGTACACATTACCAGCGCCGCGACTGGCCAACTGCTAGCGACAGCGACGCCAGACCAAGCCACAGGCGCATTTTCAGTAGCACAGGTCGGACTAGGGCGGTTCGTCGTCACCATCTATCGGGATGGTTACCGCCCGCTAACTCACGGCCCGATCGAGCCTATTTTGTAAAATGAACCTTGACATGCCTTCGCTGGCATGTACTAAGCTTCAGATACCTACAACACGTACACCCTAGGAAGGTGGCAAAATGGCAAAAGTTGATGGCCCCCTGATGTCAATGACGGCGACCGGCACCTACGGCGGCACACTGACCTTCGCGCGCAGGAAAGGTGTCAATGTGGTTCGTCAGCGCGTCACGCCGGCCAACCCGCAGACCGCAAACCAGATGATCGCGCGCAACCGGCTCTCGACGGGTGGCGTGCTGCAGCGGTGGGTCAACGCGACGACGCAAAAGCAGTCGGGCGAGACCCTCACCGATAAGGCGCTGTTGACTGCGGCAGCACCCTCCAACAGCACCTGGAATGCCTATTTGGTGCAGGCCATCACGGGCGCCGGCGGTACTACCTACTCCGCCGCCCAAGTCGCGTGGGCAGCGCTGACCGCGCCCCAGAAGACGGCCTGGAATGACGCCGCAGCCGCCCGTACTCCGGCCATCAACGCCGCCGCGCAGCGCGCCGAAGGCGGAGCCAGTACGACCGATCTCACCGCGGGCAATGTGTTCTGGCTCTTGGAATACGGGCTCGCGAGCGTTGGTCTCGCCGCCAGTCCTACGGCCACCCCCACGGTCTACGCTTAGGGGTCTTTTCCCAACCCTCGCATGGTCCCCCCCGACCCTGGCCCCCGCCCACAGCGGGGGCCTTTTTTTTGGTATTGATACCTGTTGCCAGCGTCCAGAAGCGAACGCGGATCGATACGTTGCAACGGCCGCTCGGATCTCACTGAACAATCCCAAAACAATCCCAGACGGCAGCCTCGAGGGACTCGCAGCAGTCCCCAGGGCGCCCCAGGCGAGGTTGGCCAACCTTCCCCACCGCCAGGCGCCGCGCAGCCACCAAGGCCGCCCCAGAACGCAAGCCGGCGCGATCCGTTTTGCTGATCGATGCGCTGCTCCACACTGCCACCCATCCGCCTCTGTCGGCCCCGCCTGCCGCCCCGGCCAGGACGGAAAAGCGAATGCGGTCAGGTACGTACCGTTTCCGCTGGGAATCCAGTGAAAACTCCAAACACAATCGACGTCGGTGGGACTTCATGACATCGAGGGGCCCGGGCGGATCGCGTAGATCCTGCCCGACTGGCGGTGATGGGGCCTTGGTGGAGTCCGGCCGGACGGTACCGGGTACCGACCGCGGCACCGTCCGCCGGCAGGGCCGCGCCCTGGTGGAGTCCGGCCGGACGGTACCGGGTGCCGACCGCGGCGCCGTCCGCCGGCAGGGCCTCGACCTGGTGGAGTCCGGCCGGACGGTACCGGGTACCGACCGCGACGACGGCCGCCGGCAGGGCCTCCCCCAA
>Ga0247841_10007617_pt1 | contig 15997 bp, 17 predicted proteins | sample LaCruzMarch2015__2_FD_192410 | JGI IMG/M metagenome (GOLD analysis project Ga0247841, IMG submission 192410) | Freshwater microbial communities from meromictic Lake La Cruz, Castile-La Mancha, Spain - LaCruzMarch2015_18m | ecosystem: Environmental > Aquatic > Freshwater > Lake | place: Spain...
TTTCAATGATCAATGAACAATGATCAATAAATTTTCAATAGCCCAATTTTTAAGCATTGTAAATTTTTTTATTGAAAATTCATTGTAAATTGCCTGCCCGAGATGCGTCTCGGACGCGGCCAGGGAAAATTTGTAAATTGAAAATTTTTTAGTATGCTTTATTTTTTAATCGGAATTGTGGCTTTTATCGCGCTCGTTTTACTTTGGGTTGTTTTTGATTTGAAGAAGAATATGCAAACCGGCGCCAATAAAAACGAAGAGCGCGATAGGCTCGTGGCAATGCAAGAATCCTTAAGGCATATTATTAATGAAAATCGTGAGCTTAGAAAGGAAATTGATACAAAATTATCCGAATCGCACCGCGCGACAAACGAGCATATGACTCAGACGATTCGCACCGTGCAAGGGATTACCGGTCAATCGGCCAAATTGATAGGAGATGTGACGGAAAAACTTACTAAGTTAGACGAAACAAACAGACAAGTGGTCAATTTTTCCGCTCAATTGCAAAACCTGCAAGATATTTTGAAAAATCCCAAGCAACGCGGAGTTTTGGGAGAATATTTTTTAGAAGAGACGCTCAAAAATGTTTTACCTCCAAATTCCTATCAGATGCAATATCCTCTCGGCAAGGACGAAAAAACCGACAAAGACTTGATTGTGGACGCGGTTGTTTTCGTGAAAGACAAAATTATTCCCGTTGATTCAAAATTTTCTTTGGAGAACTATGAAAAAATATTGACCTGTACCGACAATGTCGAGCGCGAACGTTTGGAGAAAATTTTTAAACAAGATTTGAAAAATCGCATTGACGAAACATCCAAATACATTCGACCGGAAAAAGGGACAATGGATTTCGCTTTTATGTTCATTCCTTCCGAAGCCATTTATTATGATTTGTTGGTCAATAAAGTTGGCGCAGTTCAAGTGAATACGCGCGATCTCATTGAATACGCATTCCAGGACAAAAAAGTTATTATCGTTTCGCCTACCTCATTTTTGGCCTATTTGCAGACTGTCCTGCAGGGTCTCAGAGCCTTCAAAATTGAAGAAAATGCCAAGGAAATTCGCGCCAATGTGGAAAAACTTGGAAAACACATCATTATGTATGAAGAATATCTGAAAAAATTGGGTGGCAGTCTTGGCACAACAGTCAATCATTTCAATACGGCCTACAAGGAACTGGGAAAAATTGACAAAGATGTTTCCAGAATTGCCGAAACTGAAAAAAGCGTTGAACCGCTTATTCTGGAAAAACCGCATGAAATTCAATGAACAATGAACAATATAAAATAATAGAAAAAATAAAAAACTCCAAGCCGATATTAGGCATCAAGGCTTTTTTTGCCGAAGAATATTTCCAAAGTTCTATCGCGGTTTGGCTTATAATTTTAAGTTTGGTAGCCAACTTGGCCAATTGGTTGATTTTAAAAATTTTCATCCGGCCCATTGACCTGCCGATAATTCTGCATTACAATGTTTATTTCGGAGTTGATATGATGGGTAATTACAAGGAAGTCTATGTTCTTCCCTTAATTGGGATTATTTTGTTGCTCATAAACCTTTTTTTATCCAAATATCTCTACGAAAAAAAAGAAAGAATTGCCAGTTATTTGCTGATGATGGCGGCGCTTATGATTCAATTGGCGCTTATTGTTTCATCGGTTAGCGTAATTATTATCAACTACTAATGTTTGAATTTCCCAATCCCAAAACAACTGACAAAAAAGAAAGAAAAGTACAAAGAAGCCTGGAAGTAATTCCGGGTATTTTGACTTGGGGAACTCTTTTAGGCATGTTTGTTTTTTCTTTTTATTTGCCGCTTTGGGTGGCTATTTTTGTCATTATCTTCGATCTTTATTGGATTTTCAGAACCATCTTTATTACTTATTATTCTTTGCAGGGATTTTTCAGATTGAAAGAAGGCACGAAGATTAATTGGTGGGAAAGGTGCCAAAATATCGGAAATCCGGGTGAATTCGAAAAAAACATTTCCCTGAAACTGGACCAACTGAAAAAGAGCATTCAGAGCGAAGGATTTATGCAATGGAGGGAAAAAAGGATAATCAAAAAAGAAATAAAAAGACAACAAAAATATCTGGAAGAGGTGAAACAAATAGAAAAAACTTTTTCTGATTCGCAAGAAAAAATTCCGGACTGGAGAGAGATTGTGCACGTCGTGATGTTTCCGACAGCAGGGGAAGCGGCGGAAATAATCGAACCATCCATTCAATCGGTTGCCGATGCTAATTTTCCCAATAAACAGTTCATCATACTGCTTGCTACCGAAGAGCGTGAACCGGAAAAAATGCGTCTTGAAAAGGTTAATTATCTCAAAAACAAATTTGAGGGTGTCTTTCGAGATTTCATCGTAACAACCCATAAAGTTAGGGATGATGAAATGAGGGCTAAGGGATCAAACGCCACCTATGCTGCCAAGGAGTTGGTCAATTATCTGAATGAAAGGAATGTTGATTTTAAAAAAGTGATTTTTTCCAATTTTGATTGCGATAGCGTGGCACATCCGGAATATTTTGCCGCTCTGACCTATCAATACATCACCGATCCTAAAAGATTGCAAAGGAGCTATCAACCCTTGCCGATGTACCATAATAATATTTGGGATACTAATGCTTTTGTCAGAGTAATCGTTACCGGTTCAAGTTTTTGGCACATTTTTCAAAGTACCCGCCCGGAAGGTATGGTAACTTTTTCTTCTCACAGCGAACCCTTTGACACCTTGGTTAAAGTCGGATTTTGGCCGATTAATATGATTAGCGAAGACTCCATAATTTATTGGAAATGCTATACCTATTATAACGGTGATTATAAGGTCAAACCGATTTATTTGCCGGTTTCATTAGATGCAGTTTTGGCGGAAACTTATTGGAAAACATTGGTTAATCAATACAAGCAAAAAAGGCGATGGGCCTATGGTATCGAAAACTTCCCGGTAATAATGCGGGCTATTTGGCCAAATAAGAAAATTAAACTCAGACAGAAACTTTTTGTAGCCTTTGAGATGCTGGAAGGACATCACTCTTGGGCTACAGCCTCTTTTATTTTGGCTATCTTGGGGTGGTTGCCTCTTTTTATCGGAGGAGAAGAATTTAATCAAAGCGTTTTGGCGCATAATTTACCGTCCATTACCAGAACACTCATGAATTTGGCTATGTTCGGATTGATTTTTTCCGCTACTCTAAGTTTCACTTTGATGCCGCCGCGTCCCAAAAAATATTCCAGATGGAGAAATATTTACCTGGTATTGCAGTGGATTTTAGTACCGATATCCGCTCCATTTTTGGGAGCAATGCCGGCCATTGATTCGCAGACCAGAATTCTTCTGGGAAAATATTTCGGAGATTTTTGGGTAACCGAAAAAATCAGAAAATAACTCCGAATGACAAAATGCAAATGCTAAAATATCTCATTCCATTTTTAACCTCTTTTCTTTTGTCTGTTTTTTTTATTTGTCTTTCTTTTTTGTTTTGCAAAAAAAATGTTTTCGAAAAAAGAGATTCAGCGAGGCACATTCATGCCAAAGGAAAGATTATTCGTTGGGGCGGATTAGCGATAGTATTGAGTTTTAACGCGTCTATCTTGCTTAGTGGCGACCTTGTTATCTCGTTTGAGCTGTGGGGGATGATGCTAGCCAGTCTGTTGATTTTGATCGTTGGGATCCGGGATGATATCCATGAACTTTCTTGGAAATTTCAGTTTGTTTTTCAATCTTTAATAGCCGGAGTAATTTTTTTATTTGGAATAAGGATTCGATATCTGGTAGATCCGTTTTTTGGGAAAATGATACATTTGGACTCTGGATGGATGATCGAACTTTCTTTTTTGGCCGGACTTGTCTGGGTATTGCTGCTGATGAATGCGATGAATTGGTTGGATGGCATAGACGGTCTTTCCGGAGGAATAACGCTTATTGCTGTTTTGACAATATTTTTTTTGAGTCTCAAGGCGGAAGTAAATCAACCGCCAATAGCCATCGTGACAATGATTCTGGTCGGTAGTATCCTGGGTTTTCTGATTTTTAACTTTAATCCGGGGAAAATTATGGCCGGCACAGCCGGTTCGATGTTTATGGGCTTTTCTCTGGCGGTTCTGGCTATTTTTTCCGGAACAAAAATCGCTACCACTCTTTTGGTTCTGATGATTCCACTTATTGATTTTGTATGGGTAATAAGAGAAAGATGGAAAAGAGGAGGGTCCATTTTTGTTCCCGATAAAAATCACTTGCACTATAAATTATTGGAGCTTGGTTGGTCGCAAAAAAAAATAACTTCCAGCTTTTTTGTGATTACGGGATTTATCGCGGTCATTGCTCTCAATACGAGAGTCATTGGAAAGAGCATCACACTTGTTTTGTTTGCCATTATCATGATCTTGGTTTTAATCGGCATAGAAAAATATCTTAAGACCAAAAATTTGAGCGACTAAAATGATTCTGTGTTGTCATTCCCGCAAAAGCGGGAATCCAGGTTCCACAAAATAATATATTACAATAAAATTAATTTTGTTTAGCATATTTGTTGAAAGTTATGAAAGAAATAAAAATTTTATTATCCGCAGTTTGCTTACTCATCCTTGGAGCGGCAGGGTTTTTTATTTATGAAAATTATATTACCGCCTATTCTGAATTTGGAAACAAAATAATCAAGATGAAATTAGGCGAAGATGTTTTTCTGGCAGAAATAGTTGATAATCAGAAAAAAATTGAGAAAGGATTGTCTGACAGAGAAAGTTTGTGTGAAAAATGCGCCATGCTTTTTATTTTTGATAATCCAATCAGGCATAATTTTTGGATGAAGGAAATGGAGTTTGACTTAGATCTGATTTGGGTTAGAGATGATAAAATAGTTCAAATTTCTTCTCGGATTTCTCATGAGTCGGGTGCAAAGGAAACAATTTCGCCAATGGGCGAAGTCGATAAGGTGATTGAAATAAATGCCGGGATGAGCGAGAAGTTGGGCTTAAAAGTGGGAGATGAGATGAAAATAAATAAGTAGAAAAACGAATAAAAAACCTTCAAAAAAAGCAAAAACCGCCGATAAGGCGGTTTTTGCTTTAGTATTTTGATTCGCTAATCAAAATTTATCCATCTAATTCAAACGATTTATAGCGCCCATTGGCGAAATAAAACGAATGAAAAAAGATATGAAAAGACTATTTCTTCTTTTTCTTAGCTACTTTCTTCTTAGCTACTTTCTTCTTAGCCTTTTTTACAACTTTCTTTTTTGCTGCTTTTTTCTTAGCTGCCATATTGTTCACCTCTCTTTCTATTTTTTGTTTTTTATTCGTTTTCGAAGATAGTTTTCCTCGATATTTTTTAACTCTTTTGCATTCGACCTTTTTTATTTTAGGAAAAAATATTTTAAATTTTTAAAATTATTTTTTCACTACTTAAATTATATAACAACTAATTTTTTTTGCAATAGCAAAAAAGTTATCCACAGGTAAAAAAATTTTTAAATAAAAAATTTTTTCCAATTTCCAATGATCAATGACCAATTTCCAATCAAAACCCAATGACCAATTTCCAATGTTTAAAAATTTATTAATTGGAAAATTGTAAATTGATAATTGAAAATTATTAAGTTTTAATTATTTCACAAAATCATAAGAAAGTATTTAATTTAACAACTGGCATAATAGCATATTTTATCCCCATATTACGCCCTAAATGTCAGTTTTTGTCTAGTTGACGCCAAAAATCGTTCGGTTTAAAATAATAAGACGAGGTCGAATTCCTTGGATTGTCCAGGGATCTCGAAAGCTTCAACGTAAGCACTTTTATAATTAAATAGCTCGCTACTTCTTTGTTTTTCGTCTATGAAAAAAGAAGAAATAGTGACAATTAGAAAGGTAGGTGAACATATGGAAGAACAAAAACCAGTTGAAACAAACGAAGACGAATTGAATGTTCAGCAATGGATACAGGATAATTTGAGAGTAATTATCAGTATTGTGATCGTACTCGTCATTGCGGGAGGAATCTATTCCTATTCAAAAAGAACCGAAGTTCCTGCAGTAAGCGAAGATCAAAAACAGATTACCGAAGAAGTTGCCGATAAGGGCATCATTTCCTCAGATGAAGAAGGTACTGCTACAGCAACAACAGCTATAACTGAAAAAGTTGCCGTAAGTCAGGAAACAGAAACTTCTTTTATAGAATCTGCTGCCAAGGGTGAAGGTTCAACGCATCTAGCTCGCAGAGCGCTAGCGAACTATTTAGAAAAAAATCCGGATACAAGCTTAACACCTGAACATAAGATCTATATTGAAGATTATCTTCGAAAAAAGGTAGGTAAAAGCTCAGGAGTCAAGATAGGCACTTCATTGGAATTTTCTAAAGACATGGTTCAAGAAGCAATCACTAAATCAAAAACTCTAAATGACAAGCAACTTCAGAATTTACACAAGTATTCTGTTCGAGTCCCGTCTTTAAATTGACGCTCATAGAAGAGAATTAATACAAAAAAACTCGGCTCTTTAGAATAAAGTATAATACTACTTTTTAATAACAAAAATCCCCCCAAGGGGGATTTTTGTATTTATAAAAGAAAAAAATAATTATATCTCAATCTCGCAAACCCTCCATTTATCGGCCAAATCTTTGTGAAAGACCGGTTTGGCTTTTGGAAAATATTTTTTTATAAGCTGGGATAAGTTATTTTTTTGTTCAGGACTTATTTCAATGAACAATGAACAATAAGCAATGAACGATGAAAGTTTTTTTATTTGCTTAAAGAGTTTATCATAATGATCCAGGCCTTCCTTTTTGCTGAATAGCGCTGATTTTGGTTCGTATTTTTTTACATCCGCAGGAGTTTTGGCATAAATTTTTTGAGAAAGATAGGGAAGATTGGCCACAATGATCAACGAGCAATGATCAATGATCAATTTTTTTTTATCTATAATCGGTTCTAATAAATTTCCGTGTAAAAATGTTATTTTTTTGTCTAACTTATGTTTTTTGGCGTTTTGCTTGGCAACAGCTAGGGCGTCCTTGCTAATATCGGTTGCAAAATACTTCATATTGTCATTCCCGCGAAAGCGGGAATCCAGTATGCTCGCTAAAGATATAATAATATTTCCCGAACCCGTGCCAATGTCAATTATTTTTAAATCGACATTCGACATTCGACATTCGACAATTTTGTCGATCGTAAGATCGACAATCTGCTCTGTTTCCGGGCGGGGAATAAGAGTATTTTTATCAACTTTGAAATCCAGTCCATAAAACTCCTTGTGACCCAGGATATAGGCAATTGGCTCATTTTCGAGGCGTCTTTTTAATAGTTTGCTGATCCTTGTTCCTTGTTCATTGGTTATTGAGAACTCCGGATGCGCCAAAACAAACTCCCGCGACCTACCAATAGCCGCGGAGATTAATAATTCCAAATCCAATGGATCTAATTTTGAGGAATATTTTTTTTGAATATCTAGGATAGAAGGCATAAATTTTTTAAATCCAAACTTTCATGTGTCATCCCCGCGAAGGCGGGGATCCAGGCTCCAGAAATTTTTTATTATATCAAATCGAGTTATAAATCTCTATGCCATATATTTCTACAACCTCTGTCCGTTTCTATGTTTCAATAAATTTAGCGGTAACTGGATTCCCGCCTTCGCGGGGATGACAGAAATGTCCTGAAATTATTAAATTATGTCTTACCTAATTTTAGTTTGTTGTCTTCTTCTTGCAAAGCGTTCAAAATTTCATCCAAATTTCCCTCCAGAATGTGGCCGATATTACTCCAAGACATTTTGATGCGGTGGTCGGTAATTCTGTCTTGAGGAAAATTGTAGGTTCGGATTTTTTCACTGCGGTCGCCGGTGCCGATCTGGCTTTTTCTTTGATCTCCTAATTCCTTAGCTTTTCTTTCTTCTTCGGCTTGGAGGAGGCGAGAACGCAAAACTTTCATGGCTTTATCCTTATTTTTGAGCTGTGATTTTTCATCTTGGCAGGAAACAATCATGCCGGTTGGAAGATAAGTGATACGGACGGCGCTTTTGGTGGTATTGACCGATTGTCCGCCCGGACCGGAAGAGCAAAAAGTATCAATTCGTAAATCATTGTCATTAATGACCAAATCTACTTCTTCGGCCTCAGGCAAAACAGCCACAGTTGAAGTCGAAGTGTGCACGCGACCATTTTTTTCCGTTTCTGGGACTCTTTGGACCCGATGAACGCCGGATTCGTATTTCATTTTACCATAAGCGCCATTACCATTCACTTCAAAAACAATTTCTTTGAAACCGCCAATGCCATTTTGATTGGAGTTGAGAATCGCTATTTGCCAATGATTTTTTTCGGCAAACTTGGAATACATGCGGAAAAGTTCAGCTGAAAAAAGCGCTGATTCGTCTCCGCCGGCACCGGCGCGAATTTCCATAATAACATTTTTGTTGTCATGAGGGTCTTTGGGGATCAGGGTTTTCTTGAGCTCTTCTTCCAAAAAAACTTTTCTTTCGGAGAGTTTGATATTTTCTTCCATGGCCATTTGTTTCATATCGTCATCTATCTCCCCGTTCATTATTTCGGCATTTTCTTTCATTTCTTTTTCGGTTTTTTCAAATTCGCCGATAACACTGATAACACCGGAAAGTTCGGCCTGTTTTTTACCGAGTTCAGCCATTTTTTGCGGATCAAAAGAAAGCTCTGGAGAATTGAGCTGGGTTTGAATTTCGGCATATTCTTTTTTAAGCTGTTCTATTTGATTTTTCATATGAGGTTAGTTTAAGGGACTTTTATCATTTTGTAAATAAAAAAAGAAGTTAGCGCTTGATATATTTCTAACTTCTATATATCTGTATAATTATAGTTTGGAAAAAAATTATAATTCTCTTCTGTTGGCGATGGCTGAGCCAAGGGTTATTTCATCGGCATATTCGATGTCGCCGCCGGTCGAAAGGCCTCTGGCCAGGCGGGTTATCTTTAAACCTGAAAATTCCTTAAGCTTGCCCTTGAGATAGAGCGCCGTAGCGTCGCCTTCGGTGGTTGGGTTGGTAGCCAAAATTATTTCCTGAGCGCCTTCTTTCTTGATTCTTTCAATCAACTCATTAATTTTGAGCGGAGCGTTCTCGTTTCCCAAAAAGATAACTCCGCCCAAAACGTGATAGAGTCCCTTATAAGTGCCGGTTTTTTCAATGGAAATAATGTCCAACGGTTCTTCAACGACGCAAATAGTTTTTTGGTCTCTTTGCGTATTTTTACAAATTTCGCACAAATCTTCTTCCGCCACATTGAAACAGCGCTGACATTCGTTGAGATTTTTGAGTTCCAGGAGACTCTCCGCAAACTCTTTTAATCTGGCATTATCTTGTTTAAAAAGATACAAAACCAACCGTTCGGCCATTTTCGGTCCGACAGAGGGAAGTGAGGCAAATTGGTCTATTAATTTTTTGAATGATTTGGGAAACATTATTTTTTGCTATTCTGTTCTTGCTCTTTCGAGCGACTTAAAAGAAGTCACGCCTTCATTGAAATACATTGAGATTCTGCCAACCGGACCGTTTCTGTGTTTGGCAATATGGACCTCAATAATATTTTTATTGGGGGTATCGGGTTTTTCCCGATCTTCGCGATAAAGAAACATCACGATGTCTGCATCCTGTTCGATGGATCCTGATTCTCTGAGGTCGGAAAGTTTAGGAATTTGCGGACTGCGAGATTCAACGGCACGCGAAAGCTGAGAAAGAGCGATAATTGGAATGTTGAGCTCACGAGCCAGTTGTTTCAAGGCTCTGGAAATTTCCGATATTTCATTTACGCGACTGTCCCCACCCGAGCGACCTTCCATGAGTTGTAAATAGTCGATAATAATAAGCCCGACATTATGCTCCGCTTGAAGTCTTCTGGCCATCGTACGCATCTCCATCACATTAGCGCTGCCGGCGTCATCAATGAAAATAGGCGCTTCACTGAGAATTCCCATAGCCTCTCCGATTCGCTGAAAATCATCATCGCTGTCGCCGGATTTCAATCGTCCGGTCCGGAGGCGCCAGAGATCAACGCCCGATTGGGCCGACAACATTCTGTCAATCAATTGATCGGATGACATTTCCAAGGAAAATATTCCCACCGGAATTTTTTGTTGCACGGCCACCTGTCTGGCCAGATCCAAAGCCAAGGATGTCTTTCCGATTGAGGGTCTGGCCGCCAAAATAACCAAATCGGATTTTTGAAAACCGGCCAAAATATTATCCAAATCCGGAAATCCACTAGGAATGCCTCTGAGTTTATGATCGCCCTTGTGCAATTCATCAATTCTGTCAAAAGCAGCCTCCAGAATTGATTTGATGGGTACAAAATCCTGCTTGATATATTTTTGTGAAACTCCAAAAAGTTTTTGTTCAGCAACATCGAGAATTTTTTCTACATCTTCGGCTTCTCGATATCCGAGCTCGACAATTTCACTGGCGGTTATTATTAATTTTCTGAGAGTTGATTTTTTTTGGACCACTTTGGCATAGTGGGTGATATTGGAACTGGAAGGGACAGAATTAACCAGGGATGTCAGATAACTGGAGCCGCCAACTTTTTCCAATTGTCCCTTTTCTTCCAAGCGATTAGAAAGACTCAAGAGATCAATAGGTTCTCTTTGCTCATAAAGCTCAACCATTGCTTCATAGATCATATTATGATCATCTTTGTAGAAATCTCCATTACGAATGAGATTGGCTACTTTAATAATGGCGTCTTTATCCAACATCAAAGCGCCCAGAACTGAGCGTTCGGCTTCAATATTTTGCGGTGGCACCCTGAGATCGTTAGTATTTTTCGTAGCCATAGTCCTATCATTATATCAGCCACAACCTAAAAATCAACCCTTGACTTTTCGCCCAGTTTATGCAATGATTATACACATTGAATAAAAAAATTTAACAAGGGAGGATAAAATGCAAAAGGAAATATTGATAAGTGAGTTGGCAAGGGAGATTCCCGAGGAAATTCCCATGATGCGACAGTATATAAAAAGTACCGACGTCCTTGTAAATCTCTTATTCAATAAGGCGTCAGTTTTAATGGATCCGAAATTATTTATCGAATCCATTAACAGCGGAAAGGTGGATGATGTCTTGGCGGCAAGCAAGAAAGCTTTGAAAATCAGGGAAATTGCCATGAAGATCAGCGTTTTCTAAGAGAGCCGCAAGAATCAAGGAGTAATGTATGCATTGTCATCATTACTCCTTTTTTATTGACTTTTTATTTAATAAAAGAATTTTCCCCCTTTGCAAAAGGGGGGTGAGGGGGGATTTTTATTTTATCTCTTTTAATATTTTTTTAATTTCTTCCAAGTTTTTTGTTTGCACAAGTTTCTGGCGGATTTCCGAAGCATTGGAAAATCCTTTAACATACCAAGCTAGGTGTTTGCGAATTTCAAAAACTCCCAACTCGCCCTTGTCTCTGTAAATTAATTTAGCGTGTTCAAGAATTATTTTTTTGATAAAGCTTGTCATGCCGAACTTGTTTCGGCATCTAATAACTTTTGTCATCCCGGACTTGATCCGGGATCTAACAACTTTTGTCATTCCGAGCGTAGTCGAGGAATCTAATTTAATTAGATCTTTCGACTTCTCTGCGTTTCGCTCAAGATGACATTTTAGGATGGATTTTATCTCCTCAAATATCCATGGCCTCCCGAGTGTTCCGCGAGCAATGCCAAAACCTTCAATTTGGGGGTATTTTTTCAAGATATTAATAACTTGTTCGGGCTCTGTTATACTGCCATTGGCTAAAACAATTTTATCGGGAATTATTTTTTTGATTTTTTCCACCAGTGCAAAATCAACCGGTCCGGCAAATTTTTCTTCATAAGTCCGACCATGTACCATCACAGCCTGAAAAGGCAAGTCCTTGATATTTTCAATAAAATTCAAAGCCGTAATTTGTTTTATTTTTTCGGAGCTTAGCTCCGAAAACGGAGCTAAGCTCCGATGATTTCCTATGCCAGCTCTGATTTTAATTGAAACAGGCAATTTGGTATTTTCGCAAACTGCCGAAATTATTTCTCTGGCCAATTCTTTTTGCGGCATCAAGGCACAGCCTGATCCGTGCCCAAAAACTTTTTTAGCGGGACAACCAAAATTAATATCAATGCCATCAGGCTTTAATTTTTGAGTGACAGTTTTGGCGGCCGCGGCAAAATGTTCCGGATTTTTTCCAAAAAGCTGGACAACATAGGGTCGTTCTTTTTTATTGAATCTCAAAAGTTCAAGAGTTTTTTTGGGCGCAAAAAACAAAGCATCTACCGACGCCATTTCGCTGTAAACCACATCGGCTCCGTATTTGCGGCAGATTTGTCGAAAAGCGCTGTCGGTAATACCCGCCATCGGCGCAAGAGCGAGAATTGGTTTATTTAATTTTTGCCAAAAATTTTGCATATAATCTCTTCCGTGTCATTCCCGCGAAGGCGGGAATCCAGGCTCCAGAAATTTTTTATTAAATCAAAGCAAATTATAAATATCCACTCGTATGTTTCTATAATTTATGTTCATTTTTATTTTTCAATAAGTTCAGTGGTAACTGGATTCCCGCCTTCGCGGGAATGACAATAGAAAAATCGTACTTTCAATTTAGTATATCAATCCTGCTTATCTCTGCAACTATTTTACAACTTGACTTTTTGCTTTACTTAGTTTAAAGTGGAGAGTCATTATTGGGTAGTAATTTAATAATTAAAATTGAAAATAAAACAGGTAAAGACCGGAAAGGAAATCGTTATGAGGGCAGGAGATTTGGGCGTTGACCAATTTTTTAGAACAGAGGAATGTGCAAACTGCAATGCATTTTGCGTTCTGCAAAGAGACAAGCTGCGACCCAATAAAGTACTTGGGCGGCTAGTCTTCAAGACAGACAAGGGAGATTGGTTTTATACACAGCATATTCAAGTGTTGGACCCAAATGACAATGTAGAAATAATTTCATGAAGACAAAGGCCAGAAGGGAGGAAGAGGCATGGAAAATGAAGGCAAGCCCATTATTTTTATTGATCCTAATATTCTATTCGATTTGCAAGAAGAGGAAGAGAAGGGAAGGCTCAAATGGACAGGCAATTTAACCGTCTGCTGTAATTGTAAAAACACAGAAGCCAGAACATATGAACTTTTGAATTCCGGCGTAAATCGTTGGGATGTATATTATTATTGCGATTTCTGTGGATATGACTCATGGGCGCAAGCCATAGATGACTTCAATTTTGACATGAACGTCCTTGGCGGGGTATAGGCCGATGTTTTACATAACACAAAAGGCGAGAGTAGTATCAACGCTCTCGCCTTTTAAAATTTCTTTTTTTTACTTCTTCTTTATCTTGTATTCATTTTCCTTCAAATCTTCCACAATATATCCCAAATCTTCAATTTGTTTGCGCAAATCGTCCGAGGCGACAAAGTCTTTATTTTCTTTGGCCAGTTTTCTTTTTTCGGCCAAATCCTTTATTTCTTCCGGAATTTCTGATTTTTCAGAAATAACCAATCCAAAAACTTTGTTCATTTTTTCCCAAAGAGCCAGAATTTTTTTGGCATCTTCTCGATTGAGCTTATTTTCGGATATTTTTTTATTCGTTTCGGAGATAAGTTCAAATAAAGCAGCAAGAGCCAGAGGAGTGTTTAAATCATCATTTAAAGCTTCTTCAAATTTTTCTCTAATTTCCAGGACAAAGGATAACTCATTTTCAAGAAGATATTTTTCAACGGCATCAGGATAAATTTCCCTTAAATTCGAAACGAAGTTATTAATTTTTTGTAAGTTAGTTTCAGCTTGCTCCAATGCATCGGTGGAGTAATTCATGATGCTGCGATAATGAGAACTCAAAATCCAAAGACGAATAACCGCACTTTCATATTTTTTTAAAGCATCTTTAATTGTCGTATGATTTCCCAATGACTTGCTCATTTTCACTCCTTCAACATTTACCATATTCCAATGCATCCATTGGGTAGCCATTTTTTTGCCCAGATAAGCCTCGCTTTGAGCAATCTCATTCTCATTATGAGGAAAAATATTTTCATTGCCTCCGCCATGAATATCAAAAGTATCTTGACCCAACAGATCATATGACATAACAGAACATTCGATATGCCAACCAGGATAGCCGATGCTCCAGGGACTTTCCCATCGCAAAATATGTTCCGGCGTAGCTTTTATCCAAAGAGCGAAATCCAAGGGATTTTTTTTCTCCGGATTGATTTCTAATCGCGCGCCACTCAGAAGATCTTCAGTTTTTCTGCCGGAAAGTTTTCCATACTGCGGAAATTTTTCTACTGAAAAATAAACGGAGCCGTTAACTTCATAGGCATAATCTTTTTCTATCAGTTCTTCGACAAATTTTATTATTTGAGCGATATATTCGGTCGGTCTGGGATTGAAATTGGCGGGCTTAATATTTAGAGCCATAAAATCATCCTGGCATGATTTAATATAATCGTTGGCGATAGCAAGCGGGTCAATTTTTTCTTGTTTGGCTTTTTTTTCAATTTTATCTTCTCCCGTTTCTGAATTATTCGCCAAATGTCCAACATCGGTATAGTTCATAATATGACGAACTTCACAGCCCTGATATTCAAAATATTTTTTCAAAACGTCCATTGAAACATAGCCACGAGCATGACCCAGATGGCAATGATCATAAACGGTCGGTCCGCAAACATACATCCCGACTTTGCCGGGGTTGAGCGACTTGAATTCTTCCTTTTGTTTCGTGAGAGTATTGTAAATTTTTAACATAAGTTTTTTTATTACTATCCCGCCACGGCGGGACCCCGCCAAAGGCGGTGGCAAACTGCAAACTACTAACTACCAACCACAAACTACAAACTAATCTAGAGCCACTTCCTGGACTTGAAAACAATGATTGTTATCAGGGAAATAAAAAGCATTATTATCATATGTATCCAAAAAGCGTTGGGATCTTTGCCGAAAGGAATATCGGCGCTCATAGCTAAAATATTGGAATAAACAGTCATGGGCAACATAATGGCGGAAAAAATGGTCAAAACTTTCATGGTCATATCCAACTTATTGGAAAGAAGGGAGTTGTTGGTGTCTTCAAGCGATTCAATGGTTTCTTTGGCGCTTTCCAAATTGTTCCAGACGCGAATATTGGTTCCGACCAAATCCTGAAAATATGGTTTAAGGTTCGGATCGATAAATTTGTATTCTCTTTGCGCCAGAGATTCAATGACTGATTTTTGCGGTTTCATGGTTCTTCTGAAATTCAAGATGTCTCTTTTGACCAGAGAAATTTCAAAAACCATTTCTTTCTCATTGCCGGCAAATATTTCTTTTTCAATATAATCAAGCTTTTCGCCAATATGATCCAGTTTTGGGAAACAGGCCTCAAAAACATGCTCAATTAAAAGGCGGAGCAGGGCGGCAGGCGACTCATTCATATATAATTCTCTTTTCCTTTCATTTTTTTCCAAATCTTTGAAAAAATCCTCCAATTCGAGTATTTTGGTATCGCGTGAAGTTATCAGTGTGTCTTCGGTCAAAACAATATCAATTTCTCCGGGATAGGTCGTGCGATCTTCTTCATTGAAAAGGGGAATATGGATAGCCAAGTAAAGGCAAGTATCATATTCAGCTGCCTTGGGACGCATGGTAGGCATGGAAAATTCTTCAACTACCAGGGGATGGAGGCAAAAGTTTTTTTTGAGATATTCGATATCTTTCTGATTGGGCTTGTAAAAATCGATCCAGGTAATTTTGCCAGTTTGGATTTTTTGCATATTTTTTTTACCCCGTTAAATAATTTTGCTTTGCAAAATTACGCCGTAGGCGTATTTAACTGGGTGAATTTTTCATTTAGTTAGGTTTATGCTATAAATTGTATCAGTAAAAGTAAATTTTGACAAAAAATAAGGAGCAAGTTTATTTAAGGATGTCATCCCCGCGAAGGCGGGGATCCAGGCTCCAGGAATTTTTTATTTAAATTAAAGCGAGTTATAAATCTCTATGCTGTATGTTTCTACACTTTCCACT
>Ga0247841_10007618_pt1 | contig 15993 bp, 10 predicted proteins | sample LaCruzMarch2015__2_FD_192410 | JGI IMG/M metagenome (GOLD analysis project Ga0247841, IMG submission 192410) | Freshwater microbial communities from meromictic Lake La Cruz, Castile-La Mancha, Spain - LaCruzMarch2015_18m | ecosystem: Environmental > Aquatic > Freshwater > Lake | place: Spain...
TCCCAACTAATCCCTGAAAGAGCATTTCTGCTGGGTTTCGCATCTGGACAGCGTAATATACTGCTATAGGCAGGATGACAAGAAGAAACAGTCCACCGATGAGAGCACTTGTTTTCCCACCGGATCGTTTTTTCTGTTCCGGTTCCGGGGGAATTACCTGGGGAGGAGAAATGGTTTCTGCATGAGGAATTACAGGAGTTGATGGGGTTTCGTTGAGAGATGATGCCAAACCGGAAAGAGCGGATACATCAACTGGTGGAGAAGCTGTGATAATCGGAACTGGTATTATTGGCGGGACTACTGATTTCTCTTCTTTTTTATCAAAATCAGAAGGTAAGACGGGCAAAGGAGGTTCAGTGGATGTCACTGAAGATAACCCTGGAGGAAGGGAGGGTGTTGGCGTTTGTGAATCGTCTGGCATAAAAAAATTTCTCCTAACTCCAGTCAACAGGATTTTGACAACATTGTCAAGACTATATTTGAGGGTAATCAAAAAAAACGTATCGTAGTTGTCATTGTGAAGCTAAGCAAAGTCGAAGCTAAAACAATCTATGCAATAAATCTGCCTGCCCGCTTCGTCATCCGACGCTACATCAAAATTTTCACAATAACAATCTACATAAATCGTACATTACAATAAAAATCCTAAAAACAGGAGAAAAATACCGCCAACAATAGTGGAAGCTCCTAGAATAGAGGGTATACCGGCAACTGGTGTTTGAGGAACAGGGGCAGGAGTGGCAGTCACTACAACCTGTTGAACTATTGGCTTAGGAGTAGCAGTGACCACAACCACAGGACAATTACAGGAATATTCAGAAATACATTCAGGATTTCTGCAGCGTTTGATTCCCTCAATAGTAGCGCAAATCATACCACTTCGACATCCGCTGTCATTATCACACGACGCATCGCAAACACTAAGCTCTGAAGACTGTTGAGTAGGAGTTGGAGTACTGGTAATGATAGGAGTGGGAGTGGAGGTAATGATAGGAGTTGGAGTACTGGTAATGATAGGAGTGGGAGTGGAGGTAATGATAGGAGTAGGAGTGGAGGTAATGATAGGAGTAGGAGTGGAGGTAATGATAGGAGTTGGCGACGGATAGCAACATGTACCCAAAGAGGGGCTTGCCTTGCACGCGTCTTGAAAAGAAGTAACTGAACAATATTTCAAAGAATTTGTAGCTGTTACACATGAAAGTCCACTATAGCATTCCGTGTCATTTTCACACGGTGTATATGCGCATCCATTTGGAGCAGGTGTTGGAGTAGGCGTTCCTGGTGATGGCGGCACATACGGATTAGTTGGCGGCGTGTATGTATCGTTACCTCCTCCCCCTCCTCCCCCTCCTCCTGATTTTACAGGGAACGAATAAGTGGTGATATTACCATTTGCAGCATCCATCTGCACAGCTCCTGACACATTTCCTTTTTGTGCCGCATCAGTAAGTGCAGCACGTGCTAATTCTGGAGTGGCATATACCCAATTCATACCGAGAGGCGGAACACCGACTGCTCCCGCAGGACTTCTACCGGTAGTAATTGTTGTAGGATTTAAAGTTACTCCATCTTTAGTATATATCCAACCCGTTTGTTGATTACCAGTTAATGTTGCCCCCAGCGTCTTGGCTATTAATTTGGCAAAATTTTCTCCTGGCTGAGTTCCTTTTTCATTATCTACTATAATGGATCCTCCTGGTATTTCTTTGTCTGAAGGTGCTGCGGGAGGAGGCGGAGGTGGAGGCACATAAACACCAGCTTCTCCCTGAAAGAGCATTTCTGCTGGGTTTCGCATCTGGACAGCGTAATATACTGCTATAGGCAGGATGACAAGAAGAAACAGTCCACCGATGAGAGCACTTGTTTTCCCACCGGATCGTTTTTTCTGTTCCGGTTCCGGGGGAATTACCTGGGGAGGAGAAATGGTTTCTGCATGAGGAATTACAGGAGTTGATGGGGTTTCGTTGAGAGATGATGCCAAACCGGAAAGAGCGGATACATCAACTGGTGAAACAATAGGTTCTGCGGCTGTCACAAGCGGAGGCATTGATGAAGCAGTTGACCCGCCTAGACTCGGTGTGACAGGTTCTCTCACAGGAGATAGTCCTGAAGGAAGATTTGTTGCGGGTGGTATGACAGGATCAGGCATAATTTTTCTCACATATAAATGAGCTCTCTATCAAACGTAGATGAAAAAAATATTGTTGTCAAGAAGAATAGAAACGACACTCAAAAAAGTGCAGAAAGAATCCTTTTGTTTATTTGATGGAAACACTCTCTGTAGATGCGTCAAGAAATGCACTCTGACCTTCTGAAAGAGTATATGTGGTTGTCGTATTGTTTGCGTCGATGTTTCCCAAAAGCGCCCTCCCGGATTTTTGTACCACAGTCGCTTCCGTTCCATCGATTACTATCTCCATATCCCCTTCCTCCAGAACAACAAGGGTTTGTAATACCCGTATGGACCATGGCATATTTTTGTTTATCAACCTGTACGTCACTTTTCCTGTTTTCTGGCGGATGGCGATCGTTGGGGGGAGAAGTTTCGAAAACGAAAGTTCGCTCATGATCCCCATTTGCATAGTTATGTCATTAGAAAATTGGATGACCATATTTCCGTCCGCACCTGTGGCGACTGACTCTCCCTGCACAATCGGTCCTATGCTCTCCAATATTTGATATTCCTCGTCTTGACGCCCAAATTTCTTCACCTCTCCGGACATGGTCGCAATAGATCCCACCAGTGCATGGGTCGGTGGCATGAGGGTCAGACTTGCAGGCTGAATTTGCGTATACGGGACATTGGATTTTTCTCCAAAACCACGATACTGAACACTATTTCTATACACAGCAGCTGGCGCTAGCATACCGTCTGATTCGTATCCCACAGCCCACATCGCAACCCCTGCCAATTGATATTTTTTTGCTAGCGTTATTTTAGCCTGTAGTGCATCTTTATTTTCATAAAATACTTGTTGGAAATGTCCTTCTGTTTCCCCAGGAAATATGACATAGGGTTCTTGAGAAACTGGGTCAAATCCTTTTGTACAGTCTGTACAAACTTTTGTAAACTCATCCATGCGCTTGCCTGTGGCCAACTGCCAACTCCCGGGGATGACTGCAGCGCCAGGAGCGCTTTGCAATGTCTCCCACTCATACCCATACAAAGGTACCCCAAGGATGACTTTTGAGGCTGGCGCGTACCGCAAAGTTTCTTTCAAAGCCGTCTCCACATCATATTCAGCCGTCGTCGGCACTCCGCCTATGGGAGCAATAGGACCAGCTGCAGGTGAAAATATATAGTGGTAGTCGTACGCCATGAGCACGAGATAATCGACAATCTCCCCAATACGGGCTACATCAATCAGATGAAACTCAACCGGTGATTTCGGCGTCAGCTCCACGGTAAGCGTACCCAATTTCAACCGCGTCAACTCATCTTTCACTGTTTTGACGAATTGGACGTATCCCAAACGCGCCGATTCAGATGCCTTGTTGAAACTTTCTATGTCCAGATTCAAATCCGTAAAGCCATGTTTCTGCATGAGAGGCGCCACTTCCTCCACGAGCTTCGTAGCGTGTGCTTCAGGAGTGGCGATAAGTGCCATGATGTCCTCCTCCACCATGTTTTGGACCAGTAAGGATAATTTTGTACCTGCTTTCCTGTGTGCTGACATCGTTGCGTCGTATCTATCACTGTTCAACATCACAAATCCCGGCTCTCCTTCTCCCGGATTTTCCTCATGCCGTATTGTGCCGTCTTTTTCCACGGCTAAACTAAAATAGGTCAGGGTCGTCACGTCATTCGCATAAGAATCTTTACCTTCCGCAACGAGCCAATACGGCTGAAAGCCGATAACCTCAGGCTTGTATAGCCCCAGCGTTTTCGTCACCAGTGACGATGGTTGAGGCAGGGTGAGGTGAATAAAAAAGTACAGTCCGAAAACCACAATCCCTATGAATACTGTAAAACCGAGAACAAAAACAGCCAAAGGCTTCATAAAAAAAGTATAGCACATTTTTCCTGTCATCCCGGAAGCACGAAGTGCTATCCGGGATCCCAACCGAACTTCTGAAGCCTACGGGGATCCCGCATCAAGTGCGGGATGACACTTGCTATGATTAGAAAGATTGTGAAAGAAATAGTAAATAGTAGTTTGTTCTAACTATTGTAAAGAAGACAAAAATAATTATTACTATGAACAGTTATAATTACGGTTTATTTGATAAGAAATGATAGTGATTGATAATGAACGGTCTATAAATGATAAGAAATGATATTGATTAACTAACAATGACACCTTTCACTCATTCATTTTTACTTAAAACCGATGATTTTAACAAAATCGAAAGAAGCAACTATACTTCCGTAAAATTAGTTTCGTAAGCCTGCCGGCAAGACATCGCCTTCTCTTGCAAAGCTAAAAAAAGCTCACATAAGACCTCAAATGTACATGTATATGATGAGGCATTACGCAATTACCATTGAAATATCCCTACAGGCCAGTCCTTTCAAAATTAATTATATATGCCGTATACTAACGCGCCCACACAAAGAGTGTTATAAGAAAATCAGATCCTCTGAATACAAAAGTAGAATGAGGCGATTGTGCTAGATTTGGACAAACACATAAACTCTTTTCTTCAGCTTCTTTCGAATATAAAAAAACAGGATCATCTTCCTTTTGTGGTAGAAAAAACATGTCTTACCTGACTTACAGATGAAGATGGTTTGTGTGATATATATTATCTACAGTTCTCGCATTATATATGAAACCCATCATACTCTTTCTCTCAAATAGTCAATGGCGTTTCTTTGACAAAACGTGTCTCACATCTTTTTTCTTTTGTCACTCTGGTAATCCGCCAACTAGCGAAAAAGGACTATTCAGAATCCGATACGAAATTTAACAATTCCGGACAAGTCCATTACTTTCAGCATGACGCTATATAAAATACGGTCTACATCGGGAAATGGCATACTAGTTTCAACATGATCTTCTTTAAAATTTTTTAGGGGATAATTCCGTGGACAATCGACATGAAAAAATCATAAAATAACTATCGAAACACAAAAAAGAGCGTATCTGTACGCCGTTTACCTATTTTAGCACTTCAACAAGTTCAGTGCTAGGTTTAGCTTCAAAAAATAGACATTTTCCGGGCTTCTCTTACATCCTTAAAAATAACACTATCCTGTAATACGTTATTATTTCCCGCACAACCACTATTTTTCTGACTCTCTTAGGATATGATTGGTACTACGACTGATATAGTCTCTCGAAGCTAGATAAGAAAAATGACCTGTAGAACAAATGCTGTAGCCTTATAATTACTCTTCCATCTCCTGGGGTATCCTCCCCTAAAAAGGGAAGGAAGCCTCAACAGACGGCTCGATAATCCTCCACATCTTTCTTCTCGCCTTAGTTCATTCGAACTGCGGCTCAAAGAGCGATTGTTGGCGGATCGTATCTGCTACGCTTTTCGCTTCGCGAAAAAGCAAGCATCTACGAAAAAAATATATTACACCCCTCCATCCACCCTTGTCAAGAGAGAAAAACATGGTATTTCAATATGATAGTATACATTTATGAAGCGTTTCCTTGTGTATTGCCAAAAAGAAACCGTGATTGCCGGAACGCTCATTGCGCTCATTCTTTTCCTAAGCATTCTTCCTGATATCATCAAATGTACTCAAACGCCCACAGGGCACGTCTACAATCCTATCCACAACAACGCTATTGACTATGCCGTATATGTAAATTTTGTAAAACAAGGACTAGATGGTCAATCAACCCTCTATAACCGGTTTACATCAGAACTACATCAAGGAGGGCTGGTTGTTCCATTTTATCTTATTCTTGGAAGACTATGGCGATTAACCGGCGTGATCGATCCGCATATCGTATACCACAGTACCAGAATTATTTTGGGGATCATGTGGGCGCTTCTTCTATACTGGTATATCCGTCGCACGCTCCCTACTAAAACAGGACGGCTTATTGCGTTATTTCTTGCACTCTATTCTACGAGTTTCCCCATCTGGCGATATCCTGAAAATCTCCTTTCCGTAACCACATACATGGCATGGTGGACAGAGCTGAATCCTATGGTCCGTGCAACATTTATACCGGCACATCTTACCGGCCATATTCTCATGCTAATTATGATAGCGATGTTTACTGGCAAAAAACTGACCTCATGGAACATGATAATAGGAACAGCAGCCGGATTTTTTGCCGGGCTCTTCCATACACCCAGTCTCATGCTTCCTTGTGTGCTTCTCCCGCTGTGGGCCACCATGACCGGACAATGGAAGCGATTGCTCATCTGTATCATCTGTTTTCCCGTTTCAGCCCTCTCTTTTCTCATCCTTTCCCGACAATTTTCCATACTTCCATGGACATTGATATGGAAATATGAAAGCCAATCTTTTGCCATATCGCTTTCTGAATATCTTTTAGGATTAGGCCCAATCGTGCCACTAGGAATACTTGGATTTTTTATCGCATGGAAACAACGTCAGGGAATAGTTTGGATACTTTGGACGACGCTTTGTATCATCGCGGTAGGATGGATTACCATGATTACCCAACTCCCAATTCCGTTTATCAGGTCATTTCCCATCAGTAATGTTCGCTTTCTTCAAATGGCACTCGTCGTGCCGTTGTCTCTCTTGTCCAGCATAACACTGCTTTTTATAAAAAATCATTTCGAAAAATGGATCTTTTCCTTGCTCTGTATCAGCATAATATTTCTCACATTTGTCAGTTATCCGGCGTCCATCACCACACAAAGCCTCTATATGTTTAACGGACCGTCCTATCAGTATCCAACACGCACATGGATGAAAGCAGTGAAATCGCTAGAAAACGGAAACAAAGATACTGTCGTAATATCGTTACCGTTTGCCGGACTAGGAATAGGTATGAACACCAACAGAACCGTGTTTATAGGAAGAGACGTATACACCATCAATTTTTTCGAAAAAACAGATCGTGCATGGAAGGTATATGCGGGGAGTATGCCGCTCTGCGACACCTTTGAGTTTCTTTCTCAAAATCGGATTGGTGAAGTGTTTTCTGGGTACGATGAGCAGACAGCAGGCGGCGACCTCACCCGATACCCGTTTCTCAAACTAAAAAAAGATTTTGGGGACACGCAAATTTTTGAGTTCAACGGAAAAAAACCCAGCACCTGTCCATAATTAGCTTCAAAAGGGGTGGCCTTTAAGGTCTGCCTGCCGTCAGACAGGGGTCTCCCAAAAATAATAATCCTGTAGTAAATACTTAGCTTCAAAAGGCGAGGCCTTGCGAAGCTAATTTTTTGCCATCGAATAACTCCACTCTCTCCCGTCGCTCACCACCTCTATATCTCCTGCTTTGTCTGTCCGGAGAACTTGAAACCCTGCGGATTCAAGCTTGTTAATAACTTCCGGAGCCGGATGGCCATAAGAGTTGGTGCCGACAGAGATGACGGCAAGAGGACTTCTTAAGACGTGGTCTTGCAGTGCACCCTGAGCTTGTCGAAGGGCAAGACCACGTCTTGTAAAAATTTTCAAAAATCCATCGGTCATGCCGGTTTTACTCCCATGATGCGGGACTTTCAACACTTCTATCCCGTCCGGGTCATTAGGAATTTCTTGTACAAGCGCATTATCCACATGGCTATCGGCATCTCCGGACAGAAGCACGTCAAACATACCATACGAAAGATACAAAACCACACTTCCGTCATTGAGGTTTGCCGTTGTCGTCGTGGCCCCCAGGACGCCCTGTCCGAATTCAAGGCTTAGCCTTGAATTCGGTTTCATGCGCGCAAGTTGATTTACACTCGGCCAAAGGACAGAAAGCGCCGCGCTTCCGATATCTATGCGGGATCCTGCGGTGACAAGCTTTTCTTCAATATTTTTTTCTTTCATCAAGCGAACAAAGGTCGCAAACCCTTCGGTCGTGTTTACGATATCGCTCCGGAGAAGATAGGCAATTTTGTAGCGCTCCAATACCGAAACAATTCCATTGAGATGATCCTTTTCCGGATGAGTGAGAACAGCGATATCTATCGTCCTATCCCAAAATGGCATATGCCGCGAAAGACAGGTAATAATTTTACTTCCCGGCCCGCCGTCTACTACCATATCTTTCCCGTCAGGAAACCGGACATAGATCCCGTCCCCTTGTCCGACATCACAAAAGACGATATGTAATTTCCCGTCGGGAATTGTGGTAAAAAATGAGAGGACGAGAAAAAATCCTGTAATAATACCGGTAATCAAATACCCTATCCGCAACTGTATCACGCCTGACCTCCATTTTTCCTATACAAATATTGAAAACTTTTTTTATCCAACCATGAAAAATCCCGTGTATTTTCCGTACGCTGTAGGCGACCTATAAGGAGTACTTTTTGATAAAAAATTTGAGGCTGACAACGAAAAATGATACATTTTGATAGTGTCATAAGTTTAGACTGTCCCAACGCCCCTTGCTTTCTGCTTTCTGTTTTCTGTTTTCTGTCCCATCATATTATCCCCCCACGCTTGTCCCAGCACAACGCTTGCCATTCGCGAGGGCTCCGTCCTCGCCTCATGGTGGCGCGTGTACGGGACTACGCTTTGCTGTTGTATAATCCACTCATGTTTATGCTTGATTATTGCTCTTTTTAAGATATATCACGGCAAACCCACGCTTGCTCCCGGAATCCGTGATGTCCACATGATTACCTGGATGATATATTCTAAAAAAATCCAGGAGATCCATGCAAAAAGTTGTCCTAAGGGAAGAAATATGTATCCACAAATGGATACCAGAAATCCCAATACCGTAATAGCCGGAAGCGTCCACACGATGAGGACATTTGTCAGAGGTGAGATAAATGACAGTCTGCCAAACGTAAAAAGAAGAAGCGGAATAGTGAGTGTTTGAGCCGCCATCGTCGTCCGCAGATCATTTTCCATAAGTCTCACGAACGACCCATATATATTTAATAACTCCGTTTTCTGTCCCCTGCCCTGCCCTGAGCCTGTCGAAGGGTTTTCTGCTTTCTGCTCCCTGCCGTGCCCGTCCGTAGCCCCGACGTACGTCGGGGCGAAGGAGGCTCCCCCAAACAATATCATCCCCAAGCTTGCCAAAACAGATAATTGAAAGGAAAGATCTGTGATCCAGACCGGTTTGGCAACTAACATGAGAACCACCGCCACTCCCCAACTCCAAAGTGCCCACGCATTTTTCCCAAATAAAACGCCGATGAGCGTTATCCCGCCCATTATTGCAGCACGTATGATTGATGCCGAAGGTCCGACAAAAAAAATAAAACCAATAATCACGGCGATGGTAACGACTGTCGCAATTTTTCTGGGAAAAAATGAGAGGAGCGAAACGGTCACGATATTGGTCAATATCGCAATATTCATACCCGACAGAGCTATGATATGAAGTGTTCCGGTCGTCACGAGCGCCTGTTTCAATACGGGGTCAATCGTCATTTTCGTACCAAAAATAATGCCCGATAAAAGTCCCGCATGGGGTTCGGGAAGGAGCTGATTGATGATGGAAGTAAAATCAGAGACGGAAAACATAATATGAATAAATACTTGAATAATGAATGATGAATTATGAATAATGGGAAAATAATGATATTCATTATTCCTTATTCTTTATTCCTTATTCATCGTTCACAGAGTCAACAGTGAGCGAATCTTCTCAAACACCGACTGGCCCACAATTTTTCTGGATAATAGCTCCTCAATGGTCTGATACGGACGGCCGGAAATGATTTTCCCGACAGTCACCTCACCTACTCCCGACAGGGTATCCAGCTCTTTTGCGCTTGCAGAATTGAGAGAAATTCCTCCTTCTGGACCAGAGAGCGAATTTGAAAGGCTAGGATTAGCTTTATCGACAACAACCGAAGATCCTTGCACTTCCCCTTTTGTAGGAATAAACAACTTCCCTCCGTCCAAAAGGAGTGCGGCTTTATTGAGCGTTTTTCCCACCCAGACAGTATCTGCCGTATCCAGAAGTCCTCCAGCCAAAGAAAGAAGCTCGTCAATCCGCGAACCGCTAGAGAGCGTATAGACACCGGGTTTGACGACTGCGCCCTCAATATCCACACGTATCTCACTAGCCCGGGCTGAACCTGAAGATTCTATATTTGAAAATTGTATCGGCTCCGTGGTTTGCGTGGTTTTAAAAAGAAGGATGAGAGAGGCTATGATACAAAACACACTGATCCCACCTAAACCAAGAGCAAGGCCAAATTTTTGAAAAAACGTCGGAGGTGATGCTGGTATATCTTCTTCCTCCATACCATCAGTAGACCATAAACGCCATACTCTTTGCAAGGTTTCAAAAAAAAAGAAAATATAAAATATGATATCATAATAAAAACTGTATACTTCTCACATGCATATTCCTATGGGAAAAAAGCCATATTTCAATCAAGAATTCTACGACAGTCTACTCGAAGAAGGCTATGGTCAAATTGAAGCAATACGTGTTGCTTCAACTGAAATGGATGGTGTGAATACAACTCATGAGGGAATGGTTGATGGGAATCAGACTAATTGTGACGTTCTAAACCATGATGAAAATCTTCCCTCCTCAAAAGGACAAGAAGAAGGAAAAAAGGAAACACTGCGTGGATTGGTTAAATTTTTTGGATCATCAAAAGACTTAAATAAGGAAGTCGATACATGGATAGAAAATAGATCAGGACAATTGAAATAAGTTTCCCCAGTCCTCTATACTACGAAATTGACCAGTTTTCCCGGCACGAAAATGGTTTTTTTGATGGGTCCGGTAAAATATTTTACAAATTTTTCCTCACGTTTGACTTCCGCCTCAACAAATTTCTGATTTTTCGCGTCTTTTTGAGAAATTTCAACGGTTCCCCGTGTTTTGCCGTTGATTTGTACGACTATAGTGACCTTTTCATCTTTCACAAGTCTGGGGTCATAGGATGGCCATGGTTGTCTGTGAATAGAGTCCCGTGGATCTGTGTATATTTCACGACCATGGAGACGATTCCACGCTTCCTCGCTCATATGCGGCGCGAAAGGAGCCAGAAGAAGAATATATTTTTTCAATTCCGCCTCTCCAACTGTTCCACCGTTGTCCATAATCGCGTTGGTAAACTCCATGAGACTGGCAATTGCAGTATTGTACCGCCTCTTTTCCATGTCATCGGTAATTTTGGCAATGGTTTTTTCCAAAAGCCGCTTCACAGTTTCCGAAGTTGCAATAATTGAACTGTGGGGTGACGCAGGCAACGATCTAAAAATAACCCGCCAAACGCGATTCACCCACCGACTCATCCCTTCCATGCCGGTATCGGAAAAATCCCCGCCCATAGAAAGTGGCCCCATGAACATGAGATATAATCGAAGCGCATCTGCTCCGTATTTAGGAATATACTCATCGGGATTGACGACATTGCCTTTGGACTTGCTCATTTTCGCTCCATCCTTGATGATGAGACCGTGAGCAAAAAAATTGGTAAACGGTTCGTCGAAGTCAAGATATCCCAAATCATGAAGTACCATTGTTATATAGCGTGAATACAAAAGATGTAGTACGCTATGTTCTGCACCACCAGTATACATTTCAACCGGGAGCCAACGACGAGTAATCGAGAAATCCCAGGGGAGATGTTCGGAAGACTCAGAATACTCGGATGAATCAGAGTGTCGGATATTCAGACTATCAGATATATCAGATGGTCTGACTTTCTGAGTTTCCGAGTTTTCCGAGTTTTCTGAGTTTTCTGAGTTTTCTGAGTTTTCTGAGTTTTCTGAGTTTTCTGAGTTTTCTGAAATTGTTTTCTGAATACTTGGATACCGAAGGAAGTACCACGAACTATCTAAAAAGGTATCAGACACATCAGTTTCCCGCACAGCCGATTTTCCACAACCAGGACATACTGTATCAAAGAACTCTTTATGCTTACTAAGTGGTGCAACCCCATCAGCACTAGGCTTATAGTCTTCAATCCTCGGCAACAAAACCGGCAACTGATCTTCGGGGACAGGATACCAGCCAGGCATCTCGGAAGACTCGGAATACTCAGAATATCGGAATGTCGGAGTATCAGATGTATCGGAAGATCTGAGTTTTCTGAATCTCTGAGTTTTCTGAGTTTTCTGAATCTCTGAGTTTTCTGAGTTTTCTGAATCTCTGAGTTTTCCAAAATAGCCCTTTCCCTCCTTCGCGCAATGTTCACAGAAAATCATGGGAATCGGCGGACCCCAATACCGTTGACGACTGATGAGCCAATCACGGAGGTGATACGTCACAGTACGTTTTCCCCATCCTTTTTCTTCCAAATAGTCCATCATTCTGATTGACGCCTCACGGCTACCCATGCCATCCAAAAATCCTGAATTGATCATTGTTCCTTCGTTCTCATCCACCTGTTTTTCCTGTAAAATAGATGATGTATCCCCATCTCCCCCGACAACGACCCGCTTTATGGGCAATGTAAACGCTTTGGCAAAATAGAAGTCACGGCGGTCATGTCCCGGCACCCCGACCACTGCGCCCGTCCCAAATCCGGATAAGACAAAGTCTGATATATAAAGAGGCATTTTGTAGTTGTTTAATGGGTTTACACAGTAAAGTCCTGTAAACACCCCGGTTTTTTTCTTTCCCTCTGCGATCCGCTCCTGATCCGATTTTTGCCTAGCTTTCTCAACATATTCAACTATTTCATGTTTTTTGTTATCTGCTATTTGTTCTCTGTTCTTTAGAATCTTCTCTACAAACTCATGTTCCGGTGCCAAGACGACAAATGTTGCCCCAAAGTTGGTATCGGGTCGGGTCGTAAAACACGACACTTCCCCTACCCGAACATCGTCTTCTGTCATCACCGGATAGGAAATGGAAATGCCTTCTTTTTTACCAATCCAATTCATCTGGGCAGTTTTCACAACATCTGACCATTTGAGGCTAGGAATATTACCGAGCAGTTTTTCCGCATATGCGGTAATTCTAAAGAACCATTGTTCTAACACCCTCTTCTCTATCTCATTCCCGCACCTTTCACACACACTCATTGTTTCTTTAACTTTTGAGTTTTTACTTTTAACTTTTGAGTTTTGTATCACCTGCTCATCAGAAAGGACAGTCTTGCACGAGGGGCAAAAGTTCACCATTGCCTTCCCCCGATACGCCAGTCCTGCCTTGAAAAGTTGGGTAAACAGCCACTGCGTCCATCTATAATAGGCCGGATTATATGTTTCAAGTGTCCGGGTGAAATCAAACATTGCACCTATTTGATGAAGCTGATCGTAAAAATGCTTCTCCGTCATTTTGACATGGTCCATGGGATGTCGACCGATTTTCAAGGCAAAATTTTCGCTGTGGATACCAAATCCGTCAAGCCCAATAGGCTCAAAAACGTCATACCCCTGCATCCGTTTGAACCTGCCATGGATATCTGAACCTGTGAAGGCATACATGTTTCCGACGTGCAGCCCTTCTGCTGATGGGTACGGAAACATCATGAGGTTGTAATACGGCCGCATGGCAGATTGCACATTCGCCACATCGAGCTTTATTTCAGCCCAAACATTCTGCCATTTAGCTTCAATTTTCTGATGGTCATATCGATCTTTCCGGGGATCTTCCATGCTTCCTATTATAATAGGTTTTTAGAGGGATACAAGGGAGAAATAGACATAAAAACAATACGGAGGGAGTGAACAAAATTTTGCGCGCGCTTCGTTTTATCAAAAAATCTAGACGGGTGACACCCGTTGGGGACCCCGTCAGATGACCGGAGTCTCCGCATCCTGCCTCAAATTTCGTGAAAGAACAGGAAAAGATAGTTGTGCGGTCAGAAGACGTATTTAATCACCATCTTGTTCCGGCGGAACGAGGACATTTGACGGGGAAAGCGGGGGGCAGGCCCCGTCTTATATAGCATAATATATCGTTCTGATCAGCTAAATCCCGCATACGCTATAAGCCATAAAAATACTATGCGATAAATGAAAAAAATAACGCCATAAAATTGAGTTTAGCCTATTAATACGTTCCAATATTTGAAACACCTCCATCACGCAACGCTTATTACATAACAAGAAATGATCATAAACCACCCTCTCACTCTCTTCCCAAAATACTATATTTATCGCATCAGAACAAGATAAAACCTGTCTAGCACTTAACTTGTCGAAGTGCTAAATATCAAAAATTATCTCATAGTATGAAAATTACACGCATTAAATCGGGAAAAAGACCAATTTTACAGTAAAATAATTATAAGCTTATTTACTATAAATACTATAAGACACACATTTAACATAGAGCACTAGGACAACCTGCATATATTCCATCAGTTTTAAAAAATAGTTACCCTCAATTAACCGTAGAATACCTGCAGATTCATACTGCATCATTCAACAATTATTGAATAACGATATGAATTGGATTATAACAACAAAGTTATTGAAATTGCGTTAATCCGTGAAATATACCACAATCAGCCATAAAACCGCAAAAAAGTACTTTTCTAACCACCGCATCAGATTATATCTAATTAGCCTCAACTGACCCCTTGACATGCGTTTATTATAATAGTTTACTAGATATATGGAGAGTCTAATGTTATCTAATGTCCTTGATTATCAAGCTCTTTTTGATCAGGAGTTCTCCATGTTTCTTCAAGAACAAGGCGTTTCGGAAAAAACAAAAATAAACTATCGGATGGATGTCCGCCATTTTTTTGCCTGGATTCTCAAAGAACACACCGCTCCGGGTGCAAAAATCAATAATACAGCAATACCGGGTACCGTCTGGTACCCGGCCTCAAAAAGTATACTTAATCCCATTACTGCCGATACCATCGAGGCGTACACACAGTCAATGCAGAAGGCCAATATTCCCCTTACCTCCATCAACCGCACTCTTTCCTCCCTTCGTTTATTTTTTCAATGTGCACAACAAAAAGAATGGGTAAAGGTATCTCCATTGGAAAATATCAAAAATATACAGACAGATAAACGAATGATTTCGAACCTAAAAGATCAATTTACCGCATTTTTAACCGAAAGAAAAACATCAGAAAAGACACAAAAAAACTATCAGATGGACGTCGCTCAATTTTTTAGCTGGATCCGTACAGAAGAAAAGATTTTAGCCTCGAATTCCGATACGGAACTATGCAAACAACTCACCAAATATACCGCAGAAAACTATATTTCGTCTCTAACTGGAGCAAAAACATCTATAGCTACCATCAATCGGCGCCTCTCTAGCCTGAGACTTTTTTTCCAATTTTGCCTTCAGGAAGGCTGGATTGATAAAAATCCCATGGACTCCATCCGGAATATCAACAGCAAATTAGCTTCAGGTGAAGCTACCCTTTCACACCAACTTCCTACACTCTCCGGATTATTAGAATCTGCCCCACTTCTGACTTCTCCAAAATTATTGAAGCCTCCAATCCTCCTATCTGTCCCGAAAGCAATCATTCCTCCGATAATTCCAATAGTTCCTATTCCTCCTGTTGTTCCACCGTCATCTGACACCATCGTTCCCACGACGACCGTCCCAATTCCTGTGCCTGTAGGGAGTGCATTTCCATCAATGTTTTCTAAATCAAAAGCATGGCTCGCAATTGCTCTTCTGCTCCTGTTGGTAGGGACAACAAACATAATTGCACATTTCATCCCGTTTGGACCTCCCAAGGCAAAAGAAAATCCACCTGATAAAATAATTTTAATACCGCAACCGACACCAAAGGCGGGCAATGTCGGTACAGTTCTGGGGGCTACAGGAGTCACAGGTCCAACTGGTTCAACCGGAGCAACAGGAGAAATGGGACCCACAGGGGAAACAGGGCCAACTGGTGCAAGTGGAACTGAAGGATTATCAGGACCAACTGGTTCTACGGGAGCTACGGGAACTGCTGGGAGTGCGGGACCAACTGGTTCTACGGGAGCTACGGGAACTGCTGGGAGTGCGGGACCAACTGGTGCTACGGGAGCTACGG
>Ga0247841_10007619_pt1 | contig 15993 bp, 11 predicted proteins | sample LaCruzMarch2015__2_FD_192410 | JGI IMG/M metagenome (GOLD analysis project Ga0247841, IMG submission 192410) | Freshwater microbial communities from meromictic Lake La Cruz, Castile-La Mancha, Spain - LaCruzMarch2015_18m | ecosystem: Environmental > Aquatic > Freshwater > Lake | place: Spain...
AGAAACTTTTTATAACCATCTTTAAAGGAGGCGACGGAGTCTCTTACGACAAGGAATCTTATGACATTTGGTCTAAACTTTTAGAGAAAGAGGGATTTAATCCCAAAGAGAAAATATTTGCAGCCGATGTTACGAAAAACTGGTGGTCCAGAAGCGGAATGCCAGAAAATATGCCCACAGGAGAGCCTGGCGGACCAGATACAGAAGTCTATTATAAATTTACAGAACTGAAACATAAATCAGAATGCCAAGATAATCCCATTGATTGCGAATGCGGAAAATTTATAGAAATCGCCAATTCTGTTTTTATTCAATATCAAAAACAGCAAGAGGGAAACTTTAAGGAATTACCTCAAAAAAACGTTGATTATGGAGGAGGCGTTGAAAGACTTATGTCTGCAGTTGAAAATCAAAATGACATTTTTCAAACCAGCTTACTTACTCCTATCGCCAAAGCAATAGAAAATATTGCAAAAAAGGATTATAGATCAAATGGCCGGGCAATAAGAATTATTGCCGATCATCTTATCGCCTCTGTTTTTATGGCAGCAAATAACGTTGTCCCATCCAACAAAGAACAGGGCTATATTTTACGAAGATTAATCAGAAGAGCTTTAGATAATTTTTACAAATTAGGAGGAAAAAATATTTCTCCTATCCTTGAAAAAATCGTAGAACAGTACGGAAAAACTGATAATTATTTAATAGAAAAGTTTAAATCAATTAATAATACCATTATTGAGGAAGAAGAAGCCTATAGCAAGGTGTTGTCTTCCAAAAATATAAACACTATTAATAATTGGTTGCCTGTTGATATAGATGCTAGTAAAGTTGTTTTAAGTGCCAATTTAAATAAATACATTGGTACGTTAGATATCGATACTTTTATGAAAAGTAATAATTTTGGTTCACTTCCGTCAGTAGCCTCTGGTACCGTTGCATTTGAGGCACAATCTACGTTGGGAGTTCCAACTGATCAAACAATTATTTTAGCGCACCAAAAGATCGGCAATGAATTTGATCAACAAGAAGCCATAAGGGCATTTAATATTTTACGCGATAAACATCAGAATTTATCAAGAGTTGGCGGAGCGAAAAAATTTGCAGGCGGGTTGGCGGACCATTCGGAAAAAACAATTATGGGACACACTGCAACCCACCTTTTACATAAAGCTTTAAGAGATATGTTCGGAGAAAAACTTCATCAGACAGGAAGTAATATTACGTCTCAAAGGACAAGATTTGATTTTAATTTTGACAGGAATCTAACACCAGATGAGTTAAAAAAAATTGAAGAGACTGTTAATCAAAAAATAAAAGAAAATTTATCTGTACATTTTGAAATGTTGCCTTTGGAAAAAGCAAAAGAAATCGGCGCGATAGGACTTTTCAATGAAAAATATTCTGATAAAGTTAAAGTTTATTCTATCGGAGATTACTCAAAAGAGATTTGCGGAGGACCCCACGCTGCGTTTACTTCTGAGATTAAAAGTTTTAAAATAATTAAGCAGGAGAATATAGGAAAAGGAGTAAGGCGTATTTACGCAAAAGTAGGCTAAGTGAAGCGAAGTCCTGAGCGAAGCCGAAGGAAATTATGAACCTGCCATTTTTAAAAAGATTTAATAAAAAAATCTTACCTTTATATTATTTAGTTTTGGTTCTAAGAGACGAGAATGTCCAAGCGATAATTGTTGAAGAACTCGGAGGCAAAATAAAAACAGTAGGTTATAAGGAAGAGCATTTTTCTACATCCATTGATGAAATTTCTCAAGAAGAGCTTTTGGAAAAATTAGATAAGGCAATTTCTCAAGCAGAATCTTCTTTGCCTGAGAATATAAAAACACAAAAAACAATTTTTGGAGTTAAAGATTCATGGACAGACAATGACCAGATAAAAAAAGAGCATCTTGCAAAACTTAAAAAAGCCAGCGAAGAACTGGAATTAATTCCGATTGGATTTTTAGTTATTTCACAGGCTATTGCGCATATGCTCCAACAAGAGGAAGGAGCGCCTGTTTCAGCAATACTTACCGAGATTAATAAAAAAAACGTAACAGTAACGCTTTTGAGAGCCGGAAAAAGCATAGAAACAAAAAGCTCTGAAATTCATGACTCTGTCCCCTTTACTGTTGACACTCTTCTAAAACACTTTGACATTCCGGAAATTTTACCATCCAGAATTATTATTTTTAACGGAAAAGAAGATTTAAGTCAGGAATTTATTTCCTATACTTGGAGCAAAAGTTTACCCTTTCTTCATCTTCCTCAAATAACTAATCTACCTGAGGGTTTTGATGCAAGGTCAGTTTTGTTTGGCGCAGCAACACAAATGGGATTTGAAGTTTTAGGAAAAGATACTCCTGCAGCTATTGAGACTCAGGACGATACAGAAATGCAAAATTTCAGCGCTCCAGAAAAATTTAGTTCTCCAGCTGATGAACCAGAAGCTGTAAATCAAGAGCCTCTTGAAGAACCAAAACTTTACAAAAAATTAGAGGCAGAAGATTTTGGATTTATTAAAGACATTGACGTTGCAAAAATGCCCGCTTCGCCGGAGATGAGCTTGGCGAGTCGAGGCGGACCGGTCCGTCAAGAAGAAAAAGAAGAAGTTCAAGAAATTGAAGAAAAACAAGAGTTTATTACTGAAGATATACCAACGAATACCGAATCTTCTAAAAAATTTAACAAGATTCTAAAAAATATTTTAATCATTATTTTAGGTTTTGTATTTACTATTACCAAAAAAATAAGAAGTGGAAAACTAAGTATTGTGGGTTCTACGGTCTTAATTTTGATTGTTTTACTTTTTGTTTCTTATTTCTTGTTTCTGAAAGCAACGATTACAATAACTGTAACTCCGAAAATTTCTGAGCAAAAGAAAAGTGTTCTTTTTTCCACAACTAAGTCAACCGACCCAAATAAAAATACTATAAATGGCAAGTTCATCTCCGTATCTGAAGAAGGCTCTGTTTCAACTGCCGTAACCGGAAAAAAAGATGTCGGAACGAAGGCTTTAGGATCAGTAACTATATTTAATAGCCTAACGCAAAGCAAAGTATTAGCAAAAGGAACCATATTAAAAGCGCCTAATGGCCTTGAATTTACTCTTGACTCATCAGTTACGATAAAAGCAGTTGCCTCACATTCAGCAGACCAAACAGTTACTCCGGAAAAAGTCATAATGAATATAACTGCGGATCAATTAGGTAAAGAGTCCAATCTTCCGTCCGGTACGAAATTTTCTGTAGGCGCATTTGACACTTCTGATTTAGTAGCTAAAAATGATAATCCTTTTAGCGGTGGAACAAAAAAAGAAGTTACAGTTGCTTCAAAAAATGATTCGGATAAATTAGAAAAAGATCTCATCAAGCAACTGGAAGATAAGGCAAAAGAAGATCTGCAAAAGCAGCTTACTCAAAATAAAATTTTACTTTCAGCTTTTGTATCAGAAACTCTTAGCAAAAAATCTTTAAACCCTAAGATCGGAGATGAAACAAGCAAGCTTTCTTTAACCGGAACAGTTAAGTATCAGGAGTTTTCTTATGATAAAAATGATCTCATTACATTCAGCAAATCTCTTTTATCTAAAGATATCCCCTCCAATCAAGAAATTGATTATAACAATATCAAGGCTTCTGTTTCGGACATAAAAAATAAAAACGACGAGGAAATACAAGCAAATCTCAATATCAAAACATTGTTGCTACCAAAAATCGATCAGGATAACTTAACAAAAGATTTAAAGGGTAAATCTTTTAATTTTGCAAAAGATACTGTAAGTAAATTACCTCAAGTTGAAAATATTGACATTAAGCTCTCCCCTAATCTTCCATTTTTACCAAAAAACTTGCCGACAAGAGAAAAGAATATAAAAATTTTAATTAAAATTAATGGGTAAATATTACTACAAGAAACATGCCAAGCAAAATTCAAAAAAACGCCTTCGCTTAATAAGCGGTTTTCTTTTACTAATTGGAATTTCAATTATTTTATATGCTTTATTCCCCATAATATCTTGGCAAATATATTTTCAACCTGTATTCGCCTCTCAAGACATTACTTTGTCTATTCCCCGTGCAAATATTGTAGAGTTAGCAAGAAATTCAATTGACGCAACTGATTATGCCAAGGCGGAGAATTGGTTTAAAAATTTTAATCCCGGCTCTAAAAAGAATCAAGTCGATACTCCTTTTTATACTATTTCCGTGCCGAAAATAAAGATTGAAGAAGCTGTAGTTTCCACAATAGACACTAATTTGGAAAAGCATTTAGTTAATTATCAGGGAACAGGTATTCCCGGCAAGAATGGAAATGCTGTAATTTTTGGACACTCAACTCTTCCTCAATTGTTTAACCCCAAAGATTACAAAACAATTTTTGCCAACGCCTACATGCTTAATAACGGAGATATTATTTATGCTACTCTTAATGGCGTAACTTACACATACAGAATATTTAAAATTACAGTTGTTGATCCGGAAAATAGCTCAGCTCTTGTTCAGGATTATAATAATTCTTATTTAACTCTTGTAACCTGTACTCCTCCAGGGACAACTTGGAAAAGATTGATTGTTAAAGCCGTACTTGAAAAAATATGACCCATTCAATAATTTCAGGGTCATAGTGAGTGAAGTCGAATCTATGAATATAAATGTAAAAGACATAATTTCAAAATTCTTCCGAATGATCAGAATATTTCTCTATTTCCTTCTTTCTGTATTTAAAAGTGCAATTTCCGTAATGATGAAGCAAATTAAACAGTAATTATGGATGATAAGAAAAAATTTCAAGAACAAATCGATCAGCAGGAAGCTCTTAGTGCTATCAGGAAAAAACTTATCGGTAAAACTCTAAATTACAAAGAAATTTTCAGTATCATGGATCAGATTGCCAAAGAAAGATTAGGGCAGGTACTAACCACCTATTTTGCAGCATCCGGCTATTCACAAGGATTTACCAATCAGGAGCTTTACTTTCTCACAAAGGCAATGATTGAAACTGGAGAAAAATTACACTTTAAAGGAATTGTTGCTGACAAACATTCTATAGGAGGAGTTCCCGGAAATCGAACAACGCTTATTGTTGTCCCGATTGTTGCTTCTGCCGGATATCTAATTCCTAAAAGTTCAAGCCGCGCAATAACAACCAGTGGAACTGCAGACGATATGGAAATTTTAGCCCCGGTTATTTTATCAAAAGAAAAAATACTGAAAATAGTTAATAAAATAAATGCCTGTATTGTCTGGGGAGGAAATTTTAATATCGCTCCCGCAGATGATGTAATTATCAATGTTGAAAAAGAATTAATGTTTGAAAGTTTTGACAAAATAATTATTTCCATAATGAGCAAAAAAATTGCTTTTGGATCAACCCATGTCGTTATAGATCTGCCTTACGGAAATACATTGAAGGTAACTCATCTTAAAGATGCTGAAATTCTTAAAAGTAAATTTGAATATATAGCAAAAAAGTTTAATATAAAAATCCGGGTACTTATTCATAGAACTGATCAGCCGGTCGGAAGAGGCATAGGCCCAATCCTCGAAACAAAGGATGCTTTAAAAGTTTTGGAACAAGCAGCTGACAGACCTTATGATTTGGAAGTCAGAAGTATAACCTTAGCAGGTAACCTTTTGGAACTTTGTCTGAAAGATTCTCCGAAAAAATTACAGGAACACGTCAGGGATACTTATGGAAATTGCACGGGTTGGGCAACGAAAATTTTACAGGAAGGTTTTGCTTTAAAGAAGATGAAGGAAATTATTTTTGAGCAGGGAGGAAATCCGCATATTGAGAGTTCCAAATTAATTCCGGGTAAATTTATTCACAAAGTAAAAGCGGAAAAAAATTGCACGATTAAAGATATAAATTGTAAAAATCTGACTCTTTTAGTAAAAGCTTTAGGTACGCCAATGCAGAAAAAGTCAGGAGTTTACCTTGACAAAAAAGAGGGGGAAAAAGTGGAAAAAGGAGAGCCGATCTGTACACTTTACAGTGAAAATGTGTATAATCTGAAACAGGGAAAAAAGACTATACAGGAATTTCCTATATTTGACTATTAATGAAAAAAATAACTACTGTCGTTTTGCTTCTTATAATTATAATCATTTGTGGCGTACTCTGGTGGGAAAATGGAATGTCTCCTGTAAATTTTGCTAATAAAGAATCTGCTGTATTTGTAGTTCAAAAAGGATCCGGTTTAAAAGAAATAGCAGGTAAACTTGAAGAAGCAAAACTTATTAAAAACCGGATTATTTTTTTCCTTTATGCAAGACTTGGAAAATTTGAAGGGAAAATTCAAGCCGGAGATTTCAGACTCAGTCCCTCTATGAGTATTGAAGAAATAGCAAGAAATTTAACTCACGGAACGCTAGACGTATGGGTTACTGTTGCCGAAGGCAAAAGAGCAACGGAAATAGCCGAAATTCTGAAGGAAAAAATTCCTACCTATAATTTTTCGTGGATAAACATTTTAGTTTCTAACGAGGGATATCTTTTCCCCGATACTTATCTTATTTCAAAAGATACAAATATCGAAACTGTTATTAGCAGAATGAGAAATAACTTTGAACAAAAATATTCTGAAATTAATACAAATAATTCCAAACTAACTAAAACTCAAATTGTCACACTTGCTTCCCTTATTGAAAGAGAAGCGATTACTAATGCAGAAAAACCAATTATTGCAGGCATACTTCTTAACAGATTAAATGCAGGAATGGCACTACAGGTTGATGCCACTATTCAATACGCAAAAGGACAAAATACTGTTACTAAAAAATGGTGGGAACCGATAACAGTTCAGGAATACAAAAGTATTATATCTCCTTACAATACTTATTTACAGCCAGGACTGCCCCCCGGACCAATATCAAATCCCGGTCTTGAGGCACTTCGCGCAGCGGCCTCTCCCATTGATACGGATTACTTCTATTATATGCATGGCAAAAATGGACAAATCAGATATGCAAAAACTTTACAGGAACATAACGAAAATATTCAAAGGTATGGTTTTTAATTAAGCCGTCTTGAAGAGATTCCTTTAAAAAATCTTTTAGGTTTTCCTCCGACATCTTCTCTGGTAGGTACTTGTCTTTTTGGAGCAGTTTCTTCCTCTTCTTCATATACTTCATCTAAATCGCTCACTCCATCTGTTTTTTCAAGGATATTGGAAAGATTATCTAAACCCTCTTCTGAAATTGTTTTTAAAATTTTCTTTCCTTTTTTCGTTCCCAACAAAAACACAACCAACCCTCCGATTAGAAAGCCTAATAGAAAACCGCTAAAAAAATTGCTTCCTGACTTACCGTTATTATTATCCATTTCAATCCTTTTTATTTTTTTTCCCCGAATCTTCGTCTTTTCCGACTTTTGAAATAATCTTTTTAAAAAAATTTACAAAAGATGCTCCTGTTTTAATTCCCGATGCAAGTGAAGACAAAGAAGCTAAGGGAGCGGAAACGCTTTCAGTTATAACATTTGTGTTATCCAAAACTTTATTTGTTTTGGAAACTGTTTTACGTAATTCTCTCAGAATAAAAAATACTTGAATTCCCAATATCAAAAGTAAAATTGCTAAAATAATAATAACTGTAATTAGGGCAAATTGCGCAATGTCCATATTAATTTACTATCCTGTGTCAATCCTATTAAAATAATATTTTCTACATCTTAACTTCAATAGATCTTTCCAGAATTGTGGTTCTTTTAAAATTATTAACTGATTTTATCGTAATTTTTGTGTGTCCTGGAAAAACATTAATAGTTTTTTTAAAATTACCATCTTTATCTAAAGAAGCAGCTTCGGAATTTATGAAAACAGTTGCATTCGGATCTGTTTTACCAACTACAGCAACTGTCTGTGATGAAACTACGGCATTCTCTAGAGGTGCTGAAACCCTAAGTATTGGGTTAAAAATAGCAGACCTGTACTGAAAAATTATGTAAATTATAAGCACAATAAATATCAGAAAGAAAATTTTCAGGGTTTGGGTAAATTTAAATCTTGAAAGAGGAAAATCATCATCTTTAGCCAATCCTTCCGGCAAAACTTTTAAAAACTTCTCCTCATCGTAATCTCTTTTGAAAATAGCCAAAGTTTCGTGCTCTGGTAATCCCAAAAATCTGGCATAATTTCTGACAAAACCATAAGCATAAGTACTGGATGGTAATTTTTTATATTCTCCTTTTTCTATAGCCTGAAGAAAAGAAAGTCTAATTTTTGTTGCTTTTGAAACTTCTTCTAAAACATAACCTTTTTTTATTCTTTCGTCACGGAATTTTTCTCCAACGTGTATCATATTGAAGTTTATTGTTGTTGCAAAGCATTGATGATTTCGTCAGCATTTTTCGCTATTACATCACGGGGCTTTGATCCTTCTGCGTGCCCTACAACTCCTGCTGCCTCTAATTGATCCAAAATTCGGGCTGCTCTTGAATATCCTATTGATAAGCGCCTTTGTAAAAGTGATGCTGAAGCCCGATCATATTGACATACGCATCTGATTGCCTCTTCAAAAAGAGCATCTTTTCCATCACTTCCGATAGATCCGCCTCCCCTTTTAAGAATAAGCGGGCTGGAAAAAACTTCTTCTTCTGTATATTCAACTGGCGGATTTTTTGCTTTAAGAAATTCCACAAGTTTTCTTACTTCCTTATCTGAAACAAATGCTCCTTGAATACGGGTTGGTTTTGCCTGATCAGGAGGTACATAAAGCATATCTCCGCGGCCTAAAAGCTTTTCAGCTCCGGGAGTATCCAAGATAACCCGAGAATCAATCATCGAAGAAACATTAAAGGCAATACGGCAGGGAATATTTGCTTTAATTAACCCTGTTATAACGTCCACTGAGGGCCTTTGCGTTGACACCACAAGATGAATGCCTGTTGCTCTAGACATCTGGGCAAGACGGGCAATTGCGTCTTCTACTTCAACCGGCGCAAACGCCATTAGATTCGCAAGCTCATCTATTATAATTACAATATAAGGAAGAGCCTGAAAACCAGCTAGTTCATTGCAGGAGTCGATATTTCTTACTCCTCTTTCCGCGAATATTTTATACCTTTTGTCCATTTCATCCATTGCCCATTTCAAGGATGCCAAAATCTTTTCAACATCAACAATAACAGGAACTATCAAATGGGGTATACCGTTATAACCTGTTAGCTCTACTCTTTTAGGATCGATGAGAATTAGTCTGACCTCCGCAGGAGAAGCTCTGAAAAGAAGAGAGGATATAAAAGAATTAATTAGAACGGATTTTCCCGAACCTGTTGTTCCGGCAATTAAAACATGCGGCATTTTGGCTATATTGACAACAACCGGATTTCCCGATACGTCCAATCCCAACGAAACTGTAAGTTTGGATTTATTCTTATTCATAATGTTAGACTCAAGCATGGTTTTTAAAGTGACAACTTCCAAGCTCCTATTAGGGATTTCTATTCCGACTAAATTTCTGCCCGGAATCGGCGCCTCAATTCTGATCTGCCCGGTCGGCGCTTCTGTTCTCAAAGCCAAATCATTTGCTAAAGCAGTAATCTTGGACAATTTTGTTCCAAGACCAACTTCCAGAGCATATTGGGTAACTGCCGGACCCCAATTCACCTCAACAACCTTCGCAATAATAGAAAAATTCCGTAATGTTTCTTCTATTTTTGCCGCAATTGCCTTTACATCTCCCCTGTCAGCTTTTTGCGACGTTCCATCAGAAAGCAAAGAAAAGGGGGGATACTCCCAAAGACCTGCTTTTGTTAATGAATTACTGACTAATTGATCCGGAAAAAGAGAGGGTTCTTTCTTAATTGCCGGAGAATTAATAACCATTGGGCCTGTAGATAAATTGGGAATACTCTTTGATCCACCTTTTATCCTCATCGGGTTTTCTTTAAATCCTGAATTTTTGTTCTTGAAAAACCCAAACAGCTGGCTTGGAAAAAGTCTATGCAGATTTTTTAAGATACGTCCTGTAAATTTTACAACCTGATCAACAGAAGTATTAAAAAATACGATTAAACCAACCAAAACTCCTGCAAAATATACTAATTTCGCACCGATATCTGTCAGAATGTCCGAAAGAACCCTGAAGAGCTCTTTTCCAACCACTCCTCCACCTGTTAAAGCAGAGATAGATAAAAAGAAAAGCAGAAATCCCAAAGAGACATTGAGTCCTGATAAAAACATTCTTAGTTTTAAGAATAAAAATCCAAAAAATATTAAAACAAAAGGAAAGAAGAAAGCCACGCCGCCGAAATATCTTTCCAGAAGACTATTCATGAATACAAAAGAATTGCCGTTTCTGGTAAAAGACAGAAGTAAAATGAGGCCTGTGATAATAAAACCAAATGCAAAAATAGAATAAACAGTTCCTTTTTTAAGCTTTATTCTTAGCTTATTTCTTCTCCTATAATGCTTTCTCCTACGCATAGAACTATTATATACACTAAAAAATAGGAGTACAAGTTAGACTTCTATTACAATTGGGAGGACGAGTGGGCGGCGGCGGAGATTTTTACTTTTCGAGGGATTTTTTCCAAATCTTTCGTCTTTCTTCTCTTGTCATAGACAAAGCCCAATCCCAAGCAATTCTATGCGGATTTATCTTTTTTATCTTCCAAAAGGTCAATTCAAATTTCACTTCTTCTTCTGCGAATTTCTCTCCATAAAGATCGCACAAAATATCAAAATATATTAAATAAATTTGCTTATGTGTATTTTTTGCAGTATAAATTTTGGGTTCCAAATTGTTCCCCCTCATTAACCTATGACATAATTCATGAATAAGAGTTGCTCCTTTATGTTGAATTGAAAGATCTGCTTGCAGTGTTAATGGATAAGCCCAAGAAGTTTTTCCATAAACTATTGCATTTACGATTTTTTCCTTAAATTTAAGTCCGCTTATTTTTTCAATGACCTCTATTATTTTGTCTCCCTCATTTTCCCAAATTTTCCCGTATTCTTCCGCGGCTTTTTCAAATTCTGGATTATTCTGTTCTGGATAAAAATTAATTTGCATAAGTAGATTATGCTACATTGAATTATTTTTACTCTAATGATATGTATTATTAGAGTGAATGGAATTTGCAAAGAATAAGTTTAGATGCTGAAATAAATTTTGAATGACAATAACAACGATGAATTAGACCTCAATTACAACCGGGAGCACCAATGGGCGGCGGCGCAGGTCCTTGTAAATTCTTTTTTCCGCTATTTCACCAATTAATTTTCTGATATAAATCCAGTTCGTCACGCGGGCCTTTCGCGGATTTAGTGCTTTATGAAAATCCTGCATCAGCCTTGAATTTAAACGCTTAATGTCATATGCAGTTGTCAGTCCCCTGACAATTACATCCGGACTTCCGACCAGCTGTCCTGAAGAGCTATCCACTTCCGCAAGAATTATAATTATTCCCGCTTCCGACAATTTCTGTCTGTCCCGGAGCACAAAACTTTCCAATGCTTCTCCAGACAATTCATCAACATAAACATTTTTGGTCGGAATTGTTCTGCCCAATCTCACATTCCCCTGACCGAAGATAAGCTCTTGCCCATCCTCCATGAGAAAAATATCATTTTTTTTGTAGCCTAATTTTTCTGCTAATTTTTTGTAGGCAAACATGTGTCTGAATTGTCCTCCGATTGGAATAAGTTTCTTAGGTCTTACTAATTTTATTAATTGCTCAAGTTCATCCAGTGATCCATGTCCTGAAACATGAAAGTCTTTAACAATTGGAGAATAAAGAACTTTTACTCCTCTGCGGGCTAATGTGTCTACAATTTCGTAAACAGAAGTTTCATTGCCCGGAATCGGATCTGAAGAAAATACAACTGTGTCGTTCTCCTGCAATTTAACCTCCCTGTGTTCACCATTGGCGATTCTGGTTAAGGCGGAATTTTCCTGCCCCTGACTTCCTGCAACAATTAAGGTTAATTTATTGTCTGCATGATTTTTTAAGGCATCAATTTCCACTTCAATGTCTTTTTTCAGCTTAAGATATCCCAAATTTCTTGATGCCTCTTTATTTTTCATAAGCGACCGGCCTACAAAACAAACTCTTCTGTTATTCTGAAGAGATGCTTCAATTATTTGATTTAATCTTGAAATATTGGATGAATAAGTGGTTACGATAAATTTACCCTGACAGGTTTTCATTTCATTAACAAAATTTTGCGTAATTCCTATTTCTGTTGGTGTTTTGCCTTTTTTTTCTGCGCCCAGACAATCAGATAAGAGACATAAAACGCCATTACGGCTTAACTCAGAAATTTTTGCATAATCACTTACTCTACCATCGTAAGGAGTTTCATCAAATTTAAAATCGCTTCCGTGATAAAAATTGCCAACCGGTGTTTTTATGAAAATGTGCGAAGTATCGGAAACAGAATGCGTAACCGGAATAAATGAAAATCTGAAACTGCCGATATTTTTTTCTGCGGAATTAAAATTAACGCTTTCCACTCTTTTTTTGGCATTAAAATCTTTAAGTTTTGCATTTGCAAATGCTACAGTTAAAGGGGTTGCAAAAATAGGAAAATCAGGAAGTTGAGGGAGTAAGAAAGGAAGAGCTCCAATGTGATCTTCATGTCCGTGGGTTAACAGCATTCCTACAATTCTCTTCTGTTTTTGCTTTAGAGAATTTAATAAATATGAAATGTCCGGAAGAAGAAGATCCACTCCAAGCATTGTTTCATCGGCAAAACCAAGTCCGCAATCAACAATCAGTATCTGATCATTATATTCATACAGATACATATTTCGCGTTACATCGCCGATTCCGCCAAGAGGAATAAAAGACAACTGATTATTCATAAACTACGCGGGCAAAAATTCCTTGATATTCTCATTATTAACAATTATTTGCTGAGCTTTACCTTCGACAATTATTCGGGCCGCTTTCCGACAAACACCTTCAATCGCCCGCTGCAAACTTCTAATTCCTGAGTCAAACCCAAGAGGCCGGATAACTACCGGCCAAACACTTTGATCTAAAATTAATTGTGCATCTGTTAGCCCAGTTTGTTTTAATATTTTTGGAAATAAATATCTTTGCGCAATCATTGTTTTTTCTTCATCAGTATAGGAAGGCATTTGGATAATTTGCAGTCTGTCTAAAACTGCTGTTGCGATATTTGTAGTATTATTGGCTGTTCCTATAAACAAAACGTTTGATAAATCAAAAGGGTAATCAATATAATGATCTACGAAAGCCTTATTTTGCTCCGGATCCAAAAGCTCAACCAAAACACCCATGATATCTTTTCTTCCCGTATCAGTTACCCTATCCAGCTCATCCAACAAAATAACTGCATTTTTACTTTGAGCGTTGATTAAACTTCTAATTATTTGTCCGGGTTCGGCATTAAGATTTATACGTGATTCTCCGCGCAGAACACTTGCGTCCCCCATTCCTCCAAAAGGTATTCTTTCAAATTTTCGCCCCAGACTTTCTGCAATTGAATAGGCAATGGTTGTTTTTCCAGTTCCGACAAGTCCGGTCAGGCAAATTATCGGAGCACGGGCAGTATTTTCTTTATTGTTAATATTTAAAATAAGACTGGAAAGATATTCCAAAATTAAATTTTTGACACTAGGCAGACCATAATGATTTTTATCTAAAACTTCTTTTGCTTTGGCAATATCCAAAATATCTTTAGTCTCTTTATTAAAGGGCAAAGATAGAATGCAGCTTACATAATTGGAAAAGTTTTCAAAATTCATGAAAGAATTTTCTCCCTGAAGACTAAGACGCAAAACACTGATTTCTTCATTTAATTTCTCTGCAAGGCCAGAAGGCAGCTGAGTAGTTTTGATTTTTTCTTCGAGTTCTTTTATTTTACTTTCCAAAGGCGTACTTGAATCCATAGATTAAATAAATTGTACAATTAAAAGCAGAAAATTAATAGTGGGATTTGCGGAAACGGGTATCTGCCGGTCTTGACCCCAAAGCCGGTCCGCCCGGAGTTCTCCTGTTTCTCCAATTGCCCTGAGTCCTATTTGGACCTTGGGAAAAACGTTCTCTCTTGAATTGTCTTGACAACGGATGCTCGGAAGGAACTGCTGCAATAGGCGCTTGCGGAATTTGGCTCTGATCGTCATCCTGAGAGCCTTCTTTTTTCGGCGGAATATTTCCACTAGCTTCTCCGAACAACATTGATAAATTCGTTCTTCCCTGATCATCTATCTCAACAACCTTAACTTTAACTTTTTGCCCGATTTGCACTACATCTGAAGGATTGCGGACAAATCCTTCTTTCATTTTGGAGACGTGCACCATTCCTTCTTTGCCCGGTAAAAATTCAACAAACGCTCCAAAAGGAAGTATTCTTTTAACTTCAGCTTCAGGAAAAATTTCACCAACCTTTACTTCTCGGACTATACCTTTAACCCAATCAACAGCTTTTGCAACTGCATCCTTATCTGTTCCTGAAATAGTTACAATTCCACTATCTTCAACATCAACAGTTGCTCCTGTTATTGCAATTATATTCTTGATAACACGGCCCCCCGGCCCGATAACTTCACCGATTTTATCTACGGGAATTTGAACTTGTTCTATTTTCGGCGCATATTCCGAAACGTTTTTCTTTCCGTTTCCAACAACCGCAATCATTTTTTCCAGAATAAAAAGGCGGGCAATTTTGGCTTTCTCAAAAACTTCTTTAATTTGTTCTATTTTTAATCCCAAAATCTTTACATCCAACTGAATCGCTGTAATCCCAGAATCTGTTCCTGCAACTTTGAAATCCATATCTCCTGAAAAATCTTCAAGCCCTAAAATATCTGTCAAAATTACGTATTTAGTATCTTTGGAAACCATTCCCATGGCAATTCCTGCAACCGGTTTTTTTAAAGGAACTCCCGCATCCATTAAAGCCAAAGTTGACCCGCAAGTTGCTGCCATTGATGTAGAACCGTTGGATGAAAGAATCTCCGAAACAACTCGAATTGTGTAAGGAAATTCCGCCTGACTTGGAATAACTGCCATTATTGCCCGTTCGCCTAATGCTCCATGTCCGACTTCCCGGCGTGAGGTAAATCCAAATTTTCCGGCCTCTCCTGTCGAATATGGAGGCATATTGTAATGATGAATATATCTTTTTGATTCTTCTCCTTCTGCAGATTCTATTAATTGCTCCATGCGGGGTGAGCCTAAAGTTGCAATGGTTAAAGCCTGGGTATCTCCCCGGTTAAACAGCGCTGAACCGTGAGTTCTCGGAAGTACTGAAACTTTGCAGGAAATCGGTCTTATTTCATCAATTTTTCTTCCGTCCGGCCTTATTCCTTTGATCAAGGTATTTTCTCTAAGATTTTTGAACATAATGTATTCGATTGCGATTGCAATTAGTTTTTTGTCCGCTGAAAAATCCTCGTCTTTTGCTTTTTGTTCTTCAATAATTTTATCTATGAATATTCCCGGATCGCCGCTTAATTCTTTGGATATTCTATCTTTGATCATTGCGACAATTTCAGTTTTGTATGATTTTTCCAAAAGCGCGATAAGTTCCAGAAGCTCTGTATTCGTTTTGACTTCTTCTTTTTTAACTTCTATTTTTTTAGCAAAATCTTCAATAAAATCAATAATCTTACCGTTTTCAATCTGAGCTTTTTTAATTCCTTCCAAGGCGACATTTTCCGGAACCTGCTGTGCTCCAGCCTCAAGCATCAAAGTTTTACCCTTCAAACTTGTAACTATTAAGTCCAGTTCCGAAAGTTCGGACTGAGCCATTCCCGGATTAACAATGAAATCAGCTTTTTTACTTTCTTTATCTTGAACATATCCTATGCGGACTGCTCCAACCGGACCGCTCCAGGGAATTGGAGAAATCGTTAAAGCAGCTGAAGCTGCGACAACAGATAAAACATCAGGAGAATTTTCTCCGTCAACTGACAAAACAGTTGCAATTATTTGCACTTCTTTTTTGAATCCTTTTGGAAAAAGAGGTCTGACGGAGCGGTCTATAAGCCGGCCTGTAAGGATAGCATCATCTGTTGG
>Ga0247841_10007621_pt1 | contig 15989 bp, 15 predicted proteins | sample LaCruzMarch2015__2_FD_192410 | JGI IMG/M metagenome (GOLD analysis project Ga0247841, IMG submission 192410) | Freshwater microbial communities from meromictic Lake La Cruz, Castile-La Mancha, Spain - LaCruzMarch2015_18m | ecosystem: Environmental > Aquatic > Freshwater > Lake | place: Spain...
CTGACCCCCAGCCTCTTGGCCCCGTCCAGCCAGGTGAGAAGCTCCCTGAACTCCTCTATCATCGTCCCTTCCTCGAGGGGGATGGTGCCGATGTAAACCGTGCCGGCCGTACCGTCGATGGTGATTGTGTCGCCCTGGCGAACGGTTTTTCCTTTACACGTGAATATCTTCTTCTTAGGATCGATCTCAATATCTTCGGCCCCGCAGACGCAGGGCTTGCCCATCGCCCTGGTCACGATGGCCGCATGGGATGTCAGCCCGCCCCTGGAAGTCAGTACGCCATCGGCGGCCGCGATGCCCTGTATATCATCAGGGCTGGTCTCAGGCCTTGCCAGAATGGATGGTATGCTCTTCTTTGACAGGAGCATGGCGTCATCTACCGTAAACACTACCTGCCCGCTCACGGCGCCGGGCGCTGCCGCCAGCCCTTTGGTCAGAATCTCGTGCGGTTGGGCTGATTTAATATGTTTGTGCAATAGCGCGCGCAGGTCGTCGGCTTTAATCCGTAATATAGCTTCTTCTACGGTAATGAGGCCCTCGTGTACCATATCCACGGCCACCTTTATCGCGGCCTGCCCGCTCCTTTTCCCGGACCTGGTCTGCAGGATATAGAGCTTCTCCGACTCGATAGTGAACTCAATGTCCTGCATATCCCGGAAATGGGCTTCAAGCATGGCGACTTTCTTATCCAGTTCGCCGTACATTTTGGGCATGATGGATTCGAGCTGGGACACGGGAACGGGGGTTGTGGAGCCGGACACTATGGCCTCACCCTGTGCACGCTGGATATACTCGCCGAACAATCCATGCTCTCCCGTGCTCGGGTTCCTGCTGAACACCACTCCCGTGCCGGATTTTGTGTCTTTATTGCCGAAGACCATGGCCTGGACAATGGCTGCCGTACCTATATCGGAAGGAATATTATTCAGGCGGCGGTATTCGATTGCGCGGATATTGTCCCAGGACTCGAAGATACGCCTGATGGCCGCCCGCATCTCAGACATACTGTTCACATTAAGCACTGTGTCCATCATGCCGGGCATGGATACCGGCGCCGATGAGCGAACGGAAACCTGGAGGCCTTTACCCAGTTTGGCGCGGGACTCTTTTTCGAGTGCTGTGACTGCCTGGGCGATCTCCTTCTCGGATAGACGACCCGTCTTCTTATACTCGTTGTAGCCCTGCACAGAAACCACGAATCCGGGCGGGACCGGCAGGCCGAGCCTGGTCATAGTCACCAGGTTGGCGCCCTTATTTCCAAGCAGTGTCTTATCTTCGCAATTATCGTGAAACGAATAGATATATCCCATGTTTTCCCCCTCCGCTAACGAATACTATATATCATAGCAGCAGGCGTGCTTTTCGGGAATTCGGTGATAATATCCCTGGACGGGGAAGGACTATTCGCCGTAGCGAATAACTATTTTCTCGAGAAGACCAGCTCTTTATCGGGCATTCTCTGATCATCATCGCCATAGAGCATTTCGTATATATCCGCCAGGTCCTTTTTCTGTTTTTCGATGTCGTCCTGGCTCAATCCGAATTCTTCCGGCGCCAGGTACATAAGCAGTTTGCTGTCGAGTTTCGGCCTGGCCGGACCCTGTGCCTCCCAGTCGACGTTGCGTATTCTTTCTATAATACTTTTTCTCGATAACACGAGGGGCACCAGCTCCAGATCCTCAGTCGTTATTTGACCGTCGTCGGTATTCAGTTTTGTGGGCACAGGAAATATATGATTTACGAAATTGCCGCGTGAATCGGGTATCATGCCGTAGCCGAATTTGCTGTATAACCTTGCCAGGCTGGGAACGGCGTACGCAAATGCGTAATCGATAGGTTTTACGTTGCCGATTGCGGTCTTTGTAATCTGCGTGGCGTTCTTCCAGATTAGCATGCTGATCGGATCATATGTAGTGTCTGCGTCCTTTTTATTGGCGAGCCTGAAAAACCTGCCGAACTCTGCGATGTTTTCCACGGGAACACCAGAGTTTTCTATATAGTGAGTGATATTGAAACCGGTTTTACTCTGGTTCTTCTTATCGGGAAACTTGTTTTCCATTGGCAGACCGATCTCATCTTGATACGGGACTATTCGTATACCGCTGAAAACCTCATCCTTTTCATTGACTGCAACCAGGTGAAGAGAGATCGGGTCGAAAACATCATAGACCATCTTTCTCTCGACATCTAAATATATCCCGCTGTCGGCGATATACCTGTCCTCTTTAGCATAGAGTTTATATCTCGCCCGGTATATAGCATCGGCTGCGCTGCTGCTGCCGTCTGTAACATAGAACCTGACAGACCCGACCTCGTCCACTTTCAGGAGAACACTACTTTCCGGTTTCATCTCAACTGCCTGTTTGACATTTCACGTTCAGTTTAACCTATTAAGCGATTATCGCTCCATCATAAATCCTGAATACGATAATATATGTTGGATATGCTGGTGTCAATGAACCATGTTCCTGCGCATGCGACTTTACAGAAATTGGATTGACATTATATTCGCACTTTAAGTATACTCACTGCTAAATTTGCTGCGGGACAATACAGAATGAATATTGATCGTGGGGAGTCATGAGGAGACTATTTGCAGTATTAGTATTTTCAGTGGTTCTTCTCTCACTATTTTTATCACCTGCCGTAGCTGAGGCAGTACCCTGCCCATTCATAATCAATTTATCCTGGTTTGCCTTGCCGGCGACCGACATCACCGATACAACTGCAGTGTTTAACGGGCAAGTTAGTTACACAATACGGATCCCAACGGGGCTCCAGGATGCTGAAGAGGAAGAAGGCCCTCCGCTCATATTTGAATATGGGACAACCCCTGGGGTATACACTGGATCGGCCCCGATCGTATTAGTAAATGAAGAAATAGTGATTGACGATGATGCAGGGCGCATAATTATTACTCTTAGGGCGCCCGTATCAGGTTTGAGCCCATGCACAACATATTACGTGCATTTGAAGCTCCTGGACCAATTTGAACCTCTCCCACCTCCGTTCGATCAATGTGTCACGTTTTCTCCGGGTGGAGAGATTTCGTTCAAGACCGCTGGTTGTGCACAATATTTCGGAGCCGGCTCACATCAGAGCGGTGGGGTCAACACCCTGAATCTCACCAATCCATCACTCGTTATGTCCAATATCGTGGTGCAGAGCGCTACAATTGCAGCTACAAAAGTATCGACTGGTCAGAAAGTCGACATCACCGCTTCTGTTGTTAATAAGGGTGGCTCCAACGGCACATCAAGGGTAGCCCTGTATATTGACGGGCAGGAGGCGGAATCAAAGGGTATCACCCTGTCCAGCGGCGAGTCCGCACAGGTGCATTTTAGCGTGAGTCGAAACGACCCCGGTACATACACGGTCTATGTAAATGGTGTTTCTGCGGGGAGCTTTACGGTGGACCCATTTACCAATAACGATATCCTGATATACGGCATAATCGCCCTGTTTGCCATTGGCATTATTGGAGTGCTGTACCTGGTTGTCAAGAAACGACCGGTATAAAAACAGAGACTGTACAGGTATAGGCGGAGCATGGGAACATGCTCCCCTTTCTCATTGTGGTAAGTAAGCCTTTAAAAATGCGGAGATCCGGCGTGCATAACCTTCGGTAAAAGGGCTAATTCGGGGATTCTCTTTACGAACAGATTACGATTGAGTGGTAGGCCGTGCAGGAATCGAACCTGCGCCCCACTGATTAAAAGGAAAATTACCTAAAACGGTTGCACGCAAATTACGGACCGAAGACATATGTTTCAAGTTGGTAGAGGCGCTTATTGATTAATTGGAAATTGCTATTTATTTGTCGGAAATCTGACGCGTAATTGTTGCTATTGCGTATAGCCTTGTCTTCTGTGTCGAGCAGGGAAATCCTATAATATATATCATCAAGATCACGGTTTACGTTGTAAAGGAATACGACCAGCCGAATGTTTGCAGCTATCAGTAATATTATAAATATGAATATACTGATTTTAAATGCTGTACTCGAAGTGATTTGCTTTACAATTTCTCCACAATTCATCATATCCTCCGACCATAACCTTCCAATATGTACTACATCTTCCGAATATTCCTTATCGTGACTTAGTTATGGAAGTAGTGGGCCGTATAGGAATCGAACTTATAACCCACTGATTAGAAGGAACTCCAGAAAAACTGAAGTACGCTTATTTTAAGCCCCACAGTCAGTTTCTTTAGTCACGTTAACGGCTGACGCAGTGGTAATAGGCTTTTGGGGAGCCTGTTTGCGTGGCAAGCAGATCTTCATAGTTTCTAATTCACCCATGGCTGACTCATTTAACAGTCGTCTGATCCCGCTAACAATTTCCTCTGGATAGAGTGCGATTTTCTCGCGCCGCCTCAATTCACGCCTTATCATTGAAATGGATGACTCCGATAGAATTATTTTAAGTAGATTTTGAGCTGTAAGGGCTGTGCTCTTTTGCCATAATTGATCAAGCCCCCCACGCTTAACATTCTTATAACTGATCAAATCGAATTTTGTTGACAGCAATTCCAGGTCGTCATTCATCAAATTCCATGCATCCAAAAGTATGGCTTGAGGAGGTTGTCCAAAAGTTATGTGGTAAATCCTCCATTCCTGAGCGTTTGTCAAGAGTATCCACTCGCATCCAGCATTGATACCATAGGAGGCGGCCTGTTTGACGTGCTTGTCAGCCAACTCTTTGCCAACTCTTTTAACCTCAACAATAATGACGGGCATTATTTTACCGCTTCGGTCGATTTGGATGGCGAAGTCGCAATAATCCGAATCACCAATGCCATGCACGCTATGCTCACGGGTAATATGAGTTAAGGCATTGTAACCCATCAAAGATTCGAAGACACGTTCAATTCGGCGACGAGTTTCGGCCTCATTTGCGTCAGTCTTGATGATTGCATCTATCATCATCCTTGCGTCATTGAGTGCCTTCTTAACATCTTTATCCAAAGCCATTTCACAGCCTCCTCAGTATCCCTACTACTGTGCTATATATTGCTTAGTCCTTTATCGTATAAGCTATGCGTTATCCCTTTTATAGTCTATCATATGGGATAAATTCTCGCGCAACTTTAATAGCATCACCATTGCTGAGCATTTTCAGATAGTTTCTCAGAATTTCAGCGATTTTGTAGAAAGAAGCAGCTACGGGTTGAACAGGCCATACAAGAATCGAACCTGCGATCCACTGATTAAAAGACGGGTCATGTAAAAACAGTACCAACCCCTGTCAATGTTAAGTAAACAAATAATATCAAATGTTAATTTCCGTATCGACACATGTGAAATTATAGTCGCATAAGGATATTATATATTGGTATCACAATATCATAAGGATATTAATAGGTCAATATGATTATGAACAGAGACTAGATGCTATTTTAGTATGTACCGGTAAAAGAGGTAAATGCAGAGTCCCGCAAGAATAAAGAGACCCCCCATACATAACCAAACTATCCCATACCCAGAAGATTTCTTGCCAATGTCTTGAGTTTGGGTTGACCTTTTAAGAGCCTGCCCTTGGAAAAAAAGCGCTAATCCAATCCCCACAGAAGTTACTCCAGTCCCCATCGCAAAATAAGATGCTTCCAACATAATTATTCCTCCTTGAGTTAAACTCGCTATTACAATATGAAATGAACAATCCAATGTCAATAATGGATTGATCTGTTTAGAATGTAAACAACCACGCATCGCGAAAGATTTCACCAAACATGTGTTAATACTGAATTGAATGAAAAAAAACGGCGCATCGCGACAAAACCCGCTAAAATTATAAAAGGTTACTTGATTTGTCAGCGCTGATGTCACTGAGAGTAACATCATTTAAATATGTGAGTTTTAGATCAACTGACTTTTAATCAGTGGGTCTAAGTAGTAGCTAAATTTACGTTATGTTAATAAGTCAGTTGCTCTAAATATATATCATATAAGAGTATATTCGGGGATTTTCTGTACGAACGATTTACGAAGAAGTGGTAGGCCGTGCAGGAATCGAACCTGCGACCCACTGATTAAAAGTAATTGGGTCGCCTGACCAGATACAAATGCTAAACCTCGCGAAGCTAAGAGCCCCTTTATTGACCATCTGAATTGTATCACAAGTCACCCCGGATGACCTCCTGAGTCGACCAATCTCTGACCTTCTGACTTGGGTCACCATAGGGTCGCTCATGAACCTCCTCCCTCACAAAAAAATAAGGAGGAATCATGAGAGGAGCACACAAACGGGGTGAACGGCGGAAAAACATCGAGCTACCGCAACTAATCGCTGCCTTTGAAGTCCGCAACCGTGCCCTGAATCGAAGTCCCAAAACCACAACCTGGTACTCAGCCAATTTACGCATATTCCAAAATTTCCTGCAAAGCAATGGCTTCAGTACATTTATCGATGACATTGGGTTAGATGAGGCAAGGCATTTCATCATTTATTTACAAAATAAATATAAATACGATATTGATCAAAGTGTAAGTAGAAAACCGGAGAAGCTATCGCCTAATACCATCCGAGGCTATGTACAGAGCATCAAGTCTATTTTTTCCTGGCTTGAGGAAGAAGGTTATATCCCTGAGAACCCACTGCGTAGGCTGGGTTCTCCAGCATTGCCTAAAAAGTATGTAAATGTCCTTACCGAGGAAGAAATTCGTCGGTTGTTTTCACATCTTGACTTACATCAACCGTTGGGGACTCGAAACAGCGCAATCTTGATCGTGCTTTTGGATTCAGGTCTCAGGATAGCCGAAATTGCCGGATTAAGGTTGGAGGATACTCAGATTGATCAAGGGTACCTGAAGGTCATGGGCAAGGGAGTACGGGAAAGAATGGTGCCACTTGGCTCTCTATCACAAAGACTTTTGCTTCGTTACCTTCACCAATTTCGACCTGAAACACCTCCCGAGGTGAGCAGTTTCTTTCTTACCGCTGATGGCAAGCCCATAACAGCAAATACCGTCCAGCTCATGTTAAAAAGGTTAGGTAAGATGGCTGAGGTCCGCCGGCTTCATGCCCATCTTTGCCGGCATACTTTTGCTACCAACTATCTAGTCAATGGTGGCCATCTGTTTTCTCTGCAACAGATCCTGGGCCACTCCTCCTTGGAAATGGTGAGACGGTATGTCAGCCTGGCATCCGCACATGTGGCGGTGCAGCACCGGCAGTTTTCTCCTATCGATCGGATGAACCTATTAAAGAGCAGGTCTCCAATTTCTCCGGATAGGCGCGGACCTGCTCCGATAAACCAGAATGATTACATAACAGGCGGTGAAGCAAAATGGCAGAACAATATGAAGTAAATTGGCAGGACTATTACAAAATACTCGAGATCGAGCCGCTTTGCGATGATGAACAATTGATCAAGGCTGCATATAGAAAGCTATGCCTTCAGTGGGGAAAGAAAGCCAATATTGGAGACGAGCCAGCTACGGCAAGAATGAAGTTGATTAACGAGGCATATGAATACGTGAGCAACCCCAACAAACGCTCAGCGTATAACATGAAATATCAGGAACATACTGATAGCCACGGGGGCACTGCTAGAGATAACCATTTTGCTCAGCCGAAACCTTCGCTCGAGCCCAGTAATCGTTACCTTGGAACTATACCAGTAGGTGAGGTCAGATCAGTCTCTTTCCGTGCTGAAAATCGTGGTGCAGCAGGAATCCGTAGCTGCCGTCTCCTCTATACACCGACTGAATACTGGCTGAGTTTGGATTATGATGCAGAATCTTTGCCATGCAATATAGATGCCAGAATAAATACATCTGAACTTATTGCTGATAAAGATTACGAAGGCATGGTTGTACTTATTATCGATGGCATCAACAGCCAGGCCAAAATAGGATTCCGTACTACCGCGGCTGCAGTTCCGGACAATGTTGCAGATAAGCATGTCATGCAGCAGGGTATCTTTCCCTGGCCAAGTTGGAAGTGGCAGCGGGTAGCCTTAATTTTGGCTGTCCCTGCTGCGCTCTCTTTATTTTTGGTGTCCAATACATATGCCACTATTATTGGAATAGTCCTGTTATTCATGGCTATTTATGGTGGCATAGAAACGAGCTGGCTAAAGAGTGTGTCAAAGGCAGGTGTACCCGCCAAATTAGCTGCAGGCATTGCGACTGGAACGTCACTTATAGGGATAGGAATAAGTGCAATCTATATCGCGATCCTCGGTGTTTTCATCGTTATTTTGCTATTAGCTATAGGTGTAGCTACTACGGTGATATTTTCGGCTATTAGGAAGTAATGGTAATGGCATTACAGTCGGCCGCATAGGTTATGCAATTATATATGAACTGCTCGGCAGGATCCACTTCGCTCGGATGACGAAAACAGTGAATTGGTATATGATTATTCACGAACATAACAAAGGGGTTGAGAATGGCAACAGCTGAACAAATTAAATCTTTAATCCGCTCACATTCCATAGCAGATTCGGAGCAATTTTATTCTGTTGCCCTTCAAGTGGCTGCGCATGAAGCTCAGCAGGGGCATGGAGAACTGGCTCATGATATTCGTGCGATTATAGATAGGGCCCAACGCGAAAGGAAGCCGAAATTAATAGGAGTTTTCGGAGAACTTCAAGGTCTTGTTCTATCAGAAAAATCCAATGTACCCAAGATGGCACTCATAACCCCAGCTATTTTGCAGAACCGGATTGATCGTATTATTCATGAATATCGCCAACAACATAGGTTAAGGAGCCACGCCCTTTCGCCGCGCCGGAAAATAATGCTGATCGGACCTCCAGGTACTGGTAAAACACTCACAGCAAGAGTGTTAGCGCATGAACTGCAGTTATCTCTTTACACAGTTCAAGTTGATAAACTAGTAACTAGGTTTATGGGTGAGACAAGTGCCAAATTACGTCAAATTTTCGACTTAATCCAACAGGAAAACGGTGTTTACCTGTTTGATGAGTTTGATGCTATAGGTGGAGCGCGAACATTGGATAATGATGTTGGGGAAATGCGCCGTGTATTGAATTCTTTCCTACAGTTTATTGAGCAGGATGTGTCTAACAGCTTGATAGTCGCAGCCACAAACAGTCCCAAATTATTGGATCGGGCTCTGTTCAGACGTTTTGATGACGTACTGTACTTCGAGCTACCATCGCCAGAAGACCGTAAAAGATTAATTGAAAAGCTGTTAGCAGCATTTCAACCTCTAAAATTTGCCTGGAAAGAAGTCATAGCCGAATGCGACGGTTTAAGTCATGCAGAAATAGACCAGGCGTGCAAGGATGCTATTAAATTGGCTGTACTTGACGATTTAGAGATAGTTTCAGCCGGTTTATTGAAGCAAATGCTTAGAGAACGTCAAGAAGCGAAAAAGGGATTGAAGGGCTGACACTGCAGTGCCGCAAGAATATTATAAGCATATCTTTTTAGCAGGGCCTACTAGAACACAGGGGTTTACTGGCACGAGACAAGGAGGCTCTACAGCATTACCTCAGAGAAACCGTATAGACCACAGTAAATTTTTATTAAAGCAATTTCAGCAGGTGTGGGAAACTGCGGTCGGAAGGCAGGCTGTATCGCATGTTGAACGCCGTGGGACGTATGTGGAGTTTGTTAGTGAACCGGGCTTTGATCTGGCATTAAACAGCCTTGATTATCGTCGTGCTGGTATTCGGCTTCTTAATGTAAGACGACAAGGCGAGCAGGGGGCAGAACAATCATTAGCCACAGTATATATTCCAAATGATAAAAGATCATATTTTCTTAACAAAATTAAGAACTATGCTGAAGAAGATAATCCGCGCAGCGGAAAACCAAAGAACGCGAATTTGGTTGATAGAATCTCAGACATCCACCTATCGATATTGGAGTCATTTTGGCAGGACGATCTGTCAGATATTCCGGGAGATGATGCCCAACCGGTGGAAGTATGGCTTAGTTCTGATCAAGACAACATTGTGACCAAATTTAATGATCTGTTATCAGAGTCCAAAATACCTAAGACATCAGGGACTTTGAAATTTCCGGAGCGTTCCGTAGAAGTAATTATTGCCAATCGTAATAATTTACATAAACTGATAGAGGACTCAGACGATATAGCGGAATTTCGGACGGTTTCACCTGTTGCTTCTTTCTTTATTGAAATGAAAAATGAAGAGCAGATAGCATGGGTTAATTATATTCTCGAACATACAAAAACCAATGAGACATCGGACATAGCTATCTGCATATTAGATTCAGGAGTTAATAATGGACATTTGCTGATTCGCCCTATCTTACATGACAGCGATCTTCATACGGTTGATGTAAATTGGGGTGTTGAGGACGTTGAGGGGCATGGCACTTTAATGGCTGGTACAGCTGCTTATGGCGACCTGTTAGGTATTCTAAATAATACTGGGTCTATAAATGATGTTCACCGATTGGAATCCGCTAAGATTGTTCCGCCTCCATCAGAAAGTAACCCGAGAGAATTGTGGGGTTACATAATGTCCCAGGGGTTAAGCCGAGCCGAGATCCAAGCACCGGAACGAAAAAGGATAACGTGTATGGCAATTACATCGACAGATGATCGTAAGCGTGGTCGGCCGTCTTCGTGGTCGGCAATGGTAGATTCTTTGACATCAGGCTATTTGGATGAAAAGCGCCGATTAATGATAATTAGTGCAGGTAATGTAAACGATCCCGATGATTGGCGCAATTACTATACGAGTAATCTAACAAATGAAGTTCATGATCCTGCTCAATCGTGGAATGCTCTTGCTGTTGGAGCCTATACTACAAAGGTTCAGATTGTTGATCTAACACTTGGAAATTACGTTCCTCTTGCTCCTCTAGGAGGTCTTTCACCGTATAGCACAACGTCGACTACATGGCCGCTTCGAAAATGGCCAATTAAACCGGATATTGTGCTTGAAGGTGGTAACGTTGCTAGTGGTCCTAATGGCACACTCTTCCAAGCAGATGAGATGCAATTACTCTCAACGTATCATGATCCACAAACTGCTCAGTTTGCGCCATTTAATGCAACTAGTGCAGCTGCAGCCCTGGCCGCTTGGATGGCTGCGACTATCCAGACAAAATATCCTGAAGCATGGCCGGAAACCGTACGAGCACTTTTGATACATTCAGCCGAATGGACAGATCAACTTAAGAAGCAATTTATACCTGCGGCACCTTCGAAAGCAGATTATGCGAGGCTACTACGTATATGTGGATATGGTGTTCCAAACTTGGATGAAGCCTTATATAACGCCAGCAACTCACTGACATTGATATCTCAAGCCGAGATACAACCCTATGATAAAAGGGATAATCGACCAGTAACACGCGAAATGCACCTTTATCGACTACCTTGGCCATCCAGTGTACTATCGTCGTTAGGTGAGATTATGGTCAATATGCGTGTCACCCTGTCATATTTTATCGAACCTGGTCCTGGAGAGATAGGGTGGAATAGCCGATACAGATATGCATCATACGGATTACGTTTTGAGGTCAACAGTCCTAGTGAAAGCGAGACGGAATTTATTCAGCGAATAAATGTCCAAGCCAGAGAGGATGGTGAACGACCTGAAACTGAGGGACCATCTGATAAATGGATTATAGGCCAAGCGAGGAATGTAGGGTCTATTCACTCTGACATTTGGCAGGGTCGCGCAGCAGATCTTGCCGCTTCAAATCTTATTGCCATATACCCTACCATTGGCTGGTGGAGGGAGCGGCCTAATCTTAATTGCTGGGATAAGAGGTGTCGTTACTCTTTGATAGTATCCATCCGTACGACTAAAACGGATATAGACATATATACACCGGTGGCTATTCAAATTGGCATTGCAGTTCCAATCGAAATAAAATCAACATGATAGGAGATCATTTAAATTTCGGTCGTATTGAGTATCATTGGTGAATATATCTATTGTTATGTTAGATGTAGGTCTCTGGATCATCAATTATCACCAAAATCAGATTAATTCCATGGCACTCATTCCAAGCTGGCGATCCATTTTCTTATTGCCGAAGGGTGACTGCCACGTACAATTTCGCTAGCCACCGCTCTGTCTATATCCAGGTCTTCCAGCCTGTTGACCCATCTTTCCTGTGCTTTGGTCAGGCCAGCTTCTTGACTTAAGCCTGTTTTCTTTGAATTATTGTCTTTGTTTGATTGTGATTGTTTCATATTAATGATGATGTTATTGATAATACTTTTTATTTCCAGTCAATCTCTTCCTCCGATCCGGCATACTCCTTCCAAATGTTATCTACCAGCACCCTCCATCGGCCCGTGCTCTTGCTCATTGGATAACCCATGTAATGGGGTTTCTTAGGCTTCTCAAGCCTGCCTTCCAGCCACTTGTTGAAGGTTGAGTTGGCGAAGCAGATAGAGAGGGAACACCCCAGATCATCCGCTTCCTCTGATCGTATAAATTTGTCGATCAGTTCTTTCAGCCTATCGACCGAAAACCTGTTAAGCTTCTCTTTAATCAACCTGCCTTCCTTTCCCCAGGCTATCTCCGGCCTAAAGCTGCGCTCTTCCTGGCACCGGGAAGAGAAATAATTAAATAATTGATATACCTGGGGTGCAACCTCCGGTTGCTCTCCTTTATCGTTAGATAAAGGAGAAGTTTCCTTCTCATGTGTATCCCTTAGGGGCTCTGTGGGAGCTATCACCTCGGGTCTGTCGGAGCCCTCATCGCCTTCCTGTGTGATAGCTCTGTTGGAGCCATCACCTTTCCATACCCTTTTATCTAGAAGATAATACGTGTTGGATAGTCTTTTTCCCACACGCTCCCGCCTTATGATATTGAGCTTCTCCAGTGCGTTTATTGCCCGTTTTGTGGATGCCTCGCTTATGTTCAGCAACCTGGAGATCGTCTTTATGCCGGGAAAGCAGCTCTGGTTCTTATCAGCGTGGCGGCAGAGGACAACATAAACTCCCACGCCATAAATGCCGACCTTGGCGGCCCAGCCTCCCAGGAACTGATCATCTATCTGGAACTTTTCCTTATGCCTTAGATCCCTTATTTCTATTTGTGTGGCAGACTCGGCCATGGTTTTGTGTATGATCTCTGCCCACTACTTGCGGCCGGCTTTGCTAGCCCGACAAGCGGGGGACAGGGTGAAGGACTAATACTTATAGTGATGAGGGAAAAGAGTATACTGCAGGACTCTGAATTCCCGGTGCGGTGAGATGCTTTATGCTATTTGCGTCTGACGGCGCATCAAATATGGATAGATCGTTTCTTTGATTTCTGCACAATGGCGCTTACATTCGCTCTTGTCATGCCCAGTTCATTCCCGATGTCTTCGTAGGTTCTCCCGGTCCCGACTTCCTGCATAACGTAGCGGAAGACTCCTTTCCAAGCCAAATTGACTACTTCCTTGTATGTACGCAGCGGCTCTCTGGTGTATGTTTTTCGATATTGGTTTTGTAGGCTTCTTTTTCTCCCCATTATTTGAGAATAACATGGCCAGAATAGTTGTCAAATCAGAATATGTGGATAAACTGTGCACATCTTGGATCAGAATAATCATAATACACATTTTGTCTGCGTAAGTCAGATGATATCGTGAGGTCAATCCCTGGCCGGTAGCACTTGCAGCCATGCTGGCACATTGGAAAGAAATTTAAAAAGGCTCCAAATCGGAGCCTTTACCATATCGTGGATAAAAGTGGGGGATTGATTTAACTGGGACGCTTAATAAAAAGAGTCGGCCGAATCACCAGCCCATTCAACTTAACAAAGCCCCAGGCGCTTCCTGCACCAGTAGCAGTAGCGTCCCATATCTATCTTGTGACCACACCTGGCGCAGCGCTTCTGATGTCTCCTGGAGGTTCTTCCTCTGTGATGCCTGGTGTGATGTTTTCTGCGAGTTAGCTGCATATAATATAAATACGTTTAATCCGGCAATTTATTACAGGTGGCCAGGTGTTAAAGATTATTCCAGCAAGGAAACCTCCTGGCCGCGGCACTTGAGCCAAATTTTGCCCAGCACACTCTCAGGTGATAGCTGGCTCCACTGCGTAAATAAAAACATATTGGGACATAGACCGATCTCGCGAAGGTCACTAATTATCCTGTTGATCCTTTGTACGCTGGTTGTGATGAAGAGCACCCGGAAGTAGGGGAGCTTAAAAACGTCCCTGTGTATTCCTTTGATGTGAAAGTGAATATAGCTTAGCATCTTCTTTTTTATTTCTGGTAGCCCCATCGTCCCTCTATCCGACTCAAGGAAAAAATGCTCAGCTCTTCCTCCCTCGCAAATGGAGAATAAGCCGTCAGGGATCATCGGTATCCGTGCTCCTCTGAATCTGGGGATCATGACTTTTAAATGGAGAGAGCGGAGCTCACTCTGGCTTCTCCAGTACGAGAGTCCGGCATTGTTATTTGCCAGAGCTGCCTCCAGCGTGCACATGAACTGGGAAGTCATAAGTTCATGCTCCAGAAAAAAAGCTGAGAAATTGCTGCTGCCTGCCAATCCGGCGGAACTTGTTTTTAAGGCGCGTGAGAGTTCCCTGGCTCCTCGCAGAGTCAATGTATATACTTCCTTCTTTTCATCAGCTTGATGGACCACCGGGGTGAAGCACTTTTCAACCAATCCGGCTTTATGAAGATGCCTCATCCTTTGCTTGCAGGAGTTTTCATCAGGGAAGCAAAGCAATGATAGTTGATGGCATGTTAAAAAGCGGTAACCCTTCAAGGATAATTTCCAAAGTATGTGTATATCTCGTTGATCGAGCTTCAATGTTTTTTTCAGGGGCATAGGATCAATGTTATATGCTGGTTGAAAGCGGCCTCGTGTTCTTTAAGCTTCGTAAAAAGTCATTTTAATATCGTCGAAGAATGTATTTAATTCTGATTCGGGGAGGATACTGAAGACCGTAGTGTCTAATATTCCTCTCCAGGTTTCCAATTTCTTGCTGGAAACCAGCGGCTTTCCTTGCCACTGAAACGACAGGAGACGGTTAATCCTTTTATTCACTGTTGAGCAAGATAACCCTAACGCTGCCGATAGAACCTCTTGAGACGGACAACAGTGCTTCTCGGAATCCATGAATAAAGAAAGACAGATAAGAGTCTTAAATTCTCTGTCTGGTAGCTTTGCTAAAAGCCCGGAGGTTCTTAACGACGGATGTAGTTTAGTAACAACTGAACTTTCCCATGATTTATTCAGGACATCATATTTTTTCTCTATTGCAACTTCTATCATTGAGGGAAAGTTTTGGCCTTCAATCATAATTCATAAGTCAGATCCTATTAACTAAGAAATTTATATTAATTTGCATGCAGAGAATATAAGTAAAAATTGCAGCCCCCACCAAGGCAACCGCATCTACCTATCATCTTACCTGGAAGCATCGACGTGGTAGACCGACGCTGCTTGAGGTCACATACCTTTTGCTTGGAGCACCTCTGGGGGCCATCTTCTATAAGGCAATAAAATCAGCTTTCTGTCAAGAGCACAACGCGAAGGCTCTCTCGTCATCTGTTTTATTTATACCACGCATTCTCAGTCATGTGAAGCACAGTGTCCAAGCTGCGTGTAAATAGTGAGTATCGATATTTTATATGCCTTGACAGATCTGAGAAGTGTGTCATAACAGGAATGTATTTGGCTAGGCAACGGGAGTGTAAATCCTCTCGATGTAACTAGCTTTATCTAATATTTATTGTTCTTTGAATTATTAATACCCTTTTTCATCTTGGTTATTTATTTAGATTCCCCTTTTCTGCCTGATTCTTTTTCTTATTAATAACTGCTTAAGTCGCTACGGCGATTAACTATAAGTCAACCGGGACAAAATACTTTAAATACAGGAGGTGATTTTAGGACAAACACAATCGTAGTACCCAGGCAATCAAAATATAAAAAGGAGGAAAAATGGACGAAGCGCGTTCAAGCTGGAACACAACTTATCTGAGCAAGGATGGTTTCGAGTGCCAGGTGACGCTCAGGGACGAGGAGGAGAAATCCCTGTCTGAGCGGATAGCCAAGGTGACCGCAGGGATCA
>Ga0247841_10007622_pt1 | contig 15988 bp, 13 predicted proteins | sample LaCruzMarch2015__2_FD_192410 | JGI IMG/M metagenome (GOLD analysis project Ga0247841, IMG submission 192410) | Freshwater microbial communities from meromictic Lake La Cruz, Castile-La Mancha, Spain - LaCruzMarch2015_18m | ecosystem: Environmental > Aquatic > Freshwater > Lake | place: Spain...
TGACGGACATTTTCTATACCTTTTAAAAAGTGATATAATCAGAATAAAAACAAAAATTGCAGCTAATACAAACAATATTACAAAATATCCCATAATTTACCTCCTTTAATTATTTTTTATTTAATGTTTTAACTAATAATATTTGATTGTTGATTACTTCTGTAACCTGAACTATTGTACCTGTTTTAATATCTGTTTCTTCATCAGTAACAGCATCAATTTCACGAACATTTCCCTGAACATTGATTTGCACTTTTCCCATTCCTTTTCTTGCGGCAGGAATTGGTAAATACGTATCACAAATTTTATCTATTGAATTATTAATATTAAAATTTCCATTTTCTGTTAATTTGCCCATTAAAAAATATATTCCTATCATTATAAATAACATTATTAATCCACATATAATTGATATAATAACAGTTAAAGGAATATTTATACCTAATTTAATGCAAGCAATTCCTGACCAGCTGAATATTGTAAAAAAAGCAGTAATATTTTTTAAACTTAAATATTGAAAAGTTATTCCGTGATCACTATCTATGGATATGTCAGAATCTCCACCGGAAATTGTATCTGTGTCTCCGGCAAATAAAGTCATAAAAAACTGTATTAAAAAAATCACTGTCGAAGGCAAGGCTACAATCCAATAAATTTTTTCTAAGATAGAAATTCCAGACCAATATAAATTAATATCTAAATTCATAATTATTATGCTTAAATTTTTATTACAAATTTATAAATATTTTTCTTTCAATAAGGCAAAATATATAGCTAATTGAAAATGTTAATAACTATTTTTTAAAATAATTTATATAAAATTGATAATATGTATATTATCAATTTTATATAATGTTTGAAAACCAAATATATAATTACTAAACCTAATTACAAATATAATATTTATTTCGAATTAAAAATAAATAATTTTAACATCCACATCCTTCTCCCTGAATAAACTTGTACAAAGGTTGAGGAGATTTAACTCTCTTAAACAATTTACTTTTTAAATATTTATATAATGTTCTAATTTCTTCAATTGTAGTATTTTCTTTTACATTCAATATTCTTGTAATAAAAAATTTATCATTTATATTATTTTTTTCAGTATATACAAGATATTCTTCACTAACTTTAACATTTTGTATAATACTTTTATCATTTACCGTAATCATTTTTTCTCTGCGTTTTCCTTTATATATTTCAGTAAGCTGAAATTCTACTATTAGATTATTTTCGTTTAAAGTTGTGTTTTTTATTTCATATATATTAGTTACTATACCTGTAAAAACCGCCTTTGATTTTTCATAATAAACTAATATACTATCTTTACCTGTATTTGCAGTTGCTAAAGAAACGTAAAAAATTAAACTTATAAAAAATGTATAAATTAATTTGTACATTAAGAGAAAATAATAATCAATAAATATTATTATTGTTCAGATTGGATATAAAATGTAAATAGTCCTTACTTATTTAAAATTCTGCTTAATTCATATTGTCCAATAATTCTGGCATCTGGAAAATCATCTAATTTTAGTGCCTTTAATAATGATTTGGCAGCGTTGAGGGTTTTAAAATCTCCTACAACATATATAAATTTATCACCTGAAACAATTTCTTTATAATTTATAAACGATTTTTTAGTAAGTTTCTGTTTTTGAATAGATAACAAAATAGTATAACTTTTTAATAAATCATCGTACTCTCTTACTGTCAACATATTCGCATCCGGAAATCCATTGTCCTTGATAGAAGTAAGTAATACTGAAGCAACTTCCTTATCTGAATAATTTTCTCCCATTGTGTAAACATATTCATTATTAACAATCTGCTCATTAATATTAAAAATAGATTTATTATCATATTTGCTATTTTGCTTTAATACTAATATAATATAACTTGAGGTATCATCTAAAATCTTATATAATACATCAATATCTGTTTTATTGGTTTTATTTGTCTTATTCGTTTTAACTTCATTTACTTTATTAACTTGGTTTACTTTGTTAATTTGATTTTTATTTTGCTGGTTGTTCGTTTGATTAACATCAGTAATCTGGTTATTATTATTGTTTTGTACATTTTGATTTGTTTGTACAACAACATTTTTCACATCATTTTTTATATTATTATTAACATTTTTATTAATATCATTATTTATACTAATTACATGGTTATCGCTATTTTGATTAGTAGGAATTTTATTTATATTATGTGCAGTATGACTCACATATTTTAAATGTTCGGGAATATTATTTTCTGTTGTAATTATTAAATTCTTGTCAGAATTTAGTACTTTCATTTCTACTCTTCTGTTAAATTGTCGACCGTCAGGGTTATCACTACCATCAGAGTTGGAATTAACTGCAATATATTTGTCCATTCCTATACCTTTAGCTACAAATCTATCTGGTGAAATATCATTGTTTATAAAATAATTTATTGCTGAAAGGGCACGTTTTTTTGCCAGATAATCATTGTAAACCTTAGAGCCTTTTGAGTCTGTATAGCCAGTAATTTCTAAAGTAAGATTCGGGTATTTCTTCATTATGTTCAGAATTTTTTCAAGCTCAATTTGTGATTCTCTTCTAAGATCATTTTTATCATAATCAAAATAAATATTTTTTATAACAACATATCCCTTTTCAACATCTTTTGAGATAAGAGGAACGTTTAAAACTATATCCTTGTTGGTAGAATTTGACAAATAGAGGTTTTCAATATGTGTTTTATAACCATTACCCTGATATATTATTTTGTAAATTCCACGGTTAGTTATGTAAGAATATTCTCCTTTGGAATTAGGTATAATAATATCAGCTGTATCATTATTTAATGAATCAATAATTATAATTTTTAAATCTTTAGGTAATATGGATTTATTATCACTTAGCGAAACTGTTCCTGATATTTTTATTTCAAAAGAGCTAACAAGTGGAGTTATACCCTTTAAATAATAAATATCATTATCACCTAGATTTCGATTAATATTTTTTAATGGGAAGAATACATAAGCACCATTAGTTGATGGTATATAAAATAAATCATTGTTAACTGTATTAACAGGGTAGCCAACATTGATAGGAGAAGACCAATATCCGTTTGAGAGAAGCATAGAATGAAATAAATCTAACCCTCCCATACAATAATGCCCCTGTGAACTGAAAAATAGTGTTTTACCATCCTCAAGTATATATGGCATTTCTTCATCATATTGAGTATTAATAGTCGTTCCAAGATTGATTGCAGGACCCCAATTACCTTTTTCATCCAAATCTGATTTATATATATCTAAGCCTCCAAAACCACCAGCTCTATTACTTGTAAAATAAAGCGATTTACCATCAGAAGTTATTGAAGCGTGTGATTCCCAATTTTTGGTATTAATATTTTTATTAAGTTTAACAGCTTTTGACCATGTATTATCCTTATAATGACTAACATAAATATTCCCGTCATCAAGGTCGTCCTGTACAAGATACAAATCCAAACCATCTGCAGATAGACAAACAGGAACAGCTTTATCATTACATTCCAATTTTAAGCTGATATTTTGCGGTGCAGACCATTCGTCTGCTACCCTGTATGAAAAATAGATACTATCTAATCCGTAATCATTACCATTTAATTTAAAGTTTACATCACTCGTCATATTATTATTATTTCCCAATGTATAAACAATTACATTCTCATTTGCAGAAATAACCGGGTAATTGTCAATATTATAAGGATATTTAATTCTTTCAGAAAATTTTTGCAATTTAAACTCAATAGGAGATTTTATCATTTCAACTGCATTTTTTGTGTTTTGTATTTCTCTATCAATAAAAGAAATAAGTTCTATATCATTTACTGCCAAATAATTTCTGTATTTCTGGAACATAACTAAAGCTTTTTCATAATCCTGTGTTAAACGATATGCGTTACCAAGATAATAATATACATCAGGTGGGGCTTTAGTTTCTTTATATGATTTTTCTTTATATGATTTTTCATTAACATCTTTAGAAGCAATTTCTAAATTACTTATAGCCTCACTTAAATTATTTTCTTCGGGAATATTTAAAAAGCACAAACCTATTTTATAATAAAGATTTGCATTATTGGGATTTAAACTTAATAAATCAGTATAAATCTGAAAAGCTTCAGTATATTTATCATTAATAAAAAGTTTTTCTGCATTGAGAAATTTATTTTCTAACTCTCTTTTCGTTTGAGAATAACAATAGCTAATAAAAAATAACATCAAACCGAAAATAAGATACTTTTTCATGTTTTATAAAATTTATTTTTTCCTTAAATGTAAATAAGATACTTGTTTATAAAAAAATTATTATAATTTTGCTTAAATGCAAATTTATAAAATATTTTTATATTAATACTTAATTTGTATTAATTTATTTTTTTAGTTTAGGATCCATCTTGTATGCTTGCTCCAAGTATTTTTTTTCATTAAATTGATCTCCTAAACTTTTATAAGTAATACCCAAAAAATAATAAACAAGTGCATTATCCGGATTATATTCAATACTTTTTAAAAAATTTTGAACTGCCAACTGATAATTTCCCAATGTGCCATATGTGCTACCAAGATTCATATATGCATCAGCATACCTTGGATTATACATTACTGCTTTTTGGTAAAGTTCTAATGCTTTTTGATAATTGCCGGAATTAAAATAAATAACCCCCATATTACTATATGTTATAGCTTTAGTAGGATTATTTTGTAAAGCCAATTCATAATTTTTTACTGCATTAGTATTATCTCCTTTTTTATAATAAGACAATCCCAGTTGATCGTATGCATCTGCATATTTGGGATAAATTTTTAATGCCGTTTTAAACTCCTGAATAGCAAGGTCTAAGTATTTATTTTTTTCATCCTGATTTTTCAATTCGTTGATTTTATCTTTCATAAGTACTAAACCATAATAATATCTCATATGTGTACTATTAGGTGATTTTTTTACATCTGCTGAATATAAAGTAAGATCATTTTTCCATTCTGCACTTCTTGCAATTGTTTTTACTGAACAGATTAAAAATATTGGTAAAAAAATTATTAAAATTCTTTTGTAATTAATAAAAAACTTTAAAAACTCTATTTTTGAATTATCTGCAACATTAATTTTTAATAATTTGGCAAGAATATATGAAAATGATAAGCAAAAAGCTAAAGATGGTACAAATAAAAATCGTTCTCCAAAAGATGACCCTATTGTAATAAATAGGTTGCTATATATTGACATTGTTACAAGAAAAAATAAAACACAAAAAGAAAATATACTTTTCTTTTTAAAACTATAAATAGCATAAAATGTCAGTAATAAATATATCAATAATGATATTATTGCTTTATAATCCGACCAGTTAATTATTGGTATTTGGTTGTAAGAATAATCTGCAGCCAAAGGGTGAGGAAAAACAAGCTTTAATAAATAAATTCCTAAAATTTTTATAGCTGTTGCTGTTTTGTAAAAAAAATCAGGTGATGCAACAAGAAGGTTATCAATAATAGAAATAACATTAAGTTCAAGCATATTTCCAAGTACTGATTTTCGTATAGCTAAAAAAATCAAAGCTGGTATTATAAAAACAGCAGATATTTTTAAATTTTTTGATAAAGTCATATCTGTGAAAAAATATATCAATAGAGGAAAAACAGCAAGCATTGTAATTGCGCTTTCCTTTGATAAAAAAGCTAAAAAATAAAAGATAAGAGATATAAATATTGATTTAAGAGATTTTTTTTCTATATATTTCCATAAAAATATAATAGTCAGTAATATAAATATAAAAGATATAATTTCATCCCCACTTTTGATATTTGCAACAACTTCAGTATGTATTGGGTGTACAATAAAAAATAAGCTTGTTATAAACAAAATAATAATATTCATTTTATTCATAACTTTACATAATGTTATAAACAGTAAAAAACCAGAAATCGCATATAAAAGAATATTTATAAAATGATAAAAAGCAGGGTTGTCAGGAGATATTTCCCATTCAATTGCAAATAAAACCAATGATAGCGGACGATATAAATTTTCAACTGAGTTCCAATATCCATAACGATATGATGTTTTAAAAATCAAAGGAATAGATTCCGTTCCATTTTTGATTACCCAATTTTCTTTAATAACAGAAAAGTCATCTAAAGCGTATTTATTATATAATGTATTGGAATATAAGATAAAACTTATTATAAAAATTATAAAGCCCAATAATAATACTAAATTTTTATTATCTTTAGGAAGAGTTTTAATATTATGTTTATGTTTTATATCCTTTTTCAATTTTTGTTTCAATTATATCATAAATAAATTTTATCTGTATTAATTTATTTTCTTAGTTTAGGATCCATTTTGTATGCTTGCTCTAAGTATTTTTTCTCATTAAATTGATCTCCTAAACATCTATATGTAACACCGAGGAAATAATAAACAAGAGCATTGTCTGGACCATATTCTATACTTTTTAAAAAATTTTGAACTGCCAACGGATAATTACCTAATGTAGCATAAGCACTACCAAGGTTCATATACACTCCTGCATATCTTGGATTATACATCAGTGCTTTTTGGTATAGCTCTATTGCTTTTTGATAATTACGTGAATTAAAATAAAGAACGCCCATGTTATTATATGTTATTGATTTATAAGGATTACATTGTAATGCTAATTCATAATTTTTTAATGCATTTACATTATCTCCTTTTTTAAAATATGTTAATCCTAACTGATCATAAGCTTCAGCATTTTTAGGATAAATTTTCAAGGCTGTTTTAAATTCTCTAATTGCAAGGTCTAAATATTTATTTTTTTCATCCTGATTTTGTAATTCGTTAATTTTATCTTTCATAAGCGATAAACCATAATAATATCTCATGTGTGAGCTATTAGGGGATTTTTTCACATCCGATGAATATAAAGTTAAGTTATCCTTCCATTCCGTACTTCTTGCAATTGTTTTTACTGAACAAATTAAAAATATTGGTAAAAAAATTATTAAAACCCTTTTGTAATTAATAAAAAACTTTGAAAACCCTACTCTTGAATTATCTAAAACATTAATTTTTAACAATTTGACAAGAATATATGAAATTGATAAACAAAATGCTAAAGATGGTATATATAAGAATCGTTCTCCAAAAGAACCTATAATAAAAAATAAATTACTATATATTGACATTGTTGCAAAGAAGAATAAAATACAAAATGAAATTATCTGTTTCTTTTTAAAGCTATAAATAGCATAAATTGCTAATGTTAAATATATTAGCAATGATATTATTGCTTTATAATCCGACCAATTTATTATCGGTATTTGGTTATATGAATAATCTATAGTCAAAGGATGTGGAAAAACAAGCTTTAATAAATAAATTCCTAATATCTTTATAGCTGTTGCGGTTTTGAAAAAAATATTTGGTGATGTAACAAGAGAATTATGAATAAAAGGAACAACGTAAAAGTCAAGCATAATTCCAAGTACCGATTTTCGTATAGCTAAAAAAAGTAATGCAGGTATTATAAAAAAAATAGATATTTTTAAATTTTTTGACAAAGCTATATCTGTGAAAAAGTATATTAATAGAGGAAATACTACAAGCATTGTAACTGAACTTTCTTTTGATAAAAAAGCAAGAAAATAAAAGATTAGAGCTATAAATATCGATTTAACTGATTTTTTTTCTATATATTTCCATAAATATATAATTGTCAATAGTATAAATATAAATGATAGAATTTCATCCCCACTTTTGATATTTGCAACAACTTCAGTATGTATTGGGTGCACCATAAAAAATAAGCTTGTTATAAACAAAATAATAATATTCATTTTATTCATAACTTTACATAATGTTATGAATAATAAAAATCCTGTAAAAGCATATAAAAGAATATTTATAAAATGATAAAAAGCAGGATTATCTGGAGATATTTCCCATTCAATTGCAAATAAAACTAATGATAGCGGACGATATAAATTTTCAACTGAGTCCCAATGCCCATAACGATAGGATGTTTTAAAAATTAAAGGAATAGATTCTACTCCATTTTTTATTACCCAATTTTCTTTAATAACAGAAAAGTCATCTAAAGCATATTTATTATATAATGTATTGGAATATAAGGCAAAGCTTATTATAAAAATTATAAATCCCAATAATAATAACAAATTTTTATTATCTTTTGGAAGAGTTTTAAGGTTATGTTTATGTTTTATATCCTTTTTCAATTTTTCTGTTAATTATACCATCAACAATTTTTTTGCTTATTCAAGCATAAAATTATATGTAATAGTACCTCTTTGCTCCTCAGGAGAATTATCGTTTCTTTCAAATTTCGTACTTAAAGCAGCCCGCTTAGCTGCATTAAGCAGTACTTTATCAAGTGTGGTTGATCCTTTAATTCCGGGGGTAGCTTTTATAACCATTCCTTTTCTGTCAACAATAATTTCAACAACTACTTTTCCTGATTCACTTCCTGAATATGTTGGTTTAGGTAAAGAATTTGCTTTTCTGCCTTTTAAATCATACTGGGTTCCATTTCCATTACCGTTACCTTTATTGTTTCCGTTACCATTTCCAGGGCCATCACCAGTTCCTCCATTTCCATCATGATTGTTAGTATAAATAGAACCATTAGTTTTTCCCTGATCGCCTGGATTTCCTGTTTCTCCTTCACTCCCACCTCCCGATTGTTTGCTATACTTATGATAAAGAGCATTTTTATTAATTATAGGCTCATTAATTTTGACAACTTCTTTATTTTTATTTGAATTTAAAGAAGGTGCATCTTCATTATTTTGAGTAAGAATATTATTGTCATCAGCTTTCACCTTAGTATTTGACTTATTATTATCTGTTTCGTTGTTATATGGTTTTTCTCCGGGAAGAAAATTTTCAGGTTGAATATTGCCCATTCCTTCATCAGAATTACCAAGATTTACTTCAAGCCCGGAGCCTCCTCCTTCAGGATAAGGAGGAATTGGTGTATGAATTACAATAAAATACAATAACAAAAACAATAAGCCATGCAAAATAAATGTTAGTATCAACGCTAATGGTCTGTTAGTATTTTCTATTTCGAATGATTTCACTGTTTAATAGGTTTAGTAGCTAATACCATTTTTACTTTAATTTTATTTCCAACCTGCAAAACATCAACTAAGTCTTGTATAGTTAACGAATTATCTACTCTTAATATTATTGTAGCATCAGTAATTTTACTTGTTGCTTTCATTAATTCATTTTCAAGGTTTTGAGGGGGAATTTCAGAATTATTTAAATAATATTTTTTATCACTTGTAACAGATAATGAAATCTGCTGTTTATTAATTGTTTGTGAAGTAGATGATTTAGGAAGCAATAACTTAATAACTGAAGGATTAACTAAAGTAGAAACAATTAAAAAGAAAAGTAATAAAAAAAACATTATATCATTTAATGAACCCGTGTATACTTCTGGAGTATAGTTCTTACTTTTTCTAAGATTCATGTTATGCTTCTTTTTGTAATAAATCCATAAATTCTATTGCAGTATCTTCCATTTTGAATATTACTTTATCCAATAATATTGTTAAATAATGATAACCTGCATAAGCTACTACCCCAACAATTAAACCTGACGCACTAGTAATCATTTTTTCATATAAACCTCCGGCAATTATACCTATACTTATATTATCAGCAAGAGAAATATTATAGAATATTTTTATAACCCCCATAATTGTTCCGATAAAACCAAGCATAGGAGCAATACCCGCAACAATACCAAGAATTTTTAAATTCTTTTCTAATTTTGAAACTTCAAATTTACCTGCACTCTCAACAGATCTCTCAATTTCTGAAATTGGTTTACCAATTCTGCCAATTCCTTTTAATACCATTCTTGATACAGGTGTATTAGTTGATTGACAAAGTGATTTTGCAGAATCAATTTTCAAATTCAGAATCATTTCTCTGACACTACTCATAAAATGAGAATTGTCCTTACTTGCTTTTTTTATTGCAATAAGACGTTCAAAGAAGAAATAAACAGCAAGAATAGATAACAATAGTATTGGTATCATAATGACACCTCCTTTTACTATCAAATCCCATAATGATAAAGAATTTACCGTAGGTTGAGAAACTACCTGATTAGCTAATTTTACTGCTGTATCATTTACTGCATTGTTGACTGTAATTTGTAATAATAAACTGTACATAATTTTATTTATTTTAAGGTTTAAAAATATATATAATAAAACTTGTTTTTTTGAAGATTTATTAAATTTGTTAACATATGGTTGTTAATATGTAATAACTATAAATATGCTTTTTGAAAATTTATGCCGGTGTAAACCAAATAAAAAAGGGTTAGAATTTTTTCTTCTAACCCTCTGATTGTTTTTGCGGTCCGGACGGGACTCGAACCCGCGACCCCATGCGTGACAGGCATGTATTCTAACCAACTGAACTACCGAACCGTTTTTGAGATTGCAAAAATAGAATATTATTTTATTATATGCAATACAACTTGAAAATTATTTTATAAATTATTCACTATATTTTATAAAACTGAAATTTACCTTTCCATAAACTCTTTTATCAAAAAAACCTATACAGCTTGACAAATCAGTCTTTGCCGAATGCTCAACAATAAGCCATCCATTATTTTTCAATAATTTTTTTTCTAATATTAAATTTGGTAAAGTATCAATTTTATTAAGTTCATATGGAGGATCAGCGAAAATAATATTAAAAGTCTTTTTGCAATAATTTAAAAACCCAAAAACGTTCGCTTTAACAGGCTTTATATTAAGTTGTAGATCTTCAGCAGTTTTTCTGATAAATTCAATATTTTTATAACTTATATCAACACAAGTTACAAAGTTAGCTCCTCTTGATGCAAACTCATAGCTTATGCTTCCTGTTCCTGTAAATAAATCAAGTACATCAAGTGTTTTATAATCAAAATTATTGTTAAGAATATTAAATAAGCTTTCTTTAGCAAAATCTGTTGTTGGTCTTGCATTAAAACTCTTGTTGGGAGTAATCGCTCTACCTTTATAATTACCACTTATTATTCGCATTTTACAAGATTTGTAATGTTAATAAAAAGATGTGCTGGTATTTCATTAAATTTGTAACTAAAATTATCAGTTTGACTATTAAAGCTTATATTTTTAATAAACTGGTAAATCTTTTGGTAGTATTCAGAGTCTTTTGTAATATTCCCTGATAATATAATCTCAACTGTTTCAGGATTAAACTTTAGTTTATCATAAACATTCATTACAAAATAAATAAAATCGTCTTCATTTTTAAAACTAAATGTATTATAAAACAGTAAATTATAAGATGCAATTACAAGAATATCAAAATTATTATTATTTATATCAACATATACTTTATTTTGATTATTATTTTTGTTTAAAAATAAATTATTCTGAATAAATGAGCAGGATTGATGATAGAATTTAATCTCATTGAACCATTCCCCAAAAATTTGCTTTAAATAAACAGGTACAGAATATATAACGTATAAGTCATTATTAATTATTTTGTTATACATTATTTCTTCAGAATCAAACAGTTCATGATTGAATAAAAATATAGTTTTAAGATTTTCAATATCAAACAATGAAGCAGGTATTAAAGTAGATTTTGAAGTATTTAATATAACTTTTGTGTTTTTATAAGGCTTACATAAAATATCTTCTGATATTATAATTTCATTTACTCTTTTTCTTAAAGAATCATCACTTAATTTATTTATAAAATCTATATTCTTAATTGCAATATATTTATTATTATAATTATCAAAAATACAGTAAGTAAACCCCCAATAACTTACCTGGAATAGCAAAGAATAGGTAGAAGTTAAATCTTCCGAAAAATTATCATCAAATAAGTTAATATCGTTCATTATTATGTGCTTGGTAAAATAATGCATTTTAGTCTGTTTGCAAAATTATAATTTATTTTAAGATTTATAATGTTAATTTTGCATCAAAAATTTTATGCTTAGCAATCATATTTCAAAAATTTTAATAGAAAATTTTGAATATACACCGACAATTTCACAGTATGACCTGATTGATAAGCTATCAGAATTTATAGTTAACTCAAAAGAAAACAGCATTTTTTTACTAAAAGGTTTTGCAGGAACAGGAAAAACTACAATAATTAATTCATTAGTTAAAACTTTCGATATATTTAAGATTAACTCCGTATTGCTTGCTCCTACAGGAAGGGCAGCAAAGGTATTGTCTCATTATTCACAAAAAAATGCTTATACAATCCATAAAAAAATTTATCGTCAAAAATCAATGAGTGATGGTTTAGGCATTTTTGTACTTGACTTAAATTTTCATTCAAATACCTATTTTATTGTTGATGAATCATCTATGATTGCAAATCAATCAAATGATCTTTCAATTTTCGGAAGCGGAAAATTATTAGATGATTTAATGGAATATGTTTTTAATAAAAAAAATTGCAAACTAATTTTAATCGGTGATACCGCCCAGCTACCTCCTGTTGGAATAGCTTTAAGCCCTGCATTAAATATCAATGAATATCAGTATCGTAAATTTTCGGTTTATGAGTGTACATTGACAGATATTGTGAGACAATATGAAAATTCAGGTATTTTGTTTAATGCAACTGAAATCAGGAATTTGATTGAAAACCATACAAATGATAAAATTGAAATAAACCTTAAAATATTTGATGATGTTATTAAAATTACCGGTGAATATCTTATTGATGAAATAGCTGATTCATATAATAAATTTGGAATTGAGGACACAATTGTAATTACAAGATCAAATAAGCAGGCTAATCGCTACAACCAAGGAATACGAAATAGAATATTATTTCGGGAAGAACAGATTTCTATCGGTGATTATTTAATGATTGTAAAAAATAATTACCATTGGATTCAAAATAATGAAGACTTTGATTTTATTGCAAATGGAGATATTGTTGAAATAGTTAAAATTTATGACTATGAAGAAAAATACGGATTTAATTTTGCAAATGTAAAAGTTCGTTTTATTGATTATAAAGATATTGAAATCAAAACTAAAATTCTGTTAAATACTTTATCTTCTGAATCTGCCGCTCTAAGCAATGAGGATAATAAAAAACTTTTTTATGCAGTTTTTGAAGATTATAATGATATAAAAGGTAAAAGAAAAAGAATTAATAAAGTAAGAGAAGATTCATATTTTAATGCTTTACAAGTTAAATTTGCTTATGCGGTTACATGCCACAAAGCACAGGGAGGTCAATGGAAATCAGTTTTTATTGATCATGGATATTTAGCTAATAAAGAAATTGACATAGAATTTTTACGTTGGCTTTACACTGCATTAACCAGAGCAATAGAAAAATTATATTTAGTTAATTTTAACTCATCCTTTTTTAATGAATCAATTACATAAAAAATAATTTTCAAGCTTCTATTCAAATAATTATCAATATTTATTTTAACACTAATGAAATAATTTATATTTAGCATAGTTATATAGAAACATTATCTATTTTTTTTCGTAAAAAGGGTTACTTGACATCATTTTAATACAGTTAAGAAAAATAAAAAACATTAATCTTTATTTTTAAATTAATTACAAGTTTTATAAAACAGATATAAAAATGTTAATATTTTTTGTAACCTTAGTTACACTTTTTAAGTATAAAGCTTGCATAGTTTTTTATAAAAACTAAATAATACGTTCTACAAACTAATTTTGCTAATATAAATTCAAATATATAATGTAATATGAGACAGTTAAAAATTACAAAATCTATTACCAACAGGGAAAGTGCATCACTTGATAAATATTTACAAGAGATTGGTAAAGAAGAATTAATTACAGTGGAAGAAGAAGTTGATTTAGCACAAAGAATACGTAAAGGAGATCGAATAGCTTTAGAAAAACTTACACGTGCTAATTTAAGATTTGTTGTTTCAGTTGCAAAACAATATCAAAATCAAGGACTTAGCTTGCCGGATTTAATCAACGAAGGAAACTTGGGTTTAATTAAAGCAGCTGAAAAATTTGATGAAACAAGAGGTTTTAAATTTATTTCTTACGCTGTTTGGTGGATTCGTCAATCAATACTTCAGGCATTAGCTGAACAATCAAGAATAGTAAGATTACCTTTAAATCAGGTTGGCTCATTAAATAAAATAAACAAGGCATTTTCAAAGTTTGAACAAGAAAATGAAAGAATTCCATCTCCTGAAGAACTTGCAGAAATATTAGAATTACCTAAAGAAAAAGTATTTGATACTTTAAGAGTTTCAGGAAGACACATTTCTGTTGACGCCCCTTTTGTTGAAGGCGAAGACAATAGTTTAATAGATGTTTTGGAAAATAAAGATTCCCCAATAGCCGATAATAAATTGCTGACAGAATCTTTAAGCAAGGAAATCGAAAGGGCATTAGCAACCCTTACAGAAAGAGAACGTGATATTATTAAATTATTTTTTGGAATTACTATCCAGGAAATGACACTTGAAGAAATAGGAGAAAAATTTGATCTTACAAGAGAAAGAGTTAGACAAATTAAAGAAAAGGCTATCAGGCGTTTAAGACATACTTCAAGAAGCAAATTACTTAAAAGTTATCTTGGCTAAAAGTATTTAGAATACAAACAAAAAGGAGAATTATAATTCTCCTTTTTTTATTAAAGCCATATCACTTCACAATAATCATTACTGCTAAAAACAACAAATTGAAATGCGACTAATAAATTTCCCATTAAATTATATAAAATATTAGAATTTTAAGGCAGACATTCAAAATAAATATTATTTTTGGCACAGCAATTGCAAAATACTGCACTAAATATTTTAAACAGCTTGTTTTCATTATCTTAAAATGAAAAGCTTTTTTAATATTTTTCAAAACTGACATTTTGTCAATATATTTAGAAAAACAATTATAAATGGGATTAAAAAAAGGAAATCAATTAATTGATATTGTATTATCAGGTATAAACGATAATGATGAAACTGTAATACCAATAATAAGTGAAAATAACGATCTTCATAAAATTGAAGTACCGGAGGTATTGCCAATTTTACCTTTAAAAAATACTGTGTTATTTCCCGGAGTAGTTATACCAATATCTATCGGGCGTGATAAATCAATCAAACTAGTTAAAGATGTTTACAAGAAAAATAAATACATAGGTACTGTATCTCAAAAATTTGCAAATATTGAAGATCCTAAAGCTGATGATTTATTTAAAATTGGTACGGTTGCTCAGATTATAAAAATTTTAGAAATGCCTGATGATACTACATCAATTATTATTCAAGGCATTAAACGATTTAGTATTACTGAAATTTTATCTGAAGACCCATATTATCAGGCAAAAATTGAAATTTTAAAAGAAAGTAAATTACCCGGAAAAGATAAAGAATTTGATGCAATAGTAGGTTCTCTTAAAGACTTATCTGTTAAAATAATTAAACTATCAAGTAATATCCCGTTTGAAGCAGCATTTGCGGTTAAAAATATTGAAAATGCATCATTTTTAATTAATTATATCTGTTCAAACAGTGATATAAAAATCGAAGAAAAGCAAAAGCTACTTGAAACAAATGATTTAAAACAAAGAGCAACTCTTTTACTTGAATATCTTGTTCGAGAAGTTCAGATGCTTGAATTAAAAAATGATATTCAAACAAAAGTAAAAGCGGATTTAGATAAACAACAAAAAGAATTTCTCCTCCATCAACAAATGAAAACTATACAGGAAGAGCTTGGCAATAATCCTGTTGATAAAGAAATTGAAGAAATGGAGAAAAAATCAAAGAAAAAAAAATGGAATAAAGAAGTTGCAACTGTTTTTAAAAAAGAGCTTGAAAAACTCAAGAGAATGCATTCAAGTTCTGCTGAATATTCAATACAGTTAAATTATGTAATGACATTGCTGGAACTTCCATGGGGAGAATACACAAAAGATAA
>Ga0247841_10007623_pt1 | contig 15986 bp, 10 predicted proteins | sample LaCruzMarch2015__2_FD_192410 | JGI IMG/M metagenome (GOLD analysis project Ga0247841, IMG submission 192410) | Freshwater microbial communities from meromictic Lake La Cruz, Castile-La Mancha, Spain - LaCruzMarch2015_18m | ecosystem: Environmental > Aquatic > Freshwater > Lake | place: Spain...
AGCCGGCCCATCGGCTCGGTCTTCGAGGCCCATACGATGTGATCGGTGTTGACGCCATTTTCGCGGGCGATGTTTCGGATGGCCCGGCCATAGGGATTGTCGGGCACGCGTGTGATGTAGGCGGTCGGGATCTCCAGGCGGGCAAGTCCGATCGCCAACGTGTATTCGCTGCCGGCCATGGACAGGTGCACCAGACGGGTTCGCTCCGGGCGTTCCATATCGGCGGGGGTGTCGCGCACCATGACTTCGCCAAAGGTCACCAACGCGGGCCCCCGGCCGAATTTAGCCAGGTCGTCTTTCGTAATGTCGTATGCCGGTGGAGTTTGCATGCCGCATCCTTTATTTAAATTAGGTCAGTGTCATATCGACATCTTTTACGGCCAGTTCGGCGAGCCGCCTCTCAATCTTCTTATGGGTGAAGAATGACAGGACGAGGAAAGTGACGGCAAGGACCATCAGCACGATCGCGATTGGGCGGCTGAACAGAATCGAGGCGTTACCGCTCGAGATGACCAGCGCCCGCCGCAGGTTGCTCTCCGCCATCGGTCCGAGGATAAGTGCAAGCAGGATGGGGGAAAGCGGAAAGTCATACTTCTGCATGATGAAGCCGATGATGCCGAAGACAACCGTGAGCCCGACATCAAATACGTTTCCCCGCATCGCATACGAACCGATCATCGAAAGCACGAGAATCATCGGCATCAGGATCGAATTTTCGATCATGATGACCTTCGCGAAAAATCTCATTCCGACCATGCCGACGAACTGCATCACGAATTGCGCGACGACCATCGAGGCGAAGATCGCATAGACGAGATCCATGTGCTCTTTATAGAGCAGCGGTCCGGGCTGGAGCCCCTGGATGACGAAGGCACCTAGAAGAACGGCCGTCACCGCGTCGCCGGGAACCCCCAGGGAGAGCAGCGGGATCATCGCGCCGCCCTGGCAGGAGTTGTTGGCCGATTCCGTTGCCGCGACGCCTTCGACCATCCCCGTTCCGAACAACTCGGGGGTCTTGGAGGAGCGTTTGGTCTCCGCATAGGCGATAAACGCCGCAATGTCCCCGCCGGCCCCCGGAATGGCGCCGACAACCGTACCGATGAGGCTTCCCTTGATCAGCGCCGATGTCGATCTCTTGATATCGTTCCAGCTCGGAAGATACTGGTTGAGTTTCGCCTTCACCTTATGTGTTTTCAGCATCTTCTCGATGTTGGCAATCACCTCGGATACGGCAAAAAGACCGATCAGGGTCGGGATGAAGTTCGGCCCCTCCATCAACTCGCTGTAACCGAAGGTGAAGCGGGGATATCCGGATATGGGATCTAGCCCCATGGAGGCAAGCAGAAGGCCGAAAAAGCCGACCATCACCCCCTTGACAATGGAGCGGCCGGAAACGGATATGATCACGCTGAGGCCGAAAATCGCAAGGGCAAAATATTCCACGGGACCGAACTCAAGCGCAAAGCCTGAAATCAGGGGCGACATGAAGATCATGATGATGCAGCCGATGATGCCGCCGACGAACGACGAAAAGAGCGACATCGCCATCGCGCTTCCCGCCTGCCCTTTTTGGCACATCGGATACCCTTCAAGCACCGTCGCGGCCGCGGCCGGGGTGCCGGGCGTGCGGATCAGGATCGCCGAGATGGCCCCCCCGTACATGGCGCCGGTATAGATTCCCATGAGCATCGAAAGGCTGGCAACGGGCGGACGCCCGAAGGTCAGCGGAATCAGGAGCGCGACCCCCATCGTGGCAGTGAGCCCCGGCAGCGCCCCGATCACGATGCCGGCGGTGACGCCGACAAAAATCAGAAACATGATGTTCAGTGTGAAGATATTGCTGTAGCTGTGCCAAAGCAAACCATAATCAACATTCATACGATTCACATCCTATCATGTTTGATCTCTTGAAAATTGTCCCTTGCGGGGGCCGCCTCCTATTAGAGTATAGAACTCAGAAGCCCGGCGGGAAGCGAAAGCACAAGCAGCTTTTCGAATACAAGATACACCGCGAGGGTGATCGCTATGGGAACCCATACATACTGAAGTTTTTTCCGGTTTCCAAGAAGAAACATGTAAAACATAATCCATGGGATCGTTGCGATGATGAATCCCGCCGGTTTGAGAACGGCGCAGTAGATGATCATCCCGACCAGCGCAAGCAGAACGCGCTGAATACCCTTCTGACGGATGCTGATCCTTTCGACATCGCCGATGCTTTTTCCAAGCATGGCCTGGAGAATCAAAAGGGCGCTGAAAAGGATCAACCCTCCCGCAAGAATTTCCGGGAAGAAGGCGGGACCGATTTTCATCACGAAGTCTTCCGGATAAGACTGACACTTGATCATGACGTAGGCGCCGATCAGGATGCCGATCATGCCGGAGATAACATCAGCGAGCTTCACAAGACCTCCTTTTGCCGATGACATCGGACGGGTTCCTGCGAGGGCTAAGGCAGAAAAAATGGGGCAAAAGTCGCTGCCTTTGCCCCATCGGATGGCTTCACTGTCCCTTTATTTCTTCGTGAGGCCGAGGGTTTTCATGACCGCTTCGACATCTTTGGCGTTCGTCTCCAGAAACTTCGCGAAATCCTTGCCGTCCTGGTAGGCGAGATTCAGGCCGACTTTTTTGGCGAACTCCTGGAATTCTTTGGAATCGAAGGCCTTCTTGAAGGCATCGGAGAGGATGGCCTGGACCGCGGGATCCACCTTCTTGGGAAGGGCAAGCCCGCGCCAGGTATAGAAGGTGACGTCGACGCCCTGCTCCCTGAACGTAGGAACATTCGGGAAGAGGGATTCGCGTTTCGTGTCCATGACGCCGAGGATCTTGAGATTTCCCGCCTCGACCTGGGCGCGCACCTCGGCGGCGCTCACCGATACGGCCTTGATATGTCCGCCGACCAGGGAGGTAACCGCCGGCGCCGCGCCGTCGAAGGGAACGTATTTCACCTTGATGCCGGTCTGCTGGGCCATGAGCCCCGCGGCGATATGCCACACGGAACCGGGGCCGGAATTCCCGATCGTGATCTCATCCGGATGGGCCTTGGCATAGGCGACGAAATCCTTTACATTGTTGAAAGGGGAATCTTTTTTCACGGTCAGGGCCGGGGGGTCCGCGTTGATCCGCATCAGGGGATCATAGTCCCTGTAGGTGAAGGGGATCAGACCCTGTGGGGGAAGGGAGTTGAGCTCGAAGGTGATCATCCCCACGGTGTAGCCGTCCGGATTTGCGTTCATGATGGCCGCATGACCGATCCCTCCTCCTCCTCCTGTATTATTGACAACGGTGATCGATTGCCCGAGAAACTTTTCCGTTTCCCTGGACAGCGCACGCAGCAGAACGTCGGTCCCGCCGCCGGGGGACCACGGACAGATGACGGTGACGGACTTCCTCGGGAAATCAGGCTTCTTCTGAGAGAACGCCGAGGTCGCAATACCGAAGATCACCAGCAGGGACACCATCAAAACAATCTTTTTCTTCATAACAGCCTCCTTATGTTTTTTTGGACAGGAACATGCCTTCGCGTCAATCTGTTCATCTGATCATGGGTGGATATTTGCGCAGACGGCAGCGGCATGAACAGCCGTGCCGCCAATGGCGTGATCGGAACCTTATGGGTCATTACAGTCACCCGGTAGCGTATCGCAATACGGAACATGAAGCCGTATTAAGAAACGAATGCTATACAAAATGGACAATGGTTGTCAAGAAAAAATTGACAGAAAAATTGACAACACAAAATTCTTGACAGTGCCGATTATATGAGATAGGGATTTTGCATAAGAATGAACGTTCACTCATTAACTAATATGGATTGAACCATGAAAATCTCAGACAAGCGTCGTGACATCATGCAAGCCGCCTTGGAGCTCATTGCGGAACAGGGTTTTCATCGCGCCCCGATGGTCGAGATCGCCGAAAAGGCGGGAGTGGCCGCCGGAACGATCTACCGTTATTTCGAGAACAAAGACGTACTGATCAGCGAGTTGCATCGTGAATTGGAAGAGAAGATCAGCGCGACGCTTCGGGAAGGCTACGCCGTCGAACGGCCCCTCCGGGAAAGATTTCTCTACCTGATCCGGGAGCTTCTCCGGTATTTTATAACTAACCCACTCCATTTCCGCTATATGGAGCAGTACTTCAACTCCCCGTATGGAATTTCCATGCACAGGGACAGGCTTTTAGGCAAGTCCGGAAACCACGATATCCTGATGGATATTTTTGAGCAGGGGATCGAGCAGCAGATTCTCAAAGAGTTTCCGAAGGCCGTGCTGTTTTCCCTGGCCCTCGGTCCCCTGATCTCCCTGATGCGGGACCATATCCTCGGTTTCGTCATCATGGACGATACCCTGATCAAGCAAATCACGGAAGCCTGCTGGGACGCCATCAAAAGGTGATGCACATGTTTTATTGGAGAATCGGGGTTTTTTTCTAAAATAGGGAATGATCGTTCATTCATATTTATGAAATCCTCCCGCAGAATATCCCGTACTGTGGACGGAGATGAATGCGGAGCTGGGGTAAGGGGGATGCAATCCCCCTCATCAAGTATTTTTGAGATGCTTCGCAAGTAGGCGAGGTAATTCACTTTGAAGTTATTTCCACCGTGTTTTACCCGGGATCAAAACGTTATCATCCGGACGTGATTAAGGATGGGTCGCCAAATTTGAAATGATAGAGGTGTCGCATGCTGATTTATGACAGGGCCAGAGGAATCGCCGTTGGGGGTGTTCTCATCGGGATCTTGATCTTGGGCGGTTGCGGGCAGCAGCCCGCCTCAGGCGGACCGACACAGGGCGGACCTCCCGAAGTTGCCGTCGTGACCATTCAACCGAAGCAGTTGCCGATCACCACCGAGTTGACCGGCCGGACTTCGGCCCATCTGGTAGCCGAGGTCCGGCCCCAGACGGGCGGCCTCATCCAGAAGCGGCTCTTCGATGAAGGTTCCGAGGTCAAGGCCGGCCAAACGCTCTACCAGATCGATCCGGCCCCCTTCCAAGCAGCCATGGACAACGCTGCGGCCAACTTGGTCGTCACGCAGAAGAACGCCGATCGGGCGCGGGCGGCGCTACAGGCGAGCCTCGCCAATGTGACCCGGCAGCGGGCCACCCTCGACCTCGCCCGAACCAACGGCGAACGGTTCGATGAGGCCTTCAAGGAGAGGGCCGTCTCGGCCAGCCAGCGCGACCAGGCTGTCACCGAGGCCAAAGTGGCCGGGACGGCCCTGCAGGCCGCCGAGGCGCAGGTCGAGAGCGACAGAAAAGCAATCGCCGCTGCGGAGGCTGCCATCCGGCAGGCGGAGGCGACGCTCAAAACGGCCCGCATCAACCTGGGATACGCCGCCATAACCGCCCCAATCTCGGGTCGCATTGGCCGATCCAGCGTTACGGTTGGCGCACTGGTGACGGCCTATCAACCGGTTGCATTGGCCGTCATTCAACAACTGGACCCCATCTACGTGGATATTCCACAATCCACAACCGAACTGTCGCGATTGCGACGTAGCTTGGAGGAAGGCCACCTCAATCGGAACGGAAAGATCCGGAACAAGGTCCGTCTTCTCATGGAAGACGACGCCAAATACCCTTTGGAAGGGGAGCTTCAATTTCGCGACGTCACCGTTGATCCGACAACCGGATCGGTCATTCTGCGCATTGTATTTCCCAATCCTAAGGGCATTCTGCTGCCGGGCATGTTCGTCCGGGCGGTGGTGGAAGAAGGGGTCAACCGGCAGGCGATCCTGGTTCCCCAACAGGCCGTTTCCCGCAATACGAAGGGAAATCCGCTGGCGATGATCGTGGATGCCCAGGGAAAGGTGGAACAGAGGATGCTCACGCTCGATCGCGCCGTCGGCGACGCCTGGCTCGTCTTATCCGGCCTTGCCCCCGGTGACCGGTTGATCGTCGAGGGATTGCAAAGGATCAGGCCCGGCGTTCCCGTGAAGGAGGTTCCCTTTGAGTCAAACGGCGCGAAGAAAAGCGGGGAAGGTCAAAAAACGGCCCCGGCAGCCGCAAAAACGGGAGGCGTCTGATGTTATCGAAATTCTTCCTGAAACGTCCTGTTTTCGCGTGGGTAATCGCCATCATCATCATGGCGTCGGGGGGATTGGCGATTTACAACCTGCCCATCTCCCAGTATCCTCCCATGGCCCCGCCGACCATCGCAATCAGCGCCAGCTATCCGGGAGCCTCTGCGGAGACCGTGGAAAACAGCGTGACCCAGATCATCGAGCAGAAGATGACCGGCTTCGACCGGATGCTCTACATGTCCGCCACCAGTGACTCGGCGGGCAGTTCCCGTCTCGAACTGACCTTTGCCCCGGGAACCGATCCGGACCTGGCCTGGTCCCAGGTGCAGAACAAGCTCCAGCTCGCCCTGACGAGCCTGCCTGAAGTGGTCAAGAACCAGGGCGTCACGGTCAGCAAATCCACCCGCAATTACCTGCTCATCGTGGGGCTCATCTCGGAAGACGGCAGTCTGGATGGCGACGACTTGCGGGACTATGCCAAATCGAGCCTGGAGAAGATCGTGGCCCGGGTGCCGGGCGTCGGCGAGGTGGAGATCTTCGGCTCCGGATACGCCATGCGCGTCTGGCTCAATCCCGACAAGCTGACCGATTACCATCTCACGGTGGAGGAGGTCCTCGCGGCGCTCAAGGCCTACAATGTGGAGGTTTCAGCCGGGCAGTTCGGCGGGGCGCCAGCCGTTCCGGGTCAGCGCCTGAACGCCTCGATCGTTGTTCAGAACATGCTCAAGACCCCCGAAGAGTTCGCCGCCATCCCCGTCCGGATCAATCCGGACGGTTCCGTCATTCGGATCCGGGACGTGGGACGGACGGAACTGGGGACCGAGGTTTATGACATCCAGGCTTTCTACCAGGGCAAACCCGCCGCGGGTCTTGCCATCCGCCAGGCCGCCGGCGCGAATGCGCTGGACACGGCCGACGCCGTCAAAGCGAAGATGGTCGAGATGGCCCGCTACTTTCCGACGGGTATGAAGGTCCTCTATCCCTACGACACCACCCCTTTCATCAAAGTGGCCATCTCCGAAGTGGTCAAGACCCTCTTCGAGGCGATCCTGCTGGTCTTCCTGATCATGTGGCTTTTCCTGGCAAACATTCGGGCTACCCTGATTCCCACCATCGCGGTGCCCGTGGTCATCCTGGGGACCTTCGCTGTGCTCGGGTTTTTCGGCTTCTCCATCAATATGCTGACGATGTTCGCGATGGTGCTCGCCATCGGCCTTTTGGTGGACGATGCCATCGTGGTTGTGGAAAATGTGGAACGGATCATGGCAGAGGAAAAAATTTCCGCCCAGGAGGCCACAGCCAAGTCCATGGAACAGATCACCAGCGCGCTGATCGGCATCGGGCTCGTGCTCTCGGCGGTCTTCGGCCCCATGGCCTTTTTCCCCGGCTCCACCGGCGTCATCTATCGCCAATTCTCCGTGACCATCATCGCTTCCATGCTGCTCTCCGTGGTCGTGGCTCTGATCCTGACGCCGGTCCTCTGCGCCTCCTTCCTCAAGCCGTTGCGGGCGGGACGTGAAGCGGAGAATGCAATCTTTTTCCTGCGTCCTTTTTTCAGATGGTTCAACCGCGTCTTTTTTCGCTTCAGAAACCTGTATGTAAGGCTGGTTGGCCACTCCCTGTCACGGAAAAAACGCTATCTGGCCGTCTTCCTGGTGATTGTTGCCGTCATGGGAGTCCTGTACCTCCGCATGCCCACGGGTTACCTTCCGGATGAAGACCAGGGCATCCTGCTCGCCCAGGTGATCATGCCCAAGGGCGCCACGCTGGAGCAGACCGGGAAGGTTACCGAACAGGTCCAGCGCTATTTTCAGGAGAACGAAAAGGAGGCGGTGGAATCCTGCATGACCATGTCGGGAATAGGCTTCTCCGGAAGGGGGCAGAACAACGGCATGTTGTTTGTCAAACTGAAGGACTGGGGGCTCCGCAACCGGGGTAACCTCAGGGCCAAGGCCGTTGCGGGAAGGGCAATGGGGGCCCTTTCGGGTATCCGCAGCGCGCTCGTCTTCACCTTCCCGCCGCCGCCTGTCGTCGAGCTGGGCGTGGCCAAAGGTTTCGACTTTGAAATCCTGGACCGGGGAGGACTCGGACACGATGCCCTGATGGCGGCGCAGAACCAGCTTCTCGGGATCGTGGCCAAGGATCCGCGATTGAACGCCGTGCGGCCCAACAGCATGGAAGACGTGTCCGAATACCGGATCGACGTGGACTGGGAGAAGGCCGGTGCCTTGGGGGTTCCGATCTCCTCGATACACCGGACGATCTCGGCGTCCTTCGGCAGCGCCTATGCCAACGACTTCATCCAGGGCGGTCGGATCAAGCGGGTGTTCGTCCAGGCGGATGCCCCCTACCGCATGCTGCCCAAGGACCTGGAGAAACTCTACGTCCGCAACACGGCAGGCACAATGGTGCCGTTTTCCTCCTTCGCCTCCGGCCGCTGGACCTCCGGTCCCACGAGTCTGACGCGTTTCAACGGCTTCCCTTCCATCAACATCTGGGGTGAGCCTGCACCGGGGAAAAGTTCCGGGGAGGCCATGAAGGCGATGGAAGAGACCGTGGCGAAGCTGCCCAAGGGGATCGGCTTCGACTGGACAGGACTCTCTTATCAGGAGCGGATGTCGAGTTCCCAGGCGCCCCTGCTGTACGTCTTTTCCGTCTTCGTGATCTTCCTGTGCCTGGCGGCGCTCTACGAGAGTTGGACAGTCCCCATTTCGATCTTGCTGGTCCTCCCGCTGGGGGTGATCGGCGGCGTCATCGCGTCGAGCATGCGGGGGTTGGCCAATGATGTCTATTTCCAGATCGGCCTCCTGACCACGCTGGGTTTGGCAACCAAGAACGCCATCCTGATCGTCCAGTTCGCCAAGGCCGGCCTAGAGAATGGCATGGGGCTCATCGACGCCACTGTTGAGGCAGCGAAACTGCGCTTCCGGCCGATCTTGATGACTTCGCTGGCCTTCGGCTTCGGCGTCCTTCCGTTGGCGCTGACCACCGGCGCCGGGGCGGGGGCCCAGAATGCCATCGGCACCGGCGTGCTGGGTGGGATGGTGACCGCCACGGTCCTGGTGGTGATCTTTGCGCCCCTCTTCTATGTGCTGATCGAAAGGGTCTTCGGCAAACGCGGCAAGGACAAGTCCGCCAAACCGGCCGACAGCATGCCATTGGGGGAGCAATAATATGAAACCCTTGAAAAACATGATGCTGATTTCCAAATTATGCAAAGGTCTCGATATGAACGCAAGACTGTTTGTTATGCTGGGATTGATAGTCGGCCTGCTGGCGGGTTGTACGTTGGCCCCGGAATATTCGAAGCCGGCCTCTCCCGTTCCCTCCGACTGGCCGACGGGCGCAGCCTACCAGGATGCAAAAACAATCGCGTCCGCTCCAACGACGGCGGAGTTGCCGTGGCGGGAGTTTTTCACCGACGGACGCCTCCAGGAGATCATCTCAATTGCTTTGAACAACAACCGGGATCTGCGTCTTGCGGTCTTGAATGTCGAGAAGGCGCGGGCGATGTACGGCATCCAGCGGGCCGAGTTTTGGCCTTCGGTCAATTCGGTCGGCAGTGGAAGCCGGGAACGCGTTCCGGCCGATCTTTCGACCACGGGAAGCGCGAGGACCAACGAAAGATACGATGTCAAACTCGGAGTCAGTTCCTGGGAAATCGACTTCTTCGGCCGCATCCGCAGCCTGAAGGATCGCGCGCTGGAGGAATACTTTGCCACGGAGCAGGCCCGCCGCGGAGCACAGATCCTGCTGATCTCCTCCGTGGCCAACGTATATCTGGCCCTGGCGGCGGATCGGGAGAACCTCGAATTGTCAGCCGCCACCCTGGAGACGCAGGAGTCCTCCTATAAATTGATCCGGAAACGTCAGGACGTGGGGCTTGCGTCCGAGCTGGACATCAGGCGTGCGCAAAGTCAGGTGGATGCGGCCAGGGGAGAGGTCGCTCGCTGTACGCAACTGGCGGCGCAAGACGAAAATGCCCTGACCCTCCTGATCGGATCTTCCCTGCCGACGGCGCTCCTGCCGGCGGATCTGGGCAGCGTGAGCCCCCCCCAGGAGATCTCCGCCGGCCTCTCCTCCGAACTGCTACTGCGCCGGCCGGATGTGATGGCGGCGGAACATCGGCTCAAGGCCTCCAATGCCAACATCGGCGCCGCCCGTGCGGCCTTCTTTCCCCGCATCTCGCTGACGGCGACCCTTGGAACCGCCAGCGCCGAACTGTCCGGGCTCTTCAAAGGCGGCTCGGGAACGTGGAGCTTCGTACCCGCGATCGCGCTGCCGATATTCGACGCCCGAACCTGGTCCGCCTACGATGTCACGAAAGCGGAGAAGGAGATCTCCGTGGCCCAATACGAGAAGGCGATCCAGGTAGCCTTCCGGGAAGTGGCCGACGCCTTGGCCGTGCGGGGTACGGTGAACCGGCAGATCGCGGCGCAGCAATCCCTGGTCGATGCTGTTCAGGAAACCTACCGTCTCTCCAATTCTCTTTATATCAAGGGAATGGACAGCTATCTGGGTGTCCTCGATGCACAACGCTCCCTCAATGCGGCGCAGCAGGGACTAATCGCCCTCCATCTTGCCCGGATCGCCAATCTGGTCACGCTTTACAAGGCGCTGGGAGGGGGTGCGTGAGGAGGGCGGGCAAACAGGGAAATTGGGAACCATTCCGAAGGATGCCGTGCAATGAGACCAAAATCGTTCCCTGTGATCGCCCTGATCCCCATCCTTACCCTTTTTTTCTTTCCACGGCCATCCGTTGCCGGGGACGAAGAAGCGCGGAGGTCGGATACCCTGACCCTTTACCTGGAGAACGATCTCTTCGCCTTCGACCACAATGACCGCTATTACACCCATGGGACGAAAATCTCCTGGATATCCCGGGATCTTTCGGACTATCGCGACATTGTGGCAGTGCCGCCATGGATGCATCGGTTCATGGAACGAATGCCGTTCGTCAACGATCCCGGAGATCAGCGCTCGGTTTCCGTTTCCCTGGGACAAAACATCTACACGCCGGAAGATAAAGAACGGAGCAACCTGATCTTGGACGACCGACCCTATGCCGGGGTCACCTACCTGGGACTGGGGCTCCACAGCAAAAACGCGCGTCAGATGGACACCCTCGAATTCGATCTTGGCATCGTCGGACGCCATTCCTATGCGGAGGACTGCCAGAAGGCGATCCACAATCGGATCGGTTCCGTCGATCCTAAAGGGTGGGCGCATCAGCTCCACGACGAACCTGTGTTAAACATTTATTTTGAGCGCAAATGGAGGTCTTTTCAAAGCAGAAGTTCGGGAGGTCTCGGATTCGACTGCATTCCCCACATGGGGGTCGCTGCGGGAAATGCCTACACCGGAATCAATTTGGGCGGCCAGGTGCGTTTGGGCTGGAACATCCCGAACGATTTTGGAACGTATCTGATCCGGCCGGGATCGGACAGCAGCGCCCCCGTGGATGATGCAGACCCCCGTTTCTTTCGCCCGTTTCATCGTTTCGGCATTCACCTCTTCTTTGCCGTGGATGGGAACGCCGTGGCCCGGAATATCTTGCTCGACGGGAACACCTTCCGGGACAGCCACAGCGTCGACAAAGAGCCGTTCGTCGCCAATTTGATCGGTGGAGTCGGGATGATCATCCACCGCTTCAAAATCACCTATTCCTATGTTCACCGGACGAAGGAATTTGAAACCCAGAAGGACGAACAGAATTTCGGGGCTATTTCCCTGTCGTTCACGTTTTAAACTCGTGGCAAAAAAGATGAATAAATCTGAGTGGATGTTGGCGACCGTATTTTTCGTTTTGGTCCTCCTATTTTATGCCTTCCCTCGGCAATCAGGAGAGCATCACCCAAGGGAGCCACTTGCCGGTCGGCGGCGTGGCGGTAATCAAGGCGCTGCGACTGAGAATGCGTCGGTTGTGATGGAAAACAAAGAGAGGCTTGAAAGTGGCGGGGATCTGTGATAGCTTTCCCCGCCATTTACTTAGATCTGAGACCTTTGCGCAACTTGGAAATCGGATCCCGGAAGCGCGCATTGGAGATTTTTCGGGGCCCCTGCCCCCGCAGCGGAGCGCCCGCAAAGACGACTGTTTGAGCGCGAAGCGCGAGTTTCGTCTTTGCAGCGGAGCGAGGAGGCGCAGGGTCGAAAAATGTCCAGCGCGCGGAGGGATCACAATTTCCAAAGATCTCGATATGTCATCTTGAGGAGCGTTGCATGGATTACAAGGATACGTTGAATCTGCCGAAGACCGATTTCCCAATGAAAGCCAACCTGGCGAAGCGGGAGCCGGAGATGCTGGACCGCTGGGACGGGATGCGCATCTACGACCGGATCCGCGAGGACGCGAAGGGGCGGAAGCCCTACATCCTCCACGACGGCCCCCCCTACGCCAACGGGAACATCCACCTGGGGACGGCGCTCAACAAGATCATCAAAGACATCCTGATCAAGGCCAAGAACATGGCCGGCCGCGACAGCGTCTATGTCCCCGGCTGGGACTGTCACGGCCTCCCCATCGAACACCAGGCGGACAAGGAGTTGGGCGAGAAGAAGGCGGCGATGTCCCAGGCGGACAAGCGCCGCTTCTGCCGGGTTTATGCCGATCAATACGTCGGGATACAACGGGAGCAGTTCAAACGCCTCGGGGTCTTCGGGGAGTGGGACAATCCCTACCTCACGATGACCTATGACTACGAGGCGACGACGGTCGCCGAGTTCGGGAAGCTCTACCTCAACGGCAGCGTTTACAAGGGGAAGAAGCCCGTCTACTGGTGCGCCTCCTGCAAGACTGCCCTGGCGGAGGCGGAGGTGGAATACCAGGACCACACGACGCCGTCGATCTACGTGAAATTTGCCTGCATTTCCGATGTGGCGGCGCGCCTCCCGAAGCTTGCCGGCGAGAAGGTCTCCGTCGTCATCTGGACGACTACCCCCTGGACGATCCCCGCGAACCTGGCCATCGCCTTTCATGAGGATTTCCGCTACGTGGCGGTGAAGGTGAAAGGCGAGGTCCTCATCCTTGCGAAGGAACTGCTGGACTACTGTTTCGACGCCTTCGGATTCCGCAGCGAACCCCATGAGATCCTGGACGAGTTTTCCGGGTCCGTCATGGAAGGCCTCAAGTGCCGCCATCCGCTGATCGACCGGGAGAGCCTGCTGATCCTCGCCCCTTTCGTCACCCTCGACGCGGGGACCGGCTGCGTCCACATCGCCCCGGGCCACGGCCAGGAGGACTATGAGATCGGGATGAAGTACGGCCTGGAAAATTACGCCCCCGTGGACGACGATGGAAATTTCACGCGCGACGTCAAGGACTTCGCGGGACAGTTCGTCTTCGACGCCAACGGGGCAATCAACGCCAAACTCAAGGAGGCGGGCGCCCTTCTCGGAGAGGTGGCGATTCAGCACACCTATCCCCACTGCTGGCGCTGCAAGCAGCCGATCATCTTCCGCTCGACGGAACAGTGGTTCATCTCCATGGAGAAGAACGATCTCCGGAAAAAGACCCTCGCTGCGATCGACGACGTGACCTGGATCCCGTCCTGGGGGCGCGACCGGATCTACGGGATGGTCGAGAATCGGCCCGACTGGTGCATCTCACGCCAGCGCCTCTGGGGCGTCCCGATCACGATGTTCTACTGCAAGGCCTGCGGGAGCGAACTCATGACGCAGGAGATCCTCGAAACCGTGGTGGGTCTCGTCCGGGAACATGGCGCCGACGTCTGGTTCGAGCGCGAGCCGAAAAAGCTGATGCCGGCGGGGACCCGCTGTCCGAAATGCGGCGGGGAGGACTTCAATAAGGAGACGAACATCCTCGACGTCTGGTTCGATTCCGGCGTAAGCCACGCCGCCGTCCTCGAACACCGGTCGGATCTCAACTCCCCGGCGGACATGTACCTCGAGGGGAACGATCAGCACAGGGGCTGGTTTCACTCTTCGCTCCTCGAATCGGTGGGGACGAGGGGGCGGGCGCCCTACCGGAACGTGCTGACTCACGGCTTCGTCGTGGACGGCGAAGGGAAGAAGATGTCCAAGTCTGTGGGGAACGTGATCGACTCACAGACGATCATTGACCGGTACGGGGCCGAGATCCTCCGGCTCTGGGTGGCCGCCGAGGACTACACCGAGGATATCCGGATCTCCGAGGAGATCCTCAAGCGCCTCGTCGAGGCCTACCGGCGGATCCGGAACACGAGCCGGTTCATCCTGGGGAACCTCTACGACTTCAACCCGGCGACGGACACCGTCCCGTATGGAGAGCTGGCGGAGATGGACCGCTGGATCCTCCATCGGCTCCAGGAGGTGATCCGCCGCGTACGCGAAGCGTACGAGCAGTACCAGTTCCACGTGGTCTATTACACCCTCTACAACTTCTGCACGGTGGACCTTTCCGCCCTGTACCTCGACGTCCTCAAGGACCGGCTCTACACCTCGAAGGCGGGATCCCCGGCGCGCCGGTCGGCGCAGACGGCGATGAAGGAGGTCCTGGAGGCTATGGTCCGGCTCCTCGCGCCGATCCTCACCTTCACGGCGGAGGAGGTCTGGCTGGCCCTGCCCGCCTGTCCCGGGAAGGCGGAAAGCATACACCTGACGCAGTTTCCGGAGGTTAACGGGACGCTGCTCCAGCCGGAGTTGGCCGAGACATGGAAGACGCTCATCGCCGTCAAGGGGGAAGCGGCCAAGGCGATCGAGACGGCCCGGCAGAACAAGGTTCTGGGACACTCGCTGGATGCCGCCGTCGCCGTCGCTGCGTCGGAAAAATTCCGGTCCCTCCTGGAGACGCATGTGGAAGACCTGCGGGCGCTCCTGATCGTCTCCGACTTGTGTGTTGTGGATGAGCAGGGAATCGGCGAGGCGTACCAGAGCAGCGAGATCCCCGGGCTCCTGGTCGGCGTGAACCGGGCGAAGGGGGAGAAGTGCAACCGCTGCTGGAACTACAGCAAGACGGTGGGCGCAAACGCCGAACACCCGACGCTCTGCGCGAGATGTATGGGAAACCTGTAACGGGTCATACGGCGGACCGGCCCGGCAGCGGGTGGCGTGCAGCAATGATTGATGAACTCGTAAAAAGTCAAAAATGCTCGTGCAACCGTCATTCCGGCGAATCCCGGATCGGAGTCTGGAACAGGCGCCGGAATCAATAAATATCTAATAGTTACAAAATGTCTGGACACCGGTTTTCACCGGTGTGACGATTTTTTACGGGGGCGTCAAGGAGTGATGAGACGGATTTTGCGGAAGAAGAACATCATCTTTCTGGCGATCACCGTTCTGGTGGTTCTTCTGGATCAGGCGACGAAGGCCTGGATCATCTCGACGATGCGCCTCTACGACTCGTTCGCCGTGATCGGGGGGTTCTTCAATATCACGCACGTCCGGAATCCCGGCGCCGCCTTCGGCTTCCTGGCCGGCGCAACGCCGCTGTTTCGCTACATCTTCTTCCTGACGGTGACGGTGGCGGCGATCCTTCTCATTCTCCACTATCTCCGCGTCAGCCGGATCGAGGCGCCTTCCCTGGTTTCGGCGCTCGCGCTCATCCTGGCCGGGGCAGTGGGGAACCTCATTGACCGGATCCGCTTCGGCGAGGTGGTCGATTTTCTCGACGTCTATATCGTCAGCTACCACTGGCCGGCCTTCAACGTGGCCGATTCCGCGATCACCGTCGGCGCGGCGATCCTGATCGTAGTACTCCTCCGAAAACGGAAGGAACGGACGGACGGGAACTGAAGCGGGAAATCTCCCGGCACGGGGACAGATTTGAAATCTGTCCCCGTGGACCTTTGAAATCTGTCCCCACTGGCGGACGGTATGGACATCCTTTTACGCATCCGAACATCGATATCGCGGCGCTTGACGCCGCCGCGGATCTTCATCCTCAGCTTCGCGCTGCTGATCCTCGCCGGTGCGATCCTGCTTTGGCTTCCCCTTGCGGCGGGCCGGGGCCACCTGAGTT
>Ga0247841_10007624_pt1 | contig 15984 bp, 17 predicted proteins | sample LaCruzMarch2015__2_FD_192410 | JGI IMG/M metagenome (GOLD analysis project Ga0247841, IMG submission 192410) | Freshwater microbial communities from meromictic Lake La Cruz, Castile-La Mancha, Spain - LaCruzMarch2015_18m | ecosystem: Environmental > Aquatic > Freshwater > Lake | place: Spain...
AATTTATAAATATAATAATATTAATGGTAATATTGAAACAACTACATTATTTGAAAAAGATAAAATACCTGTAAATACACCAAGAACAATAAGTAAAATTAATATTTGTGCTTCACGAATAGATAGTTTAACAAAAAATAATACTTTTATTGATTTAAATAATAATATTACTATACAACCAAATATTTGTTCTATGAACTCAAACTTAGAAGGTAATGTAAAATCTCTTATCGAAGAACCTGGAATAAAAGAACTTGAAGAACTTTATTATGATAATTATGATTTTATTGAAGGAAAGTTTAATGGTATGAAACCTGAAACTAAGAAAATTTATGAAGAAGATTTAAAAATATTTTATAAAGTTTTTACTAATTCTTCTACAATTCCTGAAAATATAAAATCTTTTAAAGATATTGGTTTAAAAGATTATACAAAAAATAAAAATTGTATTGGTATAAATCCTCCATTTAAAGAAAAATTTATTGGAAAATATGATATTTTGGGTGAAAATATTTTTTCTCAATATGCAAATCATATAAAAAATATGATTAATAAAACAAATAAAAATCAAGAAAATTTGTTAAATGTTATTAATGAATTATTTGTTTATTCTACTAATCCCATAAGTAATACACGAGAAATTAGGATTAATCCAACAATAAATGATAAAAAATTAAATAATATTATACAAAAAACAAGAAATGATATTATTAAACTATATCTTTCCTGTGAAGAAGATTACAAAACAGGTATAAAAATTTATGAAAAACTTGTTGAGAAAAAAATATTTGAAAATACTAAAAATCAAATAAATACTTTAAATGAAAATATTGAAAAGTTTTATTCATATGAAAAACCCCTATATCATCAAACGCAAGAGTTAGATAAAGATATATCTCAAGACATATCTCAAGACTTATCTCAAGACCTATCTCAAAACATATCTCAAGACTTATCTCAAGACTTATCTCAAGATCTATCTCAAAACCTATCTCAAGACATATCTCAAGACCTATCTCAAAACCTATATCAAGAATTACCTAAAGAACAAATACAAGAATTACCTAAAGAACAAATACAAGAATTACCTAAAGAACAAATACAAGAATTACCTAAAGAACAAACACAAGAATTACCTAAAGAACAAATACAAGAATTACTCAAAGAACAAACACAAGAATTAACTAAAGAACAAATACAAGAATTACCTAAAGAACAAACACAAGAATTAACTAAAGAACAAATACAAGAATTACTCAAAGAACAAACACAAGAATTACCTAAAGAACAAACACAAGAATTACCTAAAGAAGAAATACAAGAATTCTCTAAAGAGAAAACACAAGAATTACCAAATAAAATATAAACTGGTTATTTTACGAAGTAGTATGTAATTTTTCTAAATATTTTTAAATAAAATATATATTTTTATTAAACATATATTTTATAAACATGAAAACGTAAAAACATCAATATTTAACGTTGAGCAAGTCTTTGGGCTGCGGCTTGAGCCTGTGCAAGTTTTTGGGCTTGTTTTTGGGCTGCGGCTTGAGCCATAGCAAGTTTTTGAGCCTGTTTTTGTGCTAGACTTTGTGCTCTTGCGGCAGCAGCGGCTTGTTTTTGAACTCGTCTTACAGTTTTAACCATTTTCTTTGCTTTACTTCCAAATCTTCTTGAACTTCTTCTTCTACGAGTAGCCATATTATAATATATAAATAGAAAAAAATTAATGTCGAATTATAAAATAGTTTCTAAATACTATTAAAAGAAAATAATAATTTTTTAAATAGTAAATTCAATAATTTACCAAAATTCAATAATTTACCAAAAGTCATTTACATTCCAATACATAGGATCATTTTTTTTAATATTATAAATAATTTTGAATATATGATTTCTCGCTAAAACACAATTAACTCTATATTTTTCTAAAGGATGGGGACTGGTTGCTACATCAACATCAATTGCATCTTTATAAATGACCTGTCTCCCTTGAATAGCATAGTAAGCAAAAAATGCTTTAAATGATAATTCACGAATATATATACTATCGTGATGTTGTTCTTGAAAATTTCTTAAATATTCAGTTAAAATATTGCAACCATTAATATCTGCTAAATTTTCACCAACCCCTAAATTTCCATCAAGTTTTATTCCATCTCTTTTTGCAAACAACTCATATTGTTTTATTATATTATTATTTTTTTTATCAAATATTTTTTTATCTTGATTACTCCACCAATACCTTAAATTACCTTTATAGTCATAACGACCTCCAATTTTATCTAATGCATGGCTCATTTCATGACATAGAGTAAAACCTATAAATGCTAAATTATATTCTATTCCTCTATTTTCTAAATCAATAAAAGGTTTTTGTAATATTGCTTGTGGAATAAATATATCATTACGATTTGATGTATAAAATGCATTAACAATGTAAGCTTGAGAACCCGTTAAACTTTGTTCCTTCCAATCAACAGTAGATATATTAATTACATTTTGATTTGTTAATTTAATCCATAAACTAACTCTATAAGCTGATAATTTTGTTAAGTTTTCCCAAACATTATTATTGTTATATTCTAAATCAGGATCATCAATAGTTATTTTTGGAGAACCATATATAAAATTTAAATATTTTATTTTAAGTAAAGCTTCTTTCTTAGTATTAGGCATTAACCATTTATTTTTATTTATCATATTTATTAAAACAAGTTTCAAATCATTAGATAAAGTTTTAACATAAGCTATTTCATCAATTCTTGGAAATTTCTCACAATATAATTCTGTCAATAAACGATTATAACCTAATGATAAACCAAAAATAAATGATCTTGAACCTGGTGTTAATAACTGGTCTCCTTGTAATTCCTTTCTAATAAACTTCCAAAATATAAATCTTTCTTTTGAATATCTTATTGTATGAAATAAAAATATATATAACCAGTATGCTTTCCATTTTGGTGTTTTCCAATCTTTATTTAACTTATCCATAACACATTTTATGTAGTTAATACTACCAGTTAAATAGTTACTTGGTATTTCTTTGTATCCTAAATATTTATTAAAGTTAATCCAATCAAAACCATATTTTATGGAATCTGTTTTTGAAACACGAAAAGGTTTATCTTGATCTTCATGATTATTTTTTTTTATTTTTATATCTTCGCAAACTAAAGACATTAAAATTTCTTTTTCACAATCATAAACAAATTCTGGATTTATATTATGTGTTTTTCCCATATAAGTTGTAAAAATTTCATCTATAAAATTTAAATATTTTTTATAAATATCATTTTTTCTTAGTTCAATAGGTTGTAAAAAATATAAAGATATATCTAATGTTAATTGAGGAAAACTTATATTTGGTGTATATATTTTAGAATTATCTATATCTGGTTGAAGAGTCCACCATATAGGAGATTTATATGAAACCAATTCATTACTATTAATATAAGCTAAAAATAATGTTAAATCATCATTTTTAATATATTCTTCAACCTTTTTAATCATTTCTAAACCATTTTCTATACCTGAATATTTATCAACATTAACTAAAGAGTTATAAAAATTAGATAAATTTTTAACTTTTCTTTGTGTTGAATTTTCTTTAATATATTTTTCAATATATTCTTTTAACTCAGCATAAATTTTATCTTGTATAACTCTAAAACTATCTACTTTAAAATAATATGTTTTTGTATTTCCTATTACTTGTCTTTGTTGCTGTAACCATTTATAATTTATATATGTGTAATAATCAGTATTTGGTCTAATATTTACAGGTATTTCTTTGTCTAAATCTAACAGATTTGTATTTAACTTTATTTGTTGTTTTATATCTAAACCCATTAAAATTTTATGTTTTTTTTCAAATTCTTTTTGAAAAGGAACTATTATAATATCAGAACATACAGAAGGTTTATTTAATTTTTTACTTAATTTTTTATTAAATACTGGAACTATTATTTTTTTCTTTTTTAAAGGTATTGAAATTTTATATAAATCATTATTTCTAAACGTTTTATTTTTTTTTGTTACATATATTTTATGCGTTTTATTTGTCATATAGTATAGTTAAATATTTTTTTCCTATTTCAATTCCTTCATTAAATATTTCATTTCTTGTATCTTTTGAATATATAATATTAAATAAATAATTAAAAGAAATACGTGTATTTTCTACTACTATTTCATTTTCAATTTTTATTTCTCCTTCATCTTGTTTATTTATATCTATAAATTTATTAAGGAATATTGTTAAAAAATCAATTGTATTTGTTTCTTCATCTATATTTGTTTTATTTATAAAAATGTTTTTAATTGAAAGTATATTATTTTTATTTTTATTATATTGTAAACAATATTTTAAAGGATAATTTGATTTTAACCCTCCATCAAGATAACATTTTATATTATTATTTATTTTTTCATCATTATTCTTTTCATCATTATTTTTTTCATTATTATTCTTTTCATCATTATTCTTTTCATCATTATTCTTTTCATCATTATTCTTTTCATCATTATTTTTTTCATCATTATTATTTGATATAATATATGGTTTAAATAAAAAAGGAATACAAGAAGTCATATATAATGCTTCAAATACTTTCAAATTAGGATGTGTTTTATGTGATAATTCAATTAGTTTAAAATTATTTAACTCTAATGTATAAAAAAATATATCAATTTTAGTTAAAAAATAAAAATCTTTTAAATTAATATCTAAAGATATATTTTTTGAAAGAAAAAGTGGTTTAAAAAAAATTTTAATTATTTCAATGTCAAATAATCCTTTTGTTGTATAAATATTTAATATTTGATTTGGAGTAATATTTATTGCATTATCCCAAGGGCGATTTAAAATATAATCATTAATTATATCCCATTCTATTTGAAGACAAATAATTATAGCTAACCAAGAACCTGATGATGTGGAAAATATTGAAGTTATATTTTCTCTTTTCCAAAAATTATTTTTTTCTAATACTTGAATAACACCTAACAATTTAATTAAAGAAGGACCACCTCCTGCGAAACAAAGAGAAGTAATATCCATTAAATATAATACTATGTTAATTTTTATATATTATTTTCTTTATAATAATTATCATATAAATGTCAAATTATACAATTTTTAATCTTGAAAATAATGACATTGAAGGTGAAAATATTCAAAAAATAAATATTGATGAACTTTTTGAAAAAAAAAAAGAACATGGATTAAGAGAATTTAACTTATTTAATAAATTATTAAATAGAATACATATAAAAATAAAACTTACTTCTAAACAAAAAATTAATGAACCTTATATTTGGTTTATTGTTCCTGAATTAATTATTGGTTACCCTAAATATGATATTTCGTCTTGTATTTTATTTTTGATCGATAACTTAAAAAAAAATAAGTTCTTAGTTAAATATTATCATCCTAATACTCTTTTTATTTATTGGGGGCATTATTATGCCTCATATATTCGTGATGAAATAAAAAATAAGTTTGGAGTTAAAATAAATGAGTTTGGAGAAAAAATTATTGAAGAAAATACAAAACAAGAAAATAAAAACTTTGGATTAGAATATTTACAACAAAATAAACAACAACCATTATCTAAAAAAAAAGAGAACAAAAACAAATATACAGATATAAAAACATATAATCCAACAGGTAATTTATTTTATAATGAAATACTTTCTTTATCAAAAGATGATATTTAACTTGAATATTAAAGATTTATATACTTAAATAATGAGTTATTTTAGTATTATGAATAAAAACATAGTTTAAAGAAAGACTTTCTTCATCATTTATTTCATTAAATAATGTATAATTATAACTTATTAATAAATTACATGTTTTGATAAAGTTTACTTTATTAATTTCAATAATAATTACTGGTTTAAACTTTTCTAAAAAATTATTGCTTCCAAGTATTACATTAAATTCAAATCCTTCAACATCTATTTTTATTACACTTATATTATTTTTAAAATAATTAATTAAATAGTCTAATGTCATTGTTGGAACATATATTTTATCGTTTTCAACATTATAATGATAACTAATTACATTATTATTATCTTTAACAATATAATCATAATCATAAATTGTTTCATTACCTTCATTAATTGTTTTACTTATAAAATTTGCACCATGATTAAATGTATTTATTGTCATGTTACATAATTCGATTTGATTAGATAATGCTAATTGATATAACTTTATTTCATCATGTTCTTTTGTATTATATTTTAAACATTTAAATGTATCATTGTTACATTCAAAACAATGTATATTTTTTATTGTTTTATTTAATCTGTTATCGTTTAATTTTTTTTTTACTCCTAATGTTATTAATCCTATATTTGAACCTATATCTATGAAATCACTACCATCTTCAATATATTTACATATTATATTAGTTATTTTTTCTTCCCAATAAATATTTTTTAATACAGAACTTCTAAATATATAATCATTATAACTATTTATATTTTGAAAATATATATCAGAATAATAAATAAATGATTGTCCAGAAGACATATAATTACATTAATTATTTTTTTAATACTTTTATAAAAAAATGAATATATTTAAATAGATAACAATAAAGATATATATATACATATATAGTAATTCAAAAATGGAAAAAAAAGAAAATATAAATAATAAAATAATTGAAATAAAAACAAATGAACAACAAGAAGAATATCAAGAAGATAGTGTTTATAAAATTGAAAATTCTTGGAAATCTTTATTTTTAACGTACGATTTTGATATTTATGAATTATATTTTTCTGAAAATAATATAATTTATCCCAAAATGGAAATGCTTTTTGAAGTTTTTAAAGAACCTTGTGATGAAATAAAAATATGTATTTTAAATGATGAACCTTATCGTAATATAGAACAATCAAATGGTTATGCATTTTCTGTTGATGAAAATGTTAACACAAAAAATAAAATACCTATTCTTTTAAAAAATATGTTTAAAAAAATTAAAAATGAGTTTCCAAAAAGAAACTATAATTTTATTCACGGAAACTTAAAAAAATGGAACGAAAAAGGTATATTTTTACTTAATTGTTCTTTAAGTATTGAAGCTAATAAACCTAATAGTCATATTGATATATGGGAAGATTTTACTAATGATGTTATTACACAAATAAGCAATAGTGATAATAAAGTTATATTTTTACTAATGGGAAAATATCTTCAATCTAAGAAAAAATATATTCTAAACAAACCATCAAATATTATTATTGAATGTGAATATCCTGATTCTATTTATTTCTTTGATACTGATATTTTTATAAATATTGAAAAATCTCTTGGTTACGCTTTTGATTGGAGTAATTAATTATTTATTATTTGAAATAGTATTATAAACATAAGCATATTCTAATTTTCTATAATTCCAACCATTACAACAAAACTGAACTGGAAAAAATGGTTCATTGCAACAAGCAGACGGAAATGGACAATCTTTATCTGAAATACATTCTATTTTATTACCATTTTTTTGTTTTATCCATCGTGGATATAATCTATATTCCAAATTAATTTCGTGTAATTTATTTTTTATAAAATGAAGAAAGAAAAAAATAAATATTTTCATTTTAATATATACAATATCTTTTTATTAAATAAGTATATAAAAAAAAACTAAAATATAATTCATTATGTTTGATTTAGAAATTACTGAAGAAAATATAATTTCTATTCCTTTTGATGAATATTTTTCTGAAAATGTTAAGTTAACAAAAAATGAAGTTTACTTTTACGGAAAATGTGGAAAAGAACATTATCGTTTATTATCATATATTTCTTCGTTATTTAATTATTGTAATATAATTGATTTAGGTACTAATACAGGAATGAGTGCATTAGCTTTATCATATAATAAAACAAACACAATTTATAGTTTTGATATTGAAGATTATGTTACTGAACAGGTAATAAAAGATAAGAGTAATATTAAGTTTATTTATGATAATTTATGGGAAAGTGATATGCAAGAAAAATGGAAAGAACTAATATTAAAAAGTGAATTTATTTTCTTAGATGTAGATCCACACAATGGGGTAATGGAAACAGATTTTTATAATTATTTAAAAAAAATTAATTATAGTGGATTTCTTATTTGTGATGATATTTGGTATTTTCAAGATATGAGAGAAAAATTTTGGTTTAAATTAAATAAAAGTTATTGTTATGACTACACTAATTTAGGACATTGGTCTGGAACAGGAATTGTTACATTTAATGATAATAAATATATTCTAAATAAAGATGCACTTGATAAATGTGATAATCTTGATATATTCCGCCATTATTATTGATATTATATTAACAAATTATAGAGAAATTATAAAGAAATTATAAAGAAATTAATTCTTTTTTTAAAAAAAAAGAATAAAAAATGATTTCATTTTTTTATATTAAATATATAAAAAAAAAATGAAATAACATAAAAGATAAAATAAATATCACAAAATAAATATTACAAAATGTCAAAACATTACATAATTCGTGTTGGTGATTCAGTAAACTTTAAAAATAGTAGCGATGTAGGTATTTGGGCTGTAAAATCAAGATGTAAAACATTTTTACAAAATGTAAAAGAAGGTGATAAGTTATGGTTCGTTAAAAATAAAGTTAAAAATCAAACATTAAGTGGTAAAATTATAGCTGTTGCTGATTTTGTTTCAAAAAATGAAAGGGTTCACGGTCCTTTATTATCATTATCTTTAACTAATGAAGAATTGGGTTGGAATGAAAAAGGAGAAGAATATGATATAGAAATTAATTATAATAATTTATATAATTTATCAAGATGTAATTTATTTACAGGACAAAAAGGACAAACAACAATTATGGATTATGATAAAGTTAAGGAAAGTTTAATGATTAATTTAGTTGTTACATATGAAAATATTACAATATATTCGAAAATATCAAGAAGATTTAAAAATAATATAAAATAATATTCTTATTCTATAATAAAAAATCAAAATAATATAATAAAAATAATATAATAAAAATAATAAAATTGTTATCACAATTAAATATAGATATATTTTTTTTTAAAATTGAATTAAAAGATTAATTAAACAATTTTATAAAATACTTAAATAAGTATGAATAAGTATTAATTAATATGAATGTTAGTTATAATACACAAAATAATTTATTATTAAATAATTTACTTGAATACTATAAAAATGATGAAGCTTTAAATAAATTAATAAGTATTGTTACAGGTGAAACAAAAATATCTCTTAGAATAGTAGATTGGTTTTCTACAAATTATAGTAAAAAATATTATACAAATTATATTATTCAAGATGAAAATGGTGAAAATTTAAGATTTAAAGTGTATATTGATTATAAATTAAAATTAAAAGCATTTAGTAAAAAAAGATTTGATGCTTTTTGTAGAAGTAAGCGTTTAAATATTCCATATAAAAATAAATATGTTGAAACAACTTTAGGACAGTTAAATTTTTTTCAATGGGCTATAAAAAATAAAATAGTTGATTATATTGAAACAAACTATGATGAAATTGAAAAAGATATGAACTTAAGAAACTCAACATCTAAGAATAAAGATAAAGAAGGATTAGGATTTTTAATAAATACAGAAAAAAGTAAAACACGAAAAAAAAGACAAGAGTTAAGTTTGTCAGCAACAAAATCAATAAAAAAAGAAGATGTTGAAATTACTGTTTCTTTTAATTAATTTTTATTTTAATTTTATTATATATGTATATATAATAAAATGAAAATTTTTTTTTTGAATATGATTTTTTTGTCCATATGACTTTAACAATAAAATATATTTTTTTATTTTTTTTAATATTAGAAATAGTTTTAAGTCGTTCAAAGATTTTATCTAATTATCTTGAAAAAATAAGTAAAATAAAAAATTATTTTGAACATTTTTTTAATCTTTTGATGGGATTTTTACTTATATATTTATTTTATCCATTTAAAAAATTTCCAAAACATTTATTTAATTATGAAACAAAACTTTTATTATGTTTATTTGGATTTTTGAATATAATTTATTTTATAAAAGATATATTTTCATAAAAGATATATTTTTTGAAAATTTTTATACATAAAAAAACTTCAAATATGTATATATTGTTAAAATGGGAAATAAACAAGTAAATAATAAAATAAACTTTGATGATGTTTTATATGCTATTAAAAATAATTATATAATTATAAATGTATTAGATGATAAAACACAATTTTGTTTAATAAAAAATACAATTTCATATGATGAAGAAGAAGAAGTTATAAATAATTTATTAAAAAATAATGAAAATATTAAACAAATAAATATTATAGTTTATGGTAAAAATTGTAATGATAATAACATAATATTAAAATATAATCAACTAATTACATTAGGATTTTATAATATTTATTTATATTATGGTGGTTTGTTTGAATGGTTACTTTTACAAGATATTTATGGAAGTGAAATTTTTCAAACTACTTCAAAATGTAATGATTTTTTAATTTTTAAACCTGATAAAATTTTTATAAACAAGTTACAATATCTTACTTCATAATTATATATAATCACAAACAACTGCTTGATATTTATTGTTATTTTTAATTAAACGAAATGGTTTACAACAACCATAAATTAAATTTTTTTTAATTAAATTTTCGCATTCTTCTTTATTTAAATGAGGTGGTACTTGTTCTCCATTAGATATAAATACAGCATGACGAAATATTGAACAATTTATTTTTTCAATAATTATTGAAAAAGAACAGTTTGGACAAGTTACAATAAAATTTTCATTCGTTTCATTCGTTTCATTCGTTTCATTTGTTTCATTTGTTTCATTTGAACTCATTATAAAAAATAATTATAATATCTTTTTAAATAATAAAAAAAAATGAATTAAATGTATTTAATGTAACTAAATATATAAACAAAATAAAAATGAATTTTAATCAATCTAAGTTAACAAAAGAAGAATGGGAATCTATTGAAATACCTTTATCAAATGATAAGTTAAAAATTATTAATTTAATTGTTAAGGGATTTGATGATATAAATATATTATATAATGAAACAACATCACTATTTTCATTTTTAAAAATAGTTAAAAATACAAAAGAAATGGATGAATACTTATATAAAATATATTTTTCAAAAAAAATTGAAGAACTTTATAAAAAATATAATCTGGATTTTTTACAAAAAAAAATAAAAACAAATATAAAAATTAAATCATCAGATAATATTAGAATTAGTAATAATTCAAGTCTTGAAACTTCAAAAAATATAATTTATGAATTTATTATATTAAACTTTATTGAATGTTTACTGATTGAAAAAAACAAAACTAATAATATTAAATGGATTTATTATTATTTCACAATTAATAAAATATATAAAAACAGTAGTATTCAAAATATAAACTCTATTGTTAAAGATATTATTATTTCATTAATATCATATTTTAAAGAAAATATTAATATAACTCAATTGATATTTAATAGTCCTGAATATATTGAAAAAAATATTAATCTTATTAAATATTCAGATATTTCTTTATATGACCATCAAAAAAAAATATTTACATTTGTAAAATATAATAAACCAAAATTAATATTATATATTGCTCCTACTGGGACAGGAAAAACATTAACTCCTTTGGGATTATCACAAAAACATAAAATAATTTATGTTTGTGCAGCACGACATATTGGTTTAGCACTTGCTAAAGCTGCGATATCGATTAAAAAAAAAATAGCTTTTGCTTTTGGTTGTAATAGTTCAGAAGATATTAAGTTACATTATTTTTCAGCAAAAGAATACTCTGTTAATAAAAAATCAGGTGGAATACAAAAAATTGATAATAGTTTTGGTGAAAAAGTTGAAATTATAATATGTGATGTATATTCTTATTTACCTGCTATGTATTATATGGTTTCTCATTTTGATAAAGATAGTATTATTTCTTATTTTGATGAACCTACTATTTTTATGGATTACAAAAATCATCCCCTTCATTTAACTATTCATAAAAATTGGAAAGATAATATTATACCTAATGTTGTTTTGTCATCAGCAACTTTACCTAAAATATATGAAATACCCGATTTAATTGATAGTTTCAAAGAAAAGTTTGGAGAAGATGCTGATATCTTTAATATTGTAAGTTATGAATGTAAAAAAACCATTCCTATATTAGATAGTAATGGTTTTATTGCTATGCCTCACTATTTTTATGAAAATTATGATGAAATTAATAAAATTGGAAATTATTGTTTAAATAATTTAACAATACTTCGTTACTTAGATTTAAATGAATGTGTTAATTTTATTAAATTTGTAAATATTAATAACTATATTCCATCTAATATGAATATAGATAGACATTTTACTTGTATTGAAGATATAAATATGTTTCGTATTAAAGAATATTATATAAACTTATTACAAAATATTAATATTGAATATTGGAATATTATTTATTTAACTTTAAATAACAACAGAAAAAAATATATTGAACATATTGAAAATAATGATAATACTTCTTTAAACAAACTAAGAAAAATCCATAGTATTAGTTCTTCTTATGAAATAAATAAACAATCTGATAATTTGGGAAAATCTATCCACAAAAGTGAAAGTGTTGATTCTTTTAAAATAAATAATGAAAAAAAAAATATTTCTCTTTTAAATGATTTTGGTATTTATTTTACAACAAAAGATGCTTATACTTTAACTGATGGACCTACTCTTTTTATTACAGATGATGTTGAAAAAATTGCTGATTTTTGTATCAAACAATCAAAAATACCTGATATTTTTATGAATGAAATTAGTGAAAAAATTGTTTTTAATGATGAAATTACTAAGAGAATAATAATTCTTGAAAAAGAATTAGAAGACATCAAAGAAAAAAAAATAAATAAAAATAATACTGAAAATAATTCAAATAATAAAAAAAATAAAATAACTTTAAATGATGAAAAAGATGTTGGTGTTAATAAAATTAATATTGAATTATCAAACATATATTCTTTAGTTAAAGGCATTTCATTAAATGATACTTTTGTTCCAAATAAAAAAGAACATTTACAAAAATGGAATCTTGATAATAATAATAATAACAATTTTAACTCTTTTACGAGTGATATAAATGATGATGTTATCATTAAAATAATGTCTCTAAATGTTAATACAAAATGGAAAATATTATTACTTCTTGGTATTGGAGTTTTCACTGAAAATAATAACACTTCCTATAATGAAATTATCAAAAAATTAGCTGAAACTCAAAAACTATATTTAATTATAGCTAATAGTGATTATATTTATGGCGTAAACTATCAATTTTGTCATACTTATATTGGTAAAGATATTCAAATGACACAAGAAAAAATTATACAAGCATTGGGAAGAGTCGGAAGAGAAAATATACAACAAACTTATACTATTAGATTTAGAAATGATGAACATATTAAAATGTTGTTTAGTGATAATCCATATAAACCTGAAGTATATAATATGAATACTCTTTTTACAAGTAAAAGTATTTATTGGAATGAAACTACGAATTCTTACGAAGAACTTATTAATTAACTTATATATAATTTAACTTTATGCTTTATTATTCTTTATTATGCTTTATTGATAATACTAAATATTTTTTTAATAATAATATTATAATTATTATTAAAAAAAAATGAAATAAATCGTTATGATTATAAACTAATCACAATAATAATTAAAATGACAACAACATCTTCAAATACAATTTTATGCTACTTTAAAATAGCTTATACAAATAATACATTAAAATATCCAATTAATAAAGACTGGAGTTTAAGTGATTTTATTAATATAATAAAACAAGAAACAATCCGTGTTTATCCTAATTTTTGTGATTTAAATATAAATAATTTTTATTTAGTTGAAACAGGAAAACAAACCGATATTATATGTTCTGAAGAAGCAGAACCACTTGAAAATGATAATGAAACAACATTATTTGATAAATATGGTTCAAAAATAAATACAGTATCATTTTATATTCGTTTTTATCAATCAAGATTTAGTCCATTACAAAATAATAATAATAATAATTATTCAATAATTAATAGAAATGATTATATTATACCAATCGTAAGATATAATTATTTAAATAATTGTTCAATTTGTTTAGAAAATAGGAATGACTATTTTGGTATTAGAGGTTGTAATCATGAAATATGTTGTGCTTGTTATATTTCTTGTAGAAATACAAATAATTTAATATGTCCTATTTGTCGTCAAGGAAGATTAATAAATCATTTACAAAATCCTTAAAAAAAATAAAAAAAATATATATTAATTCCATAATATTTTCCTGCTTAAGTTATTAGGACTATAAGGATTATTTTTCCAATTTCCACGTGTTTTTGCTGTTCTCGTTAAAAAATTATGTCGTCTCTTTTTATCTTTATGTTTTGTAAAATCTTCATAAGGTATTTGTCCAAAAAAAACCCATTTCTTTTTTTTCATATCACATATCATATATTTTTTTTCTTTTTTAGTTGATGGATATAATTTAGCGGTTTTTCCCAAATATTTATATGCTTTTTGTTGAGCTATTTTAGGATTTGAATATTTTAATATTTTTTTTGAAAATCTTTTATTCATTATTATATATTTATTTTATTTTTTTTACTAACTAAATAATTTCATTATTTTTCTTTTATTTTCATTTTCATTCAAAATATACCATTTTTTCTTAGATGGATCCCATTTAGAACCTAATATTTTTGCTTCTTCTTTCTTTTCATAAGGAACATTTAAATATATTTTTTTATTAATATTATTTTTAACAGTTGTTATTCCTATTGATAAGTTTGCTAATTCATCTGCTTTTTCATTTCCTAATGAATGTTTATCTTTTTTACCTGTATGTGCTTTTATATGTAAAAATAATATATTTTCTTTATTATTAAAAAGTTCATACGCATATTTTACTAACTCTTTATTGGGTATATCTTCTTTCCAACACTTTTCATTACATTTTTTTCCATAACTTGTTATACATCTAAGAGAATATGATGAATCTGATACAATACAAACTTTTTTTTCATTATTTATATCATTTTCTATTATTTTATAAGCTTCAATTATTCCCATTAACTCAGCCACATTATTTGTTTGTTTTCCTTCTTCTATTCTTTTACTTATATTTCTATTATCATTTTCTCCAAAATATACACCATATCCCGCTTTTGCATTTTTTTTACCATTATTAATACAAGCACCATCTGTATATACATAATAATCTATATTTTTATCATTAATTAAATCTTTTCCTTGAACCTCATCTTCACTTGAACTAAAAAATTCTTCTTCTTTTTCAACTCCGTTAATAAAAGCTTCATTTTTTTCGATTTCATTCTCTATTTCATATTGTATTTTAAATAAGTTTTTTAATGGTTCTATTTTTATTTTTATATTTTCCATTTTATATTAATATATAAGGTATTTTTAATACAACATTTTATTATCTATTTTTTTCTTATTGTCTTCTTATTGTATAACTATTCAACATTTTTATATAGCACAATTTGGTGTTTTATTATCTATATTTTTTTTTGTTTTTAATAAAATCGGATTTTTATATTTATTACATTTATGACATATAAAATTTTCTTTTTTTGTATCATAATTTGAACAAAATATACAAACATTATTATAACAAAGATAACAATCTACAAAATTACAATTTTTATAATTTGGAAATTTATAATTTTCTTTTGTAATATATCCTTCAATATTACAATTTGGACAGTAGTCATCATCGTATATTTCCATTTTTTCAATTAACTTATTATCATCTTCATTTAAATTTATATATGTTTCACCTATTTTAATATTTTTTTCACAAAATATTTTATAATATTGACTTTTATGATGTTTATATTTTTTATGTATT